>Ga0268266_10005245_pt1 | contig 12169 bp, 12 predicted proteins | sample KBSS13metaG_FD_190356 | JGI IMG/M metagenome (GOLD analysis project Ga0268266, IMG submission 190356) | Switchgrass rhizosphere microbial communities from Kellogg Biological Station, Michigan, USA - KBS S1-3 metaG (SPAdes) (version 2) | ecosystem: Host-associated > Plants > Roots > Rhizosphere... | reverse complement strand
CTTTCAAGCTCGATCTGGGGCTGGTCGACCAAGAAGCTCGGCGACAAGGAGGCAGATGCCGCCGGCCTCGACAAGACCGATCAGATCACCAACCATGTGCTCGACCAGGCCAACGAGATCCTGGAGTTCCCCCGCCACCTCTCCCAGCATGTCGGCGGCTTCGTCATCACCAAGGACCGCCTCGACGAAATCGTGCCGATCATCAAGACGGCCATGCCCGAGCGCAAGATGGTCGAGTGGGACAAGGACGACCTCGACTCTGTAGGCCTTATCAAGGTCGACGTGCTGGCGCTGGGCATGCTGTCCTGCCTTCGCCGCGCCTTCGATCTGCTCGAAGCCAATTACCAGCATCATTGGCCGAAGAGGCTGGAGCTCGCGACGATCCCACCGGAAGAGCCAGAGGTCTATGACATGATCTGCCGCGCCGACACGCTCGGTGTCTTCCAGATCGAGAGCCGCGCCCAGATGAGCATGCTGCCGCGGCTGAAACCGCGCAAATTCTACGATTTGGTCATCGAGGTAGCGATCGTCCGGCCCGGCCCGATCCAGGGCGACATGGTCCACCCCTACCTCCGCCGCCGCCAGGGAAAAGAAAGACCAGAATACCCGAAGCCCGAGCTGGAAAAGATTCTCAGCAAGACACTTGGCGTTCCCTTGTTTCAGGAGCAGGCGATGCGCATCGCCATCGAGGCCGGCGGCTTCACCCCAGGCGAGGCCGATCTGTTGCGGCGCGCCATGGCGACGTTCAAGCGCAACGGCACCATCGGCAATTACCGCCAGCGGATGATCGATGGCATGGTGCAGCGCGGCTATAAGGAAGACTTCGCAGACCGCTGCTTCAAGCAGATCGAAGGGTTTGGCGAGTACGGCTTTCCTGAAAGCCATGCCGCCGCTTTTTCCCTACTGGTCTACGCCTCATGCTGGTTCAAGGCCTACTATCCCGACGTCTTTTGCGTGGCGATCCTGAATTCGCAGCCGATGGGTTTCTACCAGCCCGCCCAGCTCATTCGCGACGCCAGCGACCACGGCGTCGAGATCAGGATTGCCGACGTCAATCTTTCCGATTGGGATTGCACGCTCGAGGAAACCACCTTCGACCCGGGCCGCATCGCACGAAAGCATATTGAAATGCGTGGCGTCATCAGGACCTGCTACGCGGTTCGGCTGGGGTTTCGCCAGATCAAGGGACTTTCGGACAAGAAGATGCTGGAGTTCGTCGCACGGCGTGGCGAAGGCTACAGATCGGTGCGCGATGTCTGGCTTCGCTCCGGCCTCGATGTCGACGAGATCGAGCGGCTGGCCGAGGCCGACGCCTTCCGTTCGCTGGGTCTCGACCGCCGCCAGGCTTTGTGGGAAGTGCGCGCCCTCGACGGCAAAAGTGCTGCCGAGCGGCTGCCGCTGTTCGACCAGCCGAACACGCAGCTACGCGACAATGAACCCGAGACGCTGCTGCCGCGCATGCCGCTCGGCGAGCATGTCATCCACGACTACCGCGCACTCGGTCTCTCGCTGAAGGCGCATCCGCTGGCCTTCCTGCGCCAGCGCCTTGACCGCATCGGCGTCACGCCGAATGCCCGTTTGGGCCTGGTGTCGGACGGCAGCCGCGTTTCGGTGGCCGGACTGGTCCTGGTACGGCAGCGGCCCGGCAAGGGCAATGCGATCTTCCTGACCCTGGAGGACGAGAAGGGCGTCGCCAACATCATCATCTGGTCGCGCATGTTCGAGCGCTTCCGGCCTGTTATCATGGGCTCGAAATTCGTCCGGGTCAGCGGCCGCCTGCAACAGGAATCCGACGTGATCCACATTGTCGCCGAAAATTTCGAGGACCTGACGCCCTGGCTCGGCGATCTTCTGGAAACAGCGCGACCGCCTGCCGAACCAGAGGAAATCCAGTTGCCTGAGATCGCCAATGAGGAGCTGGCCAGGGAAGCACGGCAGGTCATGCCGAAAGGACGCAATTTCCAATGACTAGCCGAGACTATTCATCCGGCAAAAGCGAGCGCGCCTCGGATGGCAGCATGATCGGGATGCCGTCGCGGACCGGATAGGCCAGCCGCGCCGCGTTGGAAACAAGCTCCGACTTTGCCTCGTTCCATTTGAGCGGGCCCTTGGTGAGCGGACAGGCAAGCAGCTCCAGCAATTTCGTGTCGATCTTCAAGCCGTGGTCGGGTTCAGCCATCGCGCGCGCTCCGGCCTATTGCAGGCTCGATACGAAATCGTCGCGATCCTGCGCCAGCGCCATTTCGGTAATGGCGATCAGCGTGCTCGCTCGCGTTCTGAGATCGGGCGCCTCGAGCAGCGCCTGCTTCTCGGCCGGGCCATAGGGCGCCATCATCGACAGCGCATTGACCAGCATAGCATTGTCGGCCCGGCTGACGCTTTCCCAGTCGGCCTCCAGCTCGTTGGCCTCGAGATATTGCCGAAACGCTTTCAGCAGCGCGGTCCGGTCGATGTCGCCGCCGCCCTGGTCATCCCTGAGATCGGCGGCGAACGGAACGATCCGGCATTGGCGGAACGGTGTGCGCACCGCAAGCTCTTCGGCAATGCGGAAGCGGCAGATACCATGCAGCGAAACCAGATAGCGGCCGTCGGAGGTTTCGGCAAACGAGGTCAACCGGCCAACGCAGCCGACCTCGCACAATGCCGGCTCGCCATCCTCGCGCACGGCGCCGTCGAGGGCCGGCTGGATCATGCCGATCACCCGGTTCCCACCCAGTGCCTCGTCGATCATCTGGATGTAGCGCGGCTCGAAGATATTGAGGGGCATGCGTCCGCCGGGAAGCAGCAGCGCGGCCGACAGCGGGAATACCGGGATCGTCTCCGGTACGTCGGATGCAACACGGTAGCTTGCATTTCCCGCCTGCAAAATTCTCCTCCGGATACCGCCCAGACCTCAGCGTGTCATCTCAATGTGGAGCAGACTATCCCGACCGCAAGGCAAAAAGGTAGAGCCGTGACCTCGACATCACGAGAACAGGACCGATGACAGCTTACGGCGGCTGGCCAACGTGGCCTCGTCTGTCGGACCCCAGGCGTCGAAGAACTGCAGCAATTGCTGGCGAGCGGCATCGTCGCGCCATGTGCGGTCGGCCTTGACGATGGCGAGCAGATTGTCTGCCGCTTCGCCGCGCTTTCCCTGGGCATTCTGGATGACGGCAAGATCGAAGCGGGCCTCATGATCCTTCGGATCCTTGGCGAGCCGCGCTTCGAACTCGGCTGGATTACCGAGTGCGGCTGCATCGTCGGCGAGCTTCATCTTGGCGCGTACGGCAGCGACAGCCGGACTATCCTGCTTGTCGGCGGGTACACGGCCGAGCACGGCGCGCGCCGTCTCGGCATCGCCGCTTTCGAACAGCAGGTCGGCGAGACCCGCCGCCGCTTCGGCGCTGTCAGGCGTTTGCTCGAGCACAGCCGAATAGATGTCGGCTGCCGTCTGCGTGTCGCCGGCCGCGCGCGCCTCGGTGGCCGCAGCGAGCGCATCGGCCAGCTCCGCGCCGGCGCCCTTGCCGATCACCTTTTCCAGGAATTCGCGAATCTGGCTTTCGGGAATGGCGCCCATGAAGCCGTCCACCGGCTGGCCGTTCTTGAACGCGATGACCGCCGGAATCGACTGGATGCCGAGCTGGCCGGCGATCGACGGGTGATCGTCGATGTTCATCTTGACCAGTTTGATCTTGCCGCCCGCCGCACGGACGGCCTTTTCAAGCGCCGGCGTCAGCTGCTTGCAGGGACCGCACCACGGCGCCCAGAAATCCACCAGCACCGGCTGCTGCCGCGATTCGCGGATGACGTCGGTGGGGAAGCCTGCGGTGGTGGTGTCCTTGATGATTTCGGTGCCCGGACCGGCGCTCAGACCATTCGTCGCGGGCGCTTGCGGCGCGGCGGCGGGCTGGCTGCCATATTGCACCGTCGTGGCGTAGCCACCGCTCGTGCCGCCATAGGGATTGCTGTCGTTGCTCATCTCGGCCTCTGAAAGAAATCGGTCCGCCACGCGGGCGGCGTATCAAATCTACGGCTTTTCCCGCCCGGTTTGAACCGGGAACGCCGCATCAATTTGCTCCTGCATGTGGCGTCGCAGCGGACAGATTCAAGACGAGCGGATCGTGGCCAGTCGCCTTGACGAAGGCCAGCAGGTCCTTCGAGGCGATCGTGGTCGTCGCGGTGTTGACCAGCGGATGCGCATTGATCAGCGGCTCTGCAGCCAGCGCGGCATCGATGACGACGCGCACGCGACCCGCGCTGTCGTTTATCGCCCCGAACACCGTGACCGCGCCCGGCTGGACGCCAAGTAGCTCGCTCAGCGCCTCGGGCTTGCCAAACGACACCCGGCTCGCCGCACCAATCAGCTGGTGCACTGACTTCAGGTCGACGCTCGCGTCCTCTTCCACCGTGAGCAGGAAGTAATTGTCCTTCTTGTCCTTGAGGAACAGGTTCTTGGTATGCGCGCCGGGGATTTGCCCGCGCAACTGCTGCGAATCCGCGACGGTGAAAAGCGGCGCATGCGTCCGCGTCGTCACCTCGATGCCGAGCTTGTGCAGAAAATCGAACAGTTCGTCGGGCGATTTGGACATGGAAGGTCTCTGTTGCGGCGAGGTCTCATAGCGCCTCGGCCGCGTCGCGGCAACGCAGGCATCCGTCAGCCGGCTCATGCCGAGCGGGCGAAACGACGGCCGGATTTCCCTGTTGCAATCGGGTCGCTCTTCGGCCATATAGGCGCGCATTGCGGCTCCATGCCGCGCGAGCGGGTGTAGCTCAGGGGTAGAGCACAACCTTGCCAAGGTTGGGGTCGAGGGTTCGAATCCCTTCGCCCGCTCCAAATTTCCCAGCCAAAACAATGTGTATCGGACCGTCAGCTATGACGTTTCTGAACCTGTCGGCTCAGGTCGCCACCGGGTCGCCACAAGCTAGGCAGATTGGCTTGATTTCACTGTCTCGGCTCGTCGAAAAGCCGGAGGCGTGAGATGGAGATCGGCGAGAACGAACTCTTGACGGGTGTGCCTGACAAACGCCTCCGTGACACCCTCATAAGAATGGACAACGCAAACTGGTCGAGGAAGGACCTCAGCAAGCAGTTGGATTGAATCCGGCCGATAATTAAGATGCCAGCCCCCGCCGATCCTAACTGCGTGCGGCCGAATCCTTCCCGCTCATGCCATGTTTCCGTCGATCGACAGGTGCTCCCGAATTCCGATTGCCCCGTAGCAAGGTGCGGCGTCCGGCGACATGCTCGGGCGGGGGAGCGCGCCGGACGCCAGTCCAGGGGCAAACCTTCCCGTCCCCAGACCGCAGAACCGTGCCTCAGAGCCGTTAACATAAGGTTGCGCTAAAATAACCGCCGCCATTGCGTCTTCGCCGACACGAGAGTCAAGCGTCCTGCCCCAGGGCTGGCGTTGAGCTCAACGAAGAAGCCCGCTCAGCGTGGAGGAAGCTGAGCGGGCAATCGGTCAAAGTTAGGGAGCGGGGCGCGGAACGCCACTCCAGATTATCCAGTCAATAGGGTGCGACCCCCGCGACCCATCCGAATGGACATATGATTCGGCAGCGAAGCGCAAACTGTCATTCCCCAACGTCAGAAGAAACCGAGTAGCTGTGACATGAGCGCAACTCCAGACGGAAGCTTTCCAGGAGATCCGTCGCCCATTCGGTCTATTTCCAGCCATCTGGATAAATTGCATGCTGTCTGATGGTCGCAACCAGGGGACTGCCTTTCCTGTGAGCGTCCATGAGGCTGACGTCGCGTTAGTTGCCCGCGGTGCCGGCCGTTTGGACGGCGCCTTGAGGCCAAAGGTTGCCGTGGATGGCTGGCGCCTGGGAGCAAATGGGGTGCCGGCCATCCTTTTTTCGGTCGTGCCGCGATCGGCCGGCGTGTCGGGGTGGGTTGATCGTGAATCGTCGCAATCGGAAGATTCGAACACAGTGGGCCGTGCCGGTTGCGACAGGGAAGTACATACCGATGAATGACAATCGGGCGATTGAGACTCCCGCAACTTTCGACCGCCCTTGGGCGATCTACGTCATAGGTGTCCTGGCTGCGGTAGCGGCTGCATACTTGCTGCGTTAGGAAGGCAGTAGACTAGGTGGCTCGCAGTCAGGTCCCGCGATCTCAAGCCGCTCACCACGTCACGTGCGATTGGCTTTCAATCCCGACGCGATACCTTGAGACGAGGCCTCCGATCCGTCGATCGCTGCCGCCGGGTCTTAGACTCCATGTCGCGCGCGCGTACTGCGCAGATATCGAATGATGCTGGAGTGGGTTGCCAGTGCGGATCTAACGCGCGGTCGTCGGTAAGGTTAAGTCAGCGAACCATTAGATTACGGCCGCCGATTGAGGCAGGACTAGTCCGAGGCCGGACAGCCCGTTTGCAGTGCCGCCCAGTAAGCAGCCCTCCATGCCCGCTTTATCCGATCAGTAACGCATCTGCGGGAATGATCCGTGTGCGTTTTCTCACAGACGCAATCAGCGCATCAGACCTAGTTTCGCTTCAAACGCCGCGATACGGAGAACTCCGATGCCTCAGAACTTCCCTGTCGTTCAAGCCAGCCCCCTTACGCAGTGGCTGCAGCGTCGAGCCGAACGAAGGATGCTGTTGAAGGCTACAGACGAACTGAGCCAGTCGAGGGACGAGATGCTGCGTGACATGGGCATCTCCCGCGACGACATCGAGTACGCATTCCGCAGTCCAAGAAGCGCTTCTGCCGACCTGCCTTACGGACACCATGGAGATGAGCAGTGAACTTCGTCGTCGTTCCAATGGGGAGACAACCGAGCTTTGGATTTTGGCTTCAGGCTGAAAGTGCCGAGGAAGCCAAAAGGATTGTGGCGTTGAACATTCCCGATATTGATAGCGCCGGCTTTCCCGATTGCGCCGGGTGTTGGCCTGACGCGACTTACGCTCCGCAATATGGCGCCATCATAGAGGGCACCGTTCGCACGCACACAATCACCAGAAGGTCAGCTCGCGCGGGCCGCACCTAGCTAGTGCTGGTAAGGCGAGCCCACCGAGGTCTGGCGGGCTCAAATGCGGGTCCTCACCCTGACAGAAAAGCGGGTAGGCGAGCCCGCTCCAAAAAATTGCCGGCGCCAATGGTCATCAACGCGATCAATCTGCGTCGGGCCTCAGGTAGCGGCGCGGTTGCCTGAAAACACTGCCGGTGGCAGCGACTCGCGGCCGATGATCAGGTCGGCGCCCTTCTCACCAGCCATGATGGTCGGCGCATTCGTATTGGACGACGGCAGGCGCGGCATGATGGAGGCGTCACAGACGCGCAGGCCTTCGATGCCGCGAACCCTGAGATCAGGCGAAACGACGGCCATCCTGTCGGTACCCATCTTGCAGGTGCCGACCGGGTGATGGTCGGTCTTGGCGGTGCGGCAGGCATACTCGGACAGTTGCTCGTCCGATTTGAGACTCTGTCCGGGCAGCACTTCGCGCGCGATGAAAGAGGCTAGCGCCGGCTGCCGCATGATCTCGCGCGCCAGCCTCAACCCGCGCAGCGACATTTCGCGATCATACGGATCGGCCCAGTAGTTCGGGTCGATCAGCGGCGTTTCGGCCGGATCGGCGCTCTTCAGGCGCACCGAACCGCGCGAGCGTGGCCTGAGAAACGCCGAGTTGAGCGTGACGCCAGCGTTCCTGAGCTTCTCGACGCCGGCCTCGATGCCAGAACCCAGCCCCAGATGGAACTGGATGTCCGGCGAAGCGGCGGTCGGATCGGCGTACCAGAAGCCGCCGGTCTCAAACAGGCTGGAGGCGGCCGGCCCTTTCTTCAGCAGGATGTACTGGATGCCGGCCCATAGCGTTTTGTGAGGCTTGGCATAGCTGTCATAGGTGTAGTCACCGCTGCATTCGAGGATCGTGAACAGGTCGAGATGGTCTTGCAGATTCGATCCGACGCCAGGCAGGTCGTGAACCGGCGCAATGCCAACTGCCTTCAAATGCTCGGCCGGCCCGATACCGGAATGCAGTAGCAGCTTTGGCGAGCCGATCGATCCTGACGCGATGATCACCTCGACATCGGCGCGCAATATGGTCGGCACGCCGGCCTCGACGACCTCGACGCCAACCGCGCAGCCTTTCTCGACAACCACTTTGGTCGTCATAACACCGGTTCGAATGGTCAGGTTCCTGCGGTCGCGGATCGGGTTGATGTAGGCCGTCACCGCCGACGAGCGCCGCGCATTCTTTTGCGTCAGCTGGTAATAGCCGACGCCTTCCTGGTTTGCGCCGTTGAAATCCGGATTGAAGGGTATGCCCATCTCCTGCGCGGCCTTGAAATAGGCCTCGCAGATCGGCAGCGGCGCGATCGGATTGGAGACGCCGAGCGGCCCGCCATAACCGTGATAGTCATTGGCGTAACGCTCGTTGTTCTCGGCGCGTTTGAAATAGGGCAGCACGTCGCGGTAGCTCCAGCCCAGGCAACCTTCTTCGCGCTCCCAGGCATCGTAGTCGAGGGCATTGCCGCGGGTGTAGACCTGCGCGTTAATCGACGAGCCGCCGCCAATCACCTTGGCCTGGGTATAGCGGAACACGCGGCCCTTCATGTGCCTCTGCGGCACGGTCGACCAGCCCCAACTGGCGATGCCCTTGGTCATCTTGGCGAAGCCGGCCGGCATATGGATCAGCGGATGCGAGTCCTTGCCGCCGGCCTCGAGCAGCAGCACGGAGACGTTTGCATCCTCGCTCAAGCGGTTTGCCAACACGCAGCCCGCCGAACCGCCCCCGACGATGATGTAATCGCTGCTCATGGTCGCACCATCTCTAGAGTTTCGGCACCGACAGGCCGCCATCGAGGTTGAGCACAGAGCCGGTCGCAAAACCCATGCGGCCGGTCGCGAGTGCGGCGACCGCCTCGCCGATGTCAGATGCTTCGCCCCACCGGCGCATCGGCACGAGACCGCCATCGATCAATGTGTCGTATTTGGCCGTGACGCCTGCGGTCATGTCGGTGCGGATAATTCCGGGCCGCACCTCGAACACCGAAATGCCATCGCCGGCGAGCCGCAGCGCCAGCACCTTCGTCCACATGGCGAGGCCGGCCTTAGAGATGCAATAGTCGGCGCGCTCGGGCGAGGCCATCTCGGCGCTGACCGACGTGATGTTGACGATCGTGCGCGGTTCCCCAAGCGCACCAGCAAGCATGGCCTTGGCCACCGCCTGCGTCAGGAACAGCGTTCCGCGCAGATTGACCGACATCACCTGGTCAAAGTTAGCCGGCTGCAGATCGAGCAAATCGCCTCGCACCGGCGATGCGATGCCGGCATTGTTGACCAGGCAATCGATCTTGCCGAAACGCGCGATTACTGCTGCAACCAGGGGCGCATGGCCGTCGAGGTCGCCGATGTCGCCTTCATGGAAAAGGACGTCAGCGCCGAAATTGCGCAACCGTGTCTCGATGTCGGCCTTGTCACTCGGCCAGCCGAGCGAGGTCGCGGCAATATCGAAGCCGGCAGCCGCCAGGCTATGCGCGATCGCCAAGCCGATACCGCGGCTGGCCCCGGTGACGATGGCGACCGGACGGCTCATGCCGCCAGATCCGTCTTGCAGATGTGGTCGGCGACGCGCAGCGCCTGCGCGGCGATCGACAGTGCAGGGTTGACGGCGGCCGAGTTGGGCAGGAAGCCGCCATCGACGACGAACAAATTGCGGTGGTCGAATGCCCGGCACCAGGGATCGAGCGGCGCGGTCGCGGGGTCGTTGCCCATCCGCACCGTGCCGCACTGATGCGATGGCGTGCGCTTGTCGAACGGCCGCGACAGCACGATCGGATAGCCACAGGCGCGCAGGGTCTCGCGCATCACCTTGGCGAGCCCAGTCAGCGACTGCATGTTGGTGCGCCGCCACTGCATGACGATACCGGCACCATCGACCATGATGCGACTCTCGGGGTCGGGCAGGTCCTCGCACATCAGGTACCAGTCGACGGCATGGCGGGCCATGTAGTCGAGCGCGAATTTCGGGGCGAGCTTGACGCTCGATCTCAGGATGTCGCCGTTGATCTTGCCCAGCAATTGCACATTGCCGAGCGGTTTGCCGCCATTGCCGTCGGAGAGATAGTAGTCGTTGAGGCTGAGCGTCTTCTGATAGACGGAGCCATTGACCCGGCGCGGGTCGATCGCCAGCATCGCCGCGCTGTTGTGGTTCATGAAATTGCGGCCGACCTGGTCGGACGAGTTGGCAAGGCCGCCTGGCGCCGAGCGCAGAAGAATGGCTGCCGAATTGATGGCGCCGGCGCTCAGGATCACCAGTTTCGGCGACAGCGTCATGGCCTCGCCATTCCGGTGATAGTGGATGGCGTCGATCGCCTTGCCGTCGGGCGACGTTTCAAGGTGCTCGACCAGCGCGCCGGTGACCAGCTGGATGTTCGGGTCCTTCAGCGCCACGGCAAGCGACGCACTCTCGGCATCCATCTTGCCGACGCCTGTGTTGGGGAAGGCGTCCCATGGGGTGCGCCCGCCGGCCAGCCACGCCTCGATGTCGACACCCAGCGGCAGCGAAGACGGGTGCAGACCGAGCCCCGTCAGCTCGGCGCGCGCCCGCGCGATCGGCGCTTCGTCCGGCACCGGCGGAAACGGATAGGGCTGCGAATGGAACGGCTCGGTCGGATCGTCGCCCAGCGCACCGCGCACGTTGAACAGCTGCTCGGCACGCGAATACCAGGGCTCGAACTCATCATACGAAAACGGCCAGGCCGGCGACACACCGCCGAAATGCGCCATCTCGAAGAAATCTTCCTTGCGGTAGCGGAACAGCACTGCGCCATAGAGCTTCGAATTGCCGCCGACAAAATAATAGTTGCCGGGATTGAAGGGTTGACCGCCGACCTCGCCCCACATCTCCTTCGGGCGGAAATATCCATCAAGGAAGATCGATTTGGTGCTGCGCGTTTCGGGCGTTGGCGTCAGCCGCTCGCCGCGTTCGAGAATGACGATCGACGCGCCGCTGCCGGCAAGTCCCGCGGCGATCGTGGCGCCGCCAATGCCGGAGCCGATAATGACGATATCGGGGTTTGCCATCGGTTCAGTCGACAGTGGCGACAGACTTGCCGTCGATCAGCAACTTGTAGGCAGTCGGCCCGTTCTGCGCCTCGTCAGGCATTTTTATGGAAAGCGGAGCATTCATCGACGGACCCCTACGATCGCGAGAAAATGGCTTTTTGCTTTGATCTGAACGTTTCGACGCCCGCCTTAAGGTCGCCCGTTGACGCAATGAAGCCGCTGGCCAGCGTCTCGGCGGCGCTCGACACGTCTTCCCCTTCGGCGATGGCAATCATCATCTTGGTGGCCTCGGTGGCGAGCGGACCGCGCTCGACGATCGTTTTTGCCCAGGCGGCGGCGTCAGTCAGGCCAGCGCCGGTGTCGACGACGCGGTCTACGACACCCAGTGCCAGCGCCTGGTCGGCGAGCAGGATCTCGCCGCCGATCGCCATGCGCCGCACCGCTTGCGCACCGAAACGGCGCACGGCGCGCTGCGTGCCTGACCAGCCGGGCACGACGCCGATCGAGTTTTCAGGGGAACCAAGCTTGATGTGCCGCTCGGCGACGCGGAAGTCGGCAGCGGCAGCGAGTTCGAGCCCGCCACCCAGCGCGTGGCCGGACAGCACGGCGATGGTCGGTTGGCGCAACCGCGCGAGCCGGTCGAAGACGCGATGGCCAAGCCGTACCCATTTGACCTGGAAATCGGCCGCATTCAGCGCCGACCAGGCCTCGACGTCGCCACCGGCGCAAAAGCCCTTGCCCTCGCCAGCGACCAGCACGACCCGAACTGCTTCTGCGGCCTCTGCCTCTTCCAGCGCAATGGCGAGCGCTTCCAGCATCGGGACATCGAGCGCGTTGAATTTTTCAGGGCGCCTGAGCGTGACGATCCCGATGGCGCCGTCCTGCTCGAACGTCACAAGCTTAGCCATGCGTCGCTCCATTGAGCGACAGCCCGATCGGTGCATCATGGTAGAGACGCTCGGGCGTGATCTTGAGATCCGGCGCGACGACAAGCGGGATGTCGGCTTGCGCCAGCACATCGCGCTCCAGATCGACGCCAGGTGCGATCTCCGTCACCAGCAACCCATCCGGCGTCAACTTCATGACGCAGCGCTCGGTGACGTAGGTGATGTTCTGGACCTGCGCGACGGCGCGCTTGCCGGAGAAGGAGATGTGCTCGACCTTGTCGACGAT
>Ga0268266_10005243_pt1 | contig 12173 bp, 8 predicted proteins | sample KBSS13metaG_FD_190356 | JGI IMG/M metagenome (GOLD analysis project Ga0268266, IMG submission 190356) | Switchgrass rhizosphere microbial communities from Kellogg Biological Station, Michigan, USA - KBS S1-3 metaG (SPAdes) (version 2) | ecosystem: Host-associated > Plants > Roots > Rhizosphere >... | reverse complement strand
ACTTGTACGTCAGGCCGAGCTTGAAATAGAAGTCGAGGTCGTCGCCGAACATCGCGCTCGAGAACTGATCCGAGAACAGCGCGCGCTCGGTCGGGCTGCCCTCGAGCAACAGGAACACGCTGTAGTGCTGGCGGAACGCGATCTCCGCGATGATGCTGGCGACCAGGCGGATGCCGTTGTCGCGGCCGAACACGTCGGTCGGCTTCTGCCAGCCGGTGAGCTTGGACACGTCCATCATCTGCTGCGCGCTGAGCGTGCCGGAGTAGAAGTCCTTGCAGACCTGGATCGCGTCGCCGTCGAACACGTCGGTGCTGCCGGTCCCGGCCGGCTTCGACGTCGGGCACCAGCGATCGCTCCACACGTCGCCGTAGACGCGGCCGGTGATCGTCACCATGTCGAGCGCGGTCAACGACGCGATCAGGCCGAAGTCCCACGTGAAGCCGTTGCGCTGCGAATCGTCGAGCAGCTTCGAGCCGTAATAGACGTTGGTGAACAGCGCCGCCGAGAACGGATCCTGATCGGCGACCTGCATGCGGCCACCGAGGCCGAGCTCGGTGCGCGAGAACATCGTGCGCACCGTGATGTTGGCGTCGAAGCCGAAGCGATGGGCGATCGAGCCGGCGCCGACGTTGATGCGGCCTTCGAGGTAGTACGGATAGCCGACCGAGTAGTCGGTCGTCGACCGGCCGCGCGGCAGCACGCGCGCGCCGTACGACGACAGCCCGCGCTGTTCCGCGCGCCACTCGGCTTCGGTCATGCCCTGCACGGGCAGCTCGCGCGACAGCGTCAGCGTCTTGCCGCCCTCGACGGTCAGCGTCTGCTCGAACGGCTGATAGCCGGGCGCCTCGAGCCGCACGACGGTTTCGCCGGTCTCGACCTCGCCGTCGAACGGCGTCTTGCCCGCGGGCACGCCGTTGACGATCACGGTCGCCTGCGGCGGCGTCGACAGCACGCGGAGCCGGCCGACCGGCTTGAGCGTGGCCTGCACCGTCACCGACTGACCGGCCTCGACGCGCACGCGCTGCTCGAACTGCTTGAAGCCTTCGAGCCGCACGACGACCGGGTGATCGCCGACGCCGACCTTCTTTTCGGCCGGAACCTTGCCGACGTCGGCGCCGTCGATGAACACCTCGGCTTCGGGCGTCATCGACACGACCTTGAGCGTGCCCTGCTCGCCCGACGCGGCCGCGTTGAGATCGAACTTCACGATCTGCGAGCTGCCGGCGGCGACCGTGACGTGCTTGTCCTCGCCCTGCATGCCGGGCGCCTTCACCGTGATGATGTGGTCGCCGGCCTTCACGTCCTTGATGTCGACGGGCACCGGGCCCATGTCGGTGCCGTCGAGGGCGGCGCGCGCGCCGTCGGTGTCGCACAGCACGCGGACCACGCCGGTGCCGCCGTTGAGCGTGGCCTGGAGCTCGGCGCGAACCTTGGTCTGCTGACCGGCCGTGACCTGCACGGTTTGCTTCCACGGCAGCGCGGGTTCCTTGCGCACCTCGATCACGTGCAGTCCTTCGATCACGTTCTGGATGATCGCGGGCGTGTTGTCGGGGTGCTTGTTGCCGTCGATGTAGACCTCGGCGTCGGGAACATCCGCGTCGACGACGACCGTGCCGTACTTGGGCTTGGCGAGCTCCTTGAGCGTCGGCATCACGGTCTCGGTGTTGTTGTCGGTGACCGAGTACCAGGCCTCGTACGCTTCGTAGCCGTCCTTCTGGATCCGTAGCTGATGGCGGCCCGCGGTCGTGGTCAGGACGAGCGGCGCCTGGCCTTTGACCTCGCCGTCGAGCATGACCGTCGCGCCCGCGACGCCTTTGGGATCCGCGTCGGCGCGGATGTCGATCTTCGGCGGATCGGCTTTCTTGACGAGCGGGATGAACAGCTCCTGCGTCTTGCGCAGCGCCGCGACGTGGAACGATCGCGTCGCGGTCTCGTAGCCCGGCGTCTCGATGATGACGTTGTAGTCACCCCGATTGAGCTTGCCGGTGTACGGCGTCACGCCGATCTGGCAACTCTTGTCGCCGATGTAGATCGGCGCGCCCTGTGGGGCCGAGTCGATCTTGACCGAGTACCGGCCTGACTTCGGGCAATCGGCAAACGCGCTGCGGCCGAAAGCAAACGCGAGAACGATCACCGCCACCGAGGTGATGGAAAGCCTCATCAAGGCTTAAAGGCTATCAGATGCTGGGTCAGAGCGGTTGCAGCCAGCCGATCGTGAGCGCCCCCAGCAGTGCGGTGCCACACACGATCCGGTAGATGGCGAACCCGGTGAACTCGTGTGTGGTGAGGAACTTCAATAGCCACGCGATCGCCGCGTAGCTCGAGATCGCGGCCACCCCCGTTCCGACCGCGAGCGAGGGCAGGATCTCCATCCCCTGGCCCTTGAGTGCCTCGTAGGCCTCGAAACTGCCCGAGCCGGCGATCGCCGGGATCGAGAGCAGGAACGAGAACCGCGCCGCATCGGTGCGCGCGAACCCGAGCAGCAGCGCCGCGCAGATCGTACCGCCCGAGCGCGAAACCCCGGGCACGAGCGCCAGGCTCTGCGCGATGCCGATCAGGATCGCGTCCTGGAACGTCAGCGAATCGAGCGGGCGATACGTCTCGCGGTTCGACGACGCGTGATCGATGACCCAGATCGCGATGCCGAAGATGATGAACATCGACGCCGTGATGTAGAGCGAGCGCAGATCGCCCTCGACGTGCTTCTTCAACATCAGGCCGACGACGGCGATCGGGATCGTTCCGACCGCGAGCAGCCACGGCAGTCGCGCCTGCGACGTGCCCGGAGAACGGAACATCGCAACTGTGACACCGACGAGGTCGTGCCAGAAGTACGCGACGACGGCGGCCAGCGAGCCGAGCTGGATCACCGCGGTGAACGCGGCGCCGGCGTCGGGCTTGTGCAGCAGCGCCGGGACGATGCGCAGGTGCGCGCTCGACGACACGGGGATGAACTCGGTGAGCCCCTGAACGAGCCCGAGCAAGGCGGCGAGCCACAGCGACATCGCCGTCACGCTAACATTAATGTCGTGACGAGGCTCCTCGCCGTGGCGCTGGTCGTGGCGTGTAGGACGCCGGCGGCGACGCGTTCAGTCCCTCCGCCACCTCCGGAGGCGCATCCTGCGGGCGCTCCCGCACCGATCAGTGACGCCGAGTGCGCGGCGCTGGTCGACCACGCGATCGACGTGCTGGCCACGACCGACGATCTGCGGGCGGAGCTGCGGAAGAACGCACCGCGCCCGAGCTGCCGCGAGCTGTCGCGAGCCGCATACGCATGCGCGATGGCGGCGACGAGCGCCGGCGCGATCGCCGCGTGCGACTCAGCGAAGCCCTAGCAGCTCGACCTCGAACAACAGCGTCGAGTTCGGCGGGATGAGCCCGCCACCGACGTTCTGACCGCCGTAGCCGAGCGCCGGCGGAATCACGAGCGTGCGCTTGCCGCCGACCTTCATCGACGCGACGCCTTCGTCCCAGCCCTTGATGACCTGGCCCATGCCGATCTTGAACTCGAACGGCTCGCCGCGATCGACCGAGCTGTCGAACTTCTTGGTCTTCGCGCCGTTCACGAACAGCCAGCCGGTGTAGTGCATGCGGCACGTCTGACCACGCGTCGGCGACGCACCCGTGCCGGCGACGGTGTCTTCAAATGAAAGCCCTGTTCCAGTCTGCGTCATCATGGGACGCACACTAGCACTGGCCCGCGACTGGCAGGTACGCTGCGAAGTCTGCGATGCGATTCGTTGCGTTGATCTTGCTGGCACTTGGAGCGACCGCACACGCGGCTCCGACGGCCGAGCTCGACGTCGCGGATCTCGACTTCGGCGTCATCGACTTCAACACGACCTCGGTTCGCTACCTCACGGTCGCGAACGTGGGTATCGCGCCGAGGAGCCCACTCACTGTCACGAGCGCACAGATCAGCGGCGATCCGGGCTTCACGTTTGCGAGCACGGCGTGCGCCGGCGCTACGACGTGCTCGTTCGCACCGGCACTCTCGATCACCGGCACGGCAGCGCTCGTTCCCGTGCGCTGTACCGCGACAGCGCCGGGCACGACGATGGTCGCGACCGTCACGTTCACGAGCAACAGCGACGACACGCTGCACTCGACCGCGCAGCTGACGTGCGGCGTGCAGAGCAACACGATCGCGTTCGAGCCGCCGTCGCTCGCGTTCGGCAACGTCGATCTTCGCGCGCCGAAGCCGCCGCTGGTGATCGCGCACCTCGAGAACGAGACCGCGAGCCCGGTCGGCATCACGGCACTCGGCTTCACCGGCACCGGCGCTGCGCGCTTCACGACGCCTATCGCGGCCGGCGCGATCGCGCCCGCGAACGGCCAGCTCGCGATTCCGATCACGTACACGCCGAGCGCGGAGAACGTCGTCGATCTCGCCACGCTCCAGATGACGCTCGCGCTCGCGACCGGGCCCGGCCAGCTCACCGTGCAGCTGTCCGGAATGGGCGTCGACCGCCACGCGTCGATCGGCGTGCCGCCGACGTTTCCGGTGACGCTGCTCGGCGCCGGCTACGCGGCGTCCGTCGAGCCGATCACGATCGGCAACACCGGAGGCGCGCCGCTCCAGCTGACCAACGCCGCGATCACCGGCGCGCCGGTGTGGTCGCTGGTCAACGACGGGCCCGTCGACATTCCCGGCAACGCGACGTACCCGATGCTCGTGCGATTCGCGCCGACCCAGGCCGGCGCCGCGGCGCCCGCGACGTTCACCGTCGACACCGACGATCCGAAAAATCCGGTGCTCACCGTGACGCTCGGCGGCAGCGGCGTCGATCGCCACGCCGCGATGGGGCCCGCGACCGTCGAGCTCGATTACGCCGGCGTCGGCACGACCGTGCACGGCTCGGATCCGTCGCGCAAGGTCGCGATCACCGTGACCAACAACGATCCGGCGGCGACATACACGATCGCCGACATTCGCGTGTTCGGCGGCGAGGGCGCGTTCCACGTGCTGAACGCGGCGGGCCCGATCGGTCCGGGCGAATCGCGCGACTTCAACGTGGCGTTCACGCCGCCGCATGTCGGTGACTTCACCGCGACCGCGCAGCTGTTCCTCGATCTCGATCCGGCGGCGGAAGCGTCGGTGGACCTGCACGGCACCGGCGTGTTCGTCGACGCGCACGGCAACGGCTGCAACGCCGCGGGCGGCAGCGGCGGCGCGCTCGTGCTCGTCGCGATCGCGCTGCTCGTGGTCCGCCGGAAGCGCGCCGCGATCATGCTCGTGCTCGTCGCGGGCTCGGCCGACGCCGACACTCGCGACCTCGATCTCTCCGTGTTCGATCCGACGCCGACAACGGCCGCGCCGGCGACGTTCGCGGTCCCGACCGCGACGATCGGCACCGATGGCACGTGGGTTGTCGACGGGCTGCTCACGTTCGCGAGCGATCCGGTCGTGCTCACGGCGCCGACGAACGACAACGCCGCGCTCCGCGATCGCACGACGCTGGCGCTGGGCGGCGCGTTCGCGCTCGGTGGCGCGTTCGAGGTCGCCGCGCACCTGCCGTTTTACGTGCAGAGCGGCCAGGACGTCAGCTCGGCGACGATGTTCGGCGAGCCCGAGGTCAGCGCCACCGCGATCGGCAACCTCGAGCTCGACGGCAAGGCGCTGTTCTCGCGCTATCACGGTCCCGTCGGCGATTTCGCGACTGGCGTCGTGGTCGGGCTCCAGCTGCCGACGGCGAGCAACAACGACTTCGCCGGCAGCGCGAAGCCCCAGGCGCGCGGGCTCTTGATGGCGCACTACGCGCCGCCGATCGTGGAGGGTCGCATCATGCTCGACCTCGCCGCGGGCGGCGTGGTGCGCGGCTCGGCGCAGTACAACAACGTCGATCAGAAGAGCGGCTTCGACTGGGGCGGCGCGCTCAGCGTCGCTGCGACGCGCCACCTCGCGTTCGCGCTCGAAGCGTACGGCGAGCTCGTGCCGCGTGGAGTCACCGACGCGATGGGCAACGCGAGCGCGCTCGATACCGCCGAGGCGCTGATCGGCGCGCACTACCAGATCGACTACCGCTTCAACGTCGGCGTCGCGTTCGGACGCGGGCTCACCGACGAGCTCGGCTCGCCGGGCTATCGCGGCGTCGTGACGCTCACGGTCGCGCCGGCCGCGCGCCACGAGCTCGACATCACGCGCGTCGCGACCGATAGCGATCACGATGGCGTGCCCGACGATCTCGATCGCTGCCCGACGCAGCCCGAGGACAAGGACGGGTTCGAGGACGCCGACGGCTGCCCCGATCCCGACAACGACGGCGACGGTATCCCAGATGCCGCCGACAAGTGCCCGAACCAGCCCGAGGACAAGGACGGCTTCCAGGACACCGACGGCTGCCCCGATCCCGACAATGATCAAGACGGCATTCCAGATCTGCGCGATCGCTGCCCCAACGAGCCCGAGACGATCAACGGCTTCCAGGACGAAGACGGCTGCCCCGACCACGGCGCCACGCTCGTCACCGTCGAGAAAGATCGGATCACGCTCGCCACGCCGCTCACATTCTCCGGCGGCAAGCTCGATCCCGCGACCTTCGGCGAGCTCGGCCAGCTCGGCGCCACGCTGCGCTCACGCCCCGACCTCACGAAGCTGCGCATCGTCGCCAACGACGCAGCACGCGCCGCCGCGGTCCGCGACTGGCTCGTGCAGTACGGCATCGCGAGCAATCGCCTCGAGCCCCACGCCGAGCCGGCCGTGGGCGACCGCATCGACATCCTGATCATGCTGCCCGAGCCAGCGCCACACCGGTGACCGAGCTCGCGCCGGCGGCGAGCAGCGCGCGCGCCGCGGCGGCGAGTGTCGAGCCGGTGGTGACCACGTCGTCGACGAGCACGACGTCGCGACCGGCGATGCGCGCCGCATGTCGCCTCGCGACCGCGAACGCGCCGCGGACATTGGACGCGCGCTGACCGGCCGGCAGCGTGCTCTGCGGCGGCGCGGCACGCACGCGGCGCAGCACCGGCAGCGGCGGTTCGATCGCCGCGAGCGCACACGCGTGCAGCGCGAGCAGCCATGCGTGATCGTAGCCGCGGCGAAGGCGGCGGCGCCAGTGCAGCGGCACCGGCACGACGACGCTGCCCTGCGCCGCGGCGCCGAGGAGCGGTGCCCACAGCGGCGCGATGCCGCGCGCGATGTGGCTCGCGCCGGTGAACTTGAGCCGGCGGATCGCCGACGCGAGCGGGCCACCGAACCGCCACGGCGCGACGATGCGATCGAGCGGCAGCGGCTCGCGCACGCACCGCGCACACACGAGCACCCGCTCGCCCGTGGGCTCGGCGCAGCGCGGGCAGGCCGGGCCCAGCTCGACGAGCGAGCCGGCGCAGGCCTCGCAGATCGGTGCGCCGGAAGCCCGGCATGCCACGCACTCGGGTCGGAAGATCCAGCTCAGCATGCGGCGCGTATCGGCCGCTGCCGGTGCCGGTTGCGTGCTAGCTACAGGGCGGGTGATCGATCGCTGTTACGTCTACCAGCCCGGGTTCATCGACGCGGCCGCGCGCGCCGAGATCGTGACGTGGCTCGGGACCTTGCGGCCGATCTGGGAGCAGCGCTACTCGACGAAGCGGCCGCTCCCGCCGGGCAAGCAGCAGCGCGGCTTGCTCCGGCCGGTGTACTGGCTCGGCAACTGGCAGTTCGCGTGCCTGGGCTACTACGAGCCCCCGAAGCGCACGCACGGCGTGGCCGTGGCGGCCGAGCCGTTTCCGCCGGTGCTCGCGCGGCTGGTCGCCGAGATCGAGCGCCGCGTGCGCGCCGGGTTTCCGCAACCGACCGTGCCGCGACGCTGGCACCTCAACACGTGCCTGGTGAACTTCTACGGCGAGCGCGGCGTCGTCGATGCAGCGCGCGTCGGCGAGCATCGCGACTTCGAGCCCGGCCCGGTCGCGTCGCTGTCGCTCGGCGAGCGCGCGCGCTTCCAGTTCGTGCGGCGCGGCGCGGCCGAGCATGCGGCGCCGGTGCGCACGCAGTGGCTCGAGGACGGCTCGCTCCAGATCTTCGGCGGGCCGCGCTGGAAGGACGACCTCCTGCATCGCGTGCAACGCGTCGAGGACAAGGACGATCTCGATCTGCCGCCGAAAATCGACGGCTTTCGCACGCGGCGCGTGAACTTCACGTTCCGCTACGTGCCCGACGAGCACGTCACGCCGTTCGCGCGGCTGCCCGCGGCGGCCAAAGCCGACGTTCGCGACTACGTCGCCGAGCTCGCGCAGAGCTCGACGTTCTTCGCGAACGCGCTGAAATAGATTGCGGTACCGACGAGGATCGCACTCGCCATCGGCCGGGAGACAACCGGCCACCATCACTAGACACGGCACCAAACGACACGAACGATGACGATGATCACGACGGCTCAGTCACTGCCGCCGTCCGCGTGGTCGATCTCCGCGGTCCAGTACACGTAGTCGCGCCACGCGTCCGGAACGGAGCGATTGCTCACGCGGATCTGCACGGCCGGCATCCACGACGGACGTACCGGCACCGCGCGGAGCTTCATGCCAGCCTCGGCCGGCGTGCGGTTCGCCTTGCGGCGGTTGCACGCGTAGCAAGCCGACACGATGTTCTCCCACGTGGTGAGACCACCCTTCGAGCGCGGCACGACGTGGTCGTACGTCAGCTCGTCGGGCGTGCAGGTCACGCCGCAATACTGGCAGCGGTGACCGTCACGCGCGTAGATGTTGACGCGCGAGAACTTCACCGGCTTGGCGTGACGGCGAAACGTCTTGCGCAGCCGCACGACGGCCGGCACGCGCACGACGATCGACACCGCGCGGATCTCCGCGGCGTACTCCTCGACGACGTCGACCTTGTCGAGGGCGAGCAGCGTGATCGCACGCTGCCACGAGATGATCTGGATCGGCTCGTAGCCCTGCGTCAGCAGCAGGGTGCGCTCTGTGCTCATGACACGTCCTTCTTTCGGCCCGCAACCGCGGGCAATAACCGTGCAGACGGCCGGATTCGAACCGGCGACCCTTCGAGTGCGATTCGATAACCCTCGTCAACGGCCCGCTCGCGCGGACAAGGGGCGAAGAGGATGTTGCTCTCCCGCTGAGCTACGTCTGCAAAAAGTGAACAGCCGGCTGGAATCGAACCAGCGTTGTCGGACCCATAGATAAGCATCGAGCGACGGCCCGCGTCGCGGGCAAAGGGGTGTCGACGCGATCGCGCCTGAGGCGCTTCCGATGTCCTATCCGTCTAGACGACGGCTGTTCGTCGCAGTGGAGGGAATCGAACCCCACATTCGTGCGCGCCGAACGCACGGACCCGACGCATTTCTAAGGCGAAGGATCGTTGTCTCACCAGAGATCACTGCGGAAAGGAAATGACCAAGCGAAGCCGAACCCTCGGGGAAGCGCCGCAGGCGCGTTCCCCCGATGGGTCTCGAAGCACGGCTGCGCGCAGCGCAGGTCCCGCGAAGCGGGGCGCGGCCGGAGGCCGCCCGTGCGGAGAGAACGCACGGACCCGACGCTGTTCTAAGGCGAAGGATCGTTGTCTCCCAGAGATCACTGCGATGCGAGGGACCGGCTGGAGTTGAACCAGCTCGCTTCCGCTTAACAAGCGGCCGCTCTACCGTTGAGCTTCGATCCCAAATACCAGCACCACCTCTTGCGACATGGTGCCGGCAGCGGTCGCAGGCCGCGCCTTCGCATCGAGCGCGTAGTGCACTACGCGCGAGCGAAGTCGGCGATGACCGGCGGACTCGACGCGTCGAAACCGACGACATCGAGCATGCCGGCGTCGTCGGGATCAGCAATGCTGAACCCCGCCGACGTCATCCCGACCACGACCAGCTTGGCCGGGATGCCCCGTGCGTCACGATAAGCCCGCAGAGCCTGAGCCGGGTGCACGTTACCTGCCCAGGTCTCGTTGTCGGTGTAGATCACGAACGTGTCCACATCGACGCGGTGCTTCTGCGCCCACAGCATGGGCTGCGCGCAGTCCGTACCACCAAACGGCAATCGCTCCATTGCCGCGACCACATCATCGAGGCGCTGACGCGGCGAGATCGCGAGCTCGGCCAGCCCCGTGGTGAATGCCACGAAGCGGTGGTCGCGCTCGGTCGCTGCCGTGACCAGTGCCATCGCCGCGCTCGCGAGCCGCGGCGTGAGACCGGCAATGCCGGCGATCTCGCCGCAGCTCATCGAGCCCGACACGTCGAGCGCGAGCAGCATGCGCTTGCCCGCTGCCTCGACGGCGCCGAAGCTCGCGTAGAACGCGGCGTCGAGCGCGTCGAGGATCGACGCGACCGGCACCCACGTTCCCGTGCCGCGCACACCGCGGCCCTGCTTGTACGTCGCCAGCGCTGCAAGCAGCGCCAGCGGGTGCACGCGGGCCTTGGCAAGCCGCGACGAATCGCGCAACTGGTCGACGAGCATGTGAGTCGCTAGCGAGGCCTGGGTGACCAGACCCACACGCGTCATCGTGGCCAGATTGCGGATCGTCGCGGTGAGCGGCATGTGCGGCAAGAGCGCGTCCCAGACCTCGGGCTTGGTGAGCCATTCGGTCGGGATGCACTCGCGCGGGATCTTGCGATCGCGCACGAGCGCGGCGACGGCATCGACGTCGGTCAACCCGCGCAGCTCTCGCATCGCGAGCGGTAGCGCGAGTGCTGGATCGGCAGCGGCACCGGCGGGCAGCTCGCCCGACACGGTCCACGCGAACAGCCGATCGTGCGACAGCGACGCCGCGCGTGGGTGCGCGAGGCGAAGCACGTCGCGCTGCGACCAGCCGTCGCGCGCCTGATACTTCACGAGCTGGTAGGCGAGCTCGCTGGCCGGCTTCGCGTTGAACCACGCGCCGATCGCTCGGCGCATGCCGCGTCCCCAGCCGCCGAACGCCTGCGCGTACTCGGCGAAGTGCATCAGGTGCGTGCCGGTTCGACAGACCTTCGGCAGTGCCGCGTAGGCCGCACGTCGCGTCGGCTCGTCGCCGAGCTTGGCGGCCATCGCGAGGGAAAAGATCGCCGGATCGTTCTTGGGCACACGTCCCGTATCTGAAACAGCAACGATCCGGTCGACGGTACGAAGTCCGTCCGCCGCGATGCAGCGGACGACAGCCTCGGCGTTCGCGCGCGTGAGCTCGCGCTCGCCGACGTAATAGGTTCCACCCTCGCTGCCGAGCACGAGGAAGCGATCGAGGCGCGCCCAGTCGTCGATCCGCCAGGCATGGCCTTCGGCCGAGCTCGAGAATTCTTGCGAAAACAACATGACACCCTCCGGCCCGCGCGAAGCGGGCGAGCGAGAAATGCGGGCGAAGAAATGCGCGCGGCCGGGTTTGCCTTCGGCCGGCCGCACGCGCGGCCCACGGAATGGACGGTGTCTTTGTAGGACACCTGGTTTGCGGATCGCCGTCGGCTGCGAGGCAGCGTTCGACGACCCATTCGTCCCACGCCTTGGAATCGAACCAAGATCGCCCAGCCGTTCGGCTGCGAGTGGGATACGAGCGCCGGCTTTGCAGGCCCGGCGCCCAGATCATCGTCATCGTTCAGTTGTCAGAGAACACACCACTCCCGTTCCGCCAGATCTGGAGTCAGATCGGCAGTTCGTAGAGTGAAAAACAAAAAGGCCGCCGGGATTGCTCCAGGCGGCCTGCGCGCGATCACGTAGTTAGCGTGCTAGCGCGCAGGGTCTCCCGGCAGGATTTCGACGGTAAACGACTGCTTGGCCATCGTGGCCGAGCACCGGTAACCGCTATGTGGATTCAATTTCGTCATGGCAGACGTTCGGGTGATGGTCGTAACGGATAACAGTCCTGATTCGATCTGTCAATGTTCGATTTATTCGACTACCGAAGTACGAGTGCCGTCACGGGTTTGCCGAGTGCGAGCTCGACGCGATCGCGCCGGCCGAGCAGCTCGCCGCCCGCCTCGATCGCACTCTCGCGATCGAGCTCGATCGCGATGCGTTCGCACCAGAAGTCGTGCACGCGCTCGCTGAAGTACTCGCCGCGAAACGCCGGGCGCACGGCGAGCATGACCTCGGCGAACCCGGGATCCGCACAGCGCAGCTGAAACCGATCGCCGCGCGTGCCCGCAAACGCGAACATCTTGAGGCCGAACCCGAAGAACGGAATCGTCGCGCCGGCGACCATCGTACAGGTGCCGCGCCACAGCTCGGCGCCGGCCGGTAGCTCGCGCTTGGTCGCGCCCGACTCGGCGAGCTCGAGCGCGGGCGCG
>Ga0268266_10005239_pt1 | contig 12180 bp, 9 predicted proteins | sample KBSS13metaG_FD_190356 | JGI IMG/M metagenome (GOLD analysis project Ga0268266, IMG submission 190356) | Switchgrass rhizosphere microbial communities from Kellogg Biological Station, Michigan, USA - KBS S1-3 metaG (SPAdes) (version 2) | ecosystem: Host-associated > Plants > Roots > Rhizosphere >... | reverse complement strand
GAGATTATGGCTGATGAAGAGATAGGTCAGCCCGAGGTCGCGGCGCAAATCGGCGAGCAGATTGAGGATTTGCGCCTGCACCGAGACGTCGAGCGCGCTGGTAGGCTCATCGCAGATCACGATCCTGGGCTCCAGCACCAGCGCCCGCGCGATCGCCGCGCGCTGGCGCTGCCCGCCGGACAATTGCGCCGGCATCCGTTCGCCCATCGCGGCCGATAGACCGACGCGTTCGAGAATGCCGCCGACCCGACGCTCGATCTCGGCGCGAGAAAAGGTACCTTGGGCGGCCAGCGGCAGCGCCACGATGTCCTTGATGCTCCGGCGCGGATTGAGCGAGGCGAACGGATCCTGGAACACCGGCTGGATCAGCCGGGCGCGCGCCTTGCGGTCGAGGTCGAACAGGCGCTTGCCGTCGACCAGCACCGTGCCCGCCGTCGGCTTGAGCAGCCCGAGGATCAGGCGCGCAAGCGTGGATTTGCCGCAACCGGATTCGCCGACAATGCCGAGCACGCTGCCGGCCGGCACACTGAAGGTGACATCGTCCACCGCGACCACGCGCTTTTCAGCCGACATCAAGCCGGTGTGGACGCGGAATTCGCATCGCAAATTCTCGACCTCGATCGCAGCGGTCATGCGGGTTGCAACTCCGCCCAGTCCGGCTCGAGCCGGCAAAGATAATCGTGCGCCTCGCCCGCCTGCCGCCGCGGAATTTCGCGTGCGCATGTTTCCACGGCGTGGGTACAGCGCGAGCGGAAGGCGCAGCCTGCAAAGCCGGGTCCGATCGCCGGCACCACGCCCGGAATCGAACCGAGTGGCCGGTCGCGCTGCACTCGGCCCGGCACCGGCACGCAGGACAGCAGACCCCGCGTGTAGGGATGTTGCGGCGCACGGAACAGTTCCGCGGTCGTCGCACGCTCCACCACTTCGCCAGCGTACATGACAGACACGTGGTCGGCGATGCGCGCGACGATGCCGAGGTCATGGGTGATCAGCAGGATCGAGAGTCCAAGATCGCGCTTGAGGCTGGCGAGCAGCCGCAGGATCTGTGCTTGCACGGTAACGTCGAGCGCGGTGGTCGGCTCGTCGGCGATCAACAGTTCGGGGTCGCACATCAGCGCCATCGCGATCATCACGCGCTGGCGCAGGCCCCCCGAGAGCTGGTGCGGGAACTGGCCGAGCCGCATGCCGGGCGCGGTAATGCCGACGCGGCCCATCAGTTCGGCGGCGCGGTCAAGTGCTGCGGCGCGCGAGCCTCCCTTGTGGCGCGTCAGCACTTCCGCCATCTGCGAACCGATTGTGAAGGCCGGGTTGAGGCTGGTCATCGGCTCCTGGAAGATCATCGCCATGCGGTTGCCGCGCAGGCGCGCCATTTCACGATCCGACAGCGCGGTGAGATCGGTGCCGGCAAAGCTCATCTTTTTCGCCGAACGCTGGCCGCCGCGCGCCAACAGGCTCATGACCGCGAGCGCAGTCACCGACTTGCCGCAGCCGGATTCGCCGACCAGGCAATGGGTCTCGCCCTTCTCGACCCGGAACGAAGCGCCGCGCACCGCCGCGGTGCGGCCGCCGAAGCTGACCTCAAGTCCTTCGACCTCCAGCAGCGCGCTCATCGCAGCCGCTCCGCGCCGAGCAGATTGCGCAACCCGTCCCCGACCAGATTGATGCCGAGCACCAGAACAGCGAGCGCGACGCCGGGAATCATGATCACCCACGGCGAAAAGAACATGTAGTCCTTGCCCTCGGCGATCATCAGCCCCCAGGACGGCAGCGGCGGCGGCACGCCGAGGCCAAGGAAGGACAGCGCGGCTTCGAGCAGGATCGCCAGCGCCATTTCCAGCGTCGCGACCACGGCGAGATGGCTGGCGATGTTCGGCAAAATCTCCCTGATCAGGATATGCGGCATCGAAGCGCCGGCGCACCAGGCGGCGCTGACATAGTCATGGTTGCGGACCTGCATGGTGGTAGAGCGCGCCACCACCGCGAAGCGGTCCCATAACAATAGTCCGAGGGTCGCCACCACGAGTCCGAGGCCCGATCCCATCAGGCCGACAACGGCGAGCGCGACCAGCACAACAGGGATCGACAACCGCGTCGTGATGGCAAACAGCACGACATCGTCGACGCGGCCGCCGAAGAAGCCGCCGAGCACGCCGAGCGTGATGCCGATCAACCCCGACGTGATCACGGTCATGATGCCGATCAACAGCGAAATGCGCGCGCCATAGACCAGCCGCGCCAGGTAATCCCGCCCGAGCTGATCGGTGCCGAGCAGGTGGCCAGCCTCACTGCCCTCCATCCAGAACGGCGGCTTGAGACGGTTACCGAGATCCTGCGTGAACGGGTCTGCCGGTACCAACGCGTTGCCGATGAGCGCGGCTACCACGACCAGCGCAACGATGGCGATACCGATCGCGAATGCAGCGCTACCGAGGCGAGAGCTGCCAGCACTCGAAGGCTGCGGCGCCTGAATGGCAATCGGCTCGCTCATCCGTTTCTGAGCCTCGGATCGAGCAGCGCATTGAGGATGTCGGCCAGCAGGGTCAGGCCGATATAGAACACGGCGAGCACCAGCACCACCGCCTGCACGACGGGAAAGTCATTCTTGGCAATGCTCTCCCAGCCGAGATAGCCGACGCCATGCAGCGCGAACACGGTTTCGATCACGATCGAACCGCCCAGCATGAAGCCGAGCTGGACAGCGGCGATCGAGACCACCGGAATCGCGGCGTTGCGCAGTGCGTGCTTGAAGATGATCCGCGCCCGCGACAGGCCTTTTGCCCGCGCGGTGCGGATATAGTCGGACGCCATCGCCTCGATCATTCCCGAACGCGTCAGCCGCGTCAGTGCCGGGATCGCCGTAAAGGCGAGTACGATTCCCGGCATCACGAAATGCTGCCAGGTGCCGGTGCCCGAGATCGGCAGGAGGCCGAGTTGCAGGCCGAGCACGATCATCAGGATCAGCGCCAGCCAGAAACTCGGCACCGCCTGCCCTACCATCGTGAACAGGGTAACGCCGCGGTCGATCCAGGTGTTTTCGCGCAGCGCCGCCAGGATGCCGAGCGGGATCGAGACGATCAACGCAAGGCTCAGGCCGACCAGGCCGAGCGTGACCGTGATCGGCAGGCGCTTCAGGATCAGGTTCGCGACGCTGTCCTTGAAGAAATAGCTCTGGCCGAAATCGCCGACCATGGCGCGACCGATCCAGGCGAAGAACTGCACGTAGAGCGGCCGATCGAGCCCGTAGGCCTTGCGTACGATTTCGACGTCGGCCTGTGTCGCCGACGGGCCGGCGATCGAAACCGCAAGGTCGCCGGACAGCCGCGTCAGCAGGAATGCGAGTGTCATCACGGTGAATGCGACCAGCACACCGATGGCAAGACGCCGGGCAATCAGACGCAACAGCTACAAACTCCAGCTCCGACCCAAACGCATTCCGGTCGGCGAAGCCAACGCAACGGTGTCACCAAACTGTCGTCCCATGCAAGAGAGAGTTGTAGATTGCGACAATTCCCCATCGCGACAAAGGCCTGTCGAAATTATTGCAATGTGTGTGCCAACGCTGAATGCCATCTACCGGCTAACCGCGATTGAAGGGATTTTGGTCGTTCCCGGTCAATTCGGCAGGGGAGTCTACCTATCGATACGCAAACTGGCTTCGGCGCCATCCGCGCCGGTCTTTGCAAATGCTCAGCGCCCATTTTTCGAGCGATCGAAGCCGTGAGCTCCAGCCTGCCGCAACGCGCCGGTTTGCGGCGCACAGGTCATCAAATATAGCGGCCCGGTGCGAACGGCGTAACGTCGTACGGCGGTGGCGCGCCGCCGATCATGGCGGCAATCGCGGCGCCGGTCGCGGGGCCAGTCGTGAAGCCAATATGCTGGTTGCCGAAAGCAAGCCACAGGCCGGCATGCCGCGGCGCCGCGCCGATCATCGGCAGGCTGTCGGGCAGCGTCGGCCGCGCGCCGCGCCAGACGTCGCCGACAGGATCGCCGAATTCCACCACCTCGCGGGCCAGCGGCACGACCTGCTCGATCTGCGCGAACGAGGACGGTGCATCGCGGTCGGTCAGTTCGACGCCGGAAGAGACCCGGATGCCCCGCTCCATGGGCGTTACGAAGAAGGCGCCGTCGACGTCATAGATCGGACGTCGGAGCGACCGTCCCGGGTTAGGCCTGAATTCGCGGTGGTAGCCGCGTTCGACGGCAAGCGGCACGCGATAGCCGAGCGGACGCAACAGATCCGCCGACCAGGGCCCGAGCGCCACCACCACATGGCGCGCCGATATCGTGCCGGAGGAAAGCGACACGCGCCACCCATCTCCATCGGGTGCGAGTGCCGTGACCTCGGATTGGCTGATGACGCCGCCGGCACCGGCAAACATCTGCGCATACGCCTTGACCACTGCGCCAGGCGAGTCGACCGAGGCGGATTCGCTGTGCAGCAGGCCGACCTTGTAGACCGGCACGATATCCGGCTCGATCGCGGAGATGGCCTGACGGTCGAGCACCTGACTGGCAATGCCGTACTCGGCGAGTAGTGCCTGCTCCTGCTTCGCCGTTTCAACCGAGTCGCTGCGCCACGCCTTCAGCGAACCGGTTTCGCGAAGGCGATGGCCCGCGCCCGCCTGCAAGATCCATTCGCGGTGCAGCTTTGCCGATGCGCCGATCAGCCCGCGCAGCGCGTCCGCGCGCGGCTTCAGGCGCGCGGCAGACGTCTCGGCGAGAAAGCGCATGACCCAGCCGGCGTTCTGCATCGCCCAGAACGGATTCCATCGAAGGGCGGCGTGGCGGTTGGTGAGGTATTTCGGCAGCGACTTCCATAGCGACGGATTGTTGAGCGGCGTGACCGAACTGCTGCTGATGATGCCGGCATTGCCGTACGAGGTTTCGCTGCCCGGCTCACGCCGGTCGACGAGCACGACCGACATGCCGCGCTGCCGCGCGGCATAGGCCGTCGATACACCGACGATGCCCGCGCCGAGCACCACGACATCCGCTTTTGCTTCCTGCATCGACTTTCCGACCACCGTCACGGGAATATTCACTGCAGGCTATCGGTCGTTGGCGATCATGTCACGCAAGCGCAGCACACACCGTCCGCCTCAAGCCGGGCGGGTCCCGCGCTGCACGACCCGATAAGAGGTGACAGCGCCGACGATCAAGCCCGCGATGGCGCCGCCGATCGTCAGCAGGCCGACAAGGATCGCGTCACCATGTATGTTGTTGCGCCCCTCTCCGGCGATGACATAGCCGAAGGAGAAGCCGAGCAGGCCTCCGCCTGCGAACCCCATCGCAAGCATGCCCAGGACAACCATGAGCTTTTTCAGCAGGCGCACTCTCGCCACCCTCACCGTCCGGCAGGTGGCCAAAGCGTAAGGGATTTGGAACTTGTTGGGAAGGCATGCCGGATTCGCCGATGCCAGCCGCGCCAGTCGCGCTGGGAATGTGCGCATGCGGCGCTGTTGCGAGAACCAACTTGAAAGCGCAATGCCTAAACGGCAATTTGGCTTCGATCTTAGGGTCTCCGCCAATAACCTGTCGGCCCCTCTTCAGGGCATGCCGATCGTTTCATCCCCACAGAGGTTCATCTTCAATGAGTCAGCCATCAGGTCCGCTCGCTGGTATCAAGGTTCTGGATATGACCAGCGTGTTGTACGGTCCGTACGCCAGCCAAACTCTGGGTGATTGGGGCGCTGATGTCATCAAGATCGAGCCGCTGACGGGAGACACGTGGCGCTACAGCGGTCAGTTCCGCAATCGCGGCATGACCGGACAATTCATGGCAGTGAATCGAAACAAGCGCAGCCTGGCGCTGGATCTCAAGCAGCCGGACGGCAAATCCGTATTGCAACGCCTGATCGCCACGGCGGACGTCCTGCTTACCAATATCCGTCCGGCGGCATTGGGCAGACTGGGCTTCGGCTATGAGGCCTGCCAGCAGATCAATCCACGACTGGTCTATGCCGCCGCCACCGGTTTCGGCCAGGACGGACCATGGGCGGCCCGCCCCGCTTTCGACGAGGTGATACAGGCCAGTTCCGGTTTCGCTTCCGCGATGGGCAGCGACGATGAGCCGGCCTTCGTGCCGAGCCTGGTCGCGGACAAGATTTGTGGCCTGACGATCGTGGGTGCGGTGTCGGCGGCGCTGGTGCATCGCGAGCGCACCGGCAAAGGGCAGATGGTCGAAGTCCCCATGCTCGAGACCATTACGGCCTTCAACAGCATCGAAATGCTCGGTGGCCACGCCTTCGATCCCCCGATCGGACCAGCCGGCTACAAGCGCATGAAAGAGCGGCGGCCGGTGCGAACAAAGGATGGCTGGCTGACCATGCTGCCTTACTCGGGCGACAACTGGTGCACATTTTTCGAAACCGTCGGCCATCCCGAATGCATCGAGCAATTCTCGGTCAGGGATGCGGTCTCGCGCGCAAAGAACATCGATCGGATCTACAACAAGATGGCCGAGATCGCCATCACGCGAACCACGGCCGAATGGGAGGAGTTGCTGCTTCACATCGACGTTCCTCACGCAGCGTTCGCCAAGATCACCGAGATTGCCGAACAACCTCATTTGAAAGCCGTCGGCATGATCGCCACGCTCGATCACCCAAGCGAGGGCAAGATCAGGCAGGCACGTCCCTCCGCCCGCTTTTCGGATACCCCGGCGGAAATCCATCGCATGCCTCCCCGGCTTGGCGAGCATTCGCGCGCGATTCTGCGGGAGGCCGGTTTTACCGAAGAAGACGTGGCATCCATGATTGAGAAGAAGGTAGTCGGGACTTCCTCCTGACCTCTTGCTCAGTCGTTGCTGCAACGGGCGATGGTCAGGCACCCGAGAACGCGCCGATGCCCCATGGATGCCGGTACCCTCCATGGATGGAGTGAGCTGGATGACCGCCGTGCTCGCATCGCGTGTTCGTAACATGGACTCGAAGAGCGTGATGCTGCGCGCTTGTTGCTGTTCTCAAGCGCAACACCAGCAGGATTTCAGTGACTACTCGGAAGGGCTTAACGATCCGCGTCGAAACGGCCGCGGCCCGCGCGCTAGCCCGCTTTCGTCGCGGTGGTTATGTGTAAACTTCACACCCCGGATGCAACATATTCCGATCACTTGAGCGTGTGTTCGTCCGCAACTCCGCTCCGGAACTCCCTAACCGTCGGGACCACTCCAGCCCGTTTTTGGACTTGCCCCTTCGGAAGAGACTGGCTTTTTCAGAATTGCACGGTCGCATTGAAGTGCCTTGCATCGCAACGACGCCTGACGGCGCTTGTTCAGCGTGCGATTGTAAAAGCGACAGTCGACCCCAACATTAAAAATGCTGTCGCTGAACGCTGTCGATGTGACGACAACATCGAAGTTAGAGCGCGTCCGCGATCTTCCTGTCACGCCAGCCGAGCTGCGGCGTCCTGCCTGACGGCAACGGCGTTTGGCCGCGCGTCGTTTCGGAATAGATCAAGAGCCATTTTTGGAGAGAGCTATGAACAAAGTTTGCAAGTTGGCGATGATCGCCGGATTCGCTTTTTCAGCATTCGCATTTGCCGCGATGGCCGGATCTTCGGCGGAAGCTGGACCGATCGTTCCTCCCGGCCACTATTGCATGACCTGGGACATCGGCGGTTCTGACTGCAGCTTTACGAGTTACGCCCAGTGCCAGGCGACCGCAGCAGGCCTCGATGCGGAATGTTATGGTGAGACCCTTCGCGATGAAGAACATTCGCAACGTCAGGATCGCCGTGGCTATAATTCGCGGGCCCAAATGCCGCTAACGCTCGGCCGCTAATTATCCAAGCTGGCGCTGGGGGTAACATCGACAAGCTTCGTTGTTGCGAAGTGTAGATCGAGACTCCTGCACGCGCATTTTAGCGCGCCCACGGCTGGCCATTTGATGAGATCATCGGGCAAGCAGCGCTGACCGACATCGCTTCAGCGCTCAAAAGCGTAACGACGGGCTTAAGGAACACTCGGTGCCGTCGCCGATCGGCGGAGTCTCAGATTTAATGGCGCGCCCGAAGAGATTCGAACTCCTGACCCCCAGATTCGTAGTCTGGTGCTCTATCCAGCTGAGCTACGGGCGCGTTTTCGCTTGTGCATTTGGGCCGCTGGGCCCGGATGCGTCCGAACGAGGTCCGGACGGTCGCGAAAGAGCGCCTTAGCTACCCGCTCCGGCCCCGCTTTGCAAGGTCCGCCTGACGGGATCTGCCCATCCATTTCCGATGGTAAACCGGCCGCAAAGGGCCGCAAAACGCAAGATGAGGCCGTGGCTTACGCCCGCGCCCGCTCGTTGCGGATGCTCTGCAGTTCCACCGGCCGATCCGGGATCGAGATCCGGAAGGTGGCGCCGATGGTGCCTTCGACCAGATGAATGTCGCCGCCATGGGCGCGGACCAGTTCGGCGGCGATCGCAAGGCCGAGCCCGCTGCCGCCGGGCCGGCCGGAGGTCTGGAATGCCTCGAACAGATGCTCGCGCGCCCGCGCCGGCACACCCGGGCCGGTGTCGGATACCTCGATGATGGCGACCGAGCCTTCGCGGCGGCCGGTGATGCGGATCTGCAGGGAGGCGGCATCGCCCTTGGCGCTTTCCAGCGCCTGGGCAGCGTTGCGTACCAAATTGAGGAGCACCCGAAACAACTGGTCGGGATCGGCATCGATCGAAAGCGAGCGCTCGATCGCACTGATCCAGGTGATCGAGGCGTCGGCCGCGAGGCCGGCGGATTCCCGCACCTCGGTCACTACGGGTTCGACCAGCATCATGCGGCGGTCGGGCGGAGCTTCCTGGGCGCGGCCGTAAGAGAGAGTCGACTGGCAGAAATCGATGGCGCGCTCCAGCGAGCGCATCAGTTTCGGCGCAAAGCGCTGCACCCTCGGATCCGGCACGCTGGCGAGCTGGTCCGACAGCAATTGCGACGATGCGAGAAGATTGCGCAGGTCGTGGTTGATCTTCGACACGGCAAGCCCGAGCGCGGCAAGCCGGCTCTTCTGCGACAGCATCGAGACGAGGTCGCGCTGCATGTCGGACAATTCGCGCTCGGCAACGCCGATCTCGTCACCGCGATCGCTCGGCACGATGATGCGCGCAGCACTTTCGGGGTTTTCGTGGAAGCCGACGAGATTCGCGGTCAGCCGCCGCATCGGCCGCACGAACAGATAGTGCAGCGCGAGGTAGACCAGCCCCGCGGCCAGCATCGCGATCCCCAGCGAGACCGCCAGCAGGTTGCGGGAAAAGCGGTACATCGCCAGCCGCAACGGCTTTTCATCGACCACCACCTCGATGAATTGCGCCCCGCCCGGCGCCGGCCCGACGATGCGAATGGTCTGGTTGCCGGTCTCCAACATGGTCTCGAACGACTCGACCATGGCGGACCACACCGTCAGCGTCCGCATGTCGACGTCACGGTCGATCGCCGCCGGCAGATCGGCGCTGGCGAGCAGCCTGCGCTGCTGCCCCATCTTGATGGCCACCGCCCGCGCACCCACGCTGACCAGGATCTGCCGGGCCAGCGAATCCGGCACCATGCCGAGCGGCGCGGCATCCAGTACCAGGGCCGCGGTGTTGGCCGCTGCGAGACGGTCGTTCAGACGGTTCGTGTAGAAATTCGCGATCGACGGCACGTAGACAGCCAGGAGCGCTATCATCACGAGCGGGATGGTCAGCAGCAAAAGCTTGCCGGACAAGCCAAACCGACGCGGGCCTGTGCACCGCGGGGCTTCAGGAATCGGCTGGTCGTCGGTCAATGACACGAATAGCTGCCTTGATAAGCCTTGGAGATATGTTTTAGAGCCCGCAGGACCAAGCCGACCCGGCCCATGTTGGAATGATTCCGAGGATGCGTTTGGGCCACGCAGCGGTCAAATTACCGTTCGCTAATGTCCTGTGGTTCCGGTGGCCCTGGCACACCGCCGTCCTGCCCGTAAAAACACCGCGAAATCAGATATATTCGCCCCAATTGCGACGTTTCAAAGAACACGTTCTGCGGCAACCCTCGACATTGACGAAAACAGGTCGCTCCCTTATAAGCCGCGCCAACTGTCCGCGATGGCCCGGTTCCACCGGGGGCGGCTCGTTTGGGCCGTAAATGGCCCTTTTTCGGGCCTGCCCGCATCACCGGACTTGATCTCAATCCAACAGGCAAATTGCCCGGTCAGCGGAGAACTACCCGTGAAGCGGACTTATCAACCCAGCAAACTGGTGCGCAAGCGCCGTCACGGCTTCCGCGCCCGTCTCGCCACCGCCGGCGGCCGCAAGGTTCTCGCCGCCCGCCGTGCGCGTGGCCGCAAGCGTCTGAGCGCCTGAGCCGGATCCTTCCGGAGATTTCATTCATGGATCGGCTGAGGCAGCGGGCGGACTTTCTCGCCGTTGCCAATGGCACGCGGGCCAACAGCGCTGCCTTCGTGTTGCAGGGTCGTGCCCGCGACGATGAAGGCCCGATCCGGGTCGGTTTCACCGTTACCAAAAAGAACGGTACCGCCACCGAGCGCAATCGCATCCGGCGCAGGCTTCGCGAACTCGTGAAGCGGCTGGACGTCATATCGATGCGACCGCACCATGATTATGTGCTGGTAGGGCGCCGGACCGCACTCACCCGCGACTTCGCAACCATGCTCGACGATCTCCGCTCGGCGCTGCATCGCCTCGACCGGCAGCCGACCAAACATCCGAATTGAATGGCGAGACCTCAAAAACGATGACCGACAATCGCAACACCATCCTCGCCGTCATTCTGTCAGGCCTCGTGCTGATCGCGTGGCAATATTTCTACAACGCGCCGCAGATGGAGCGGCAGCGCCTGCAAAGCCAGACCCAGGCCGAGCTCAACAAGCCCGCGCCGCAGACAGCGCCGGGATCGACCACCCCGGGATCGACGACCCCCGGATCAACCACCCCGCAACCGGGCTCGGCCACCACGCCGGCCGGTCAGCCGAGCGCGGCCGCCATCGTCAGCCGCGACACCGCGATCGCCGCGACGCCCCGCATCAAGATCGAGACACCGCGGGTTTCGGGCAGCATCGCGCTGAAGGGCGCGCGCGTCGACGACCTGTCGCTGGAGAAATTCCGTGACACCGTCGATCCGAAGTCGCCCGCGATCGTGCTGTTTTCGCCCTCGAACACCGCCCATCCCTATTATGCCGAGTTCGGCTGGGTCGCAGCCTCCGGGTCGACGGCGCGGCTTCCCGACCGCGACACGGTGTGGCAGCAGGAGGGCTCCGGCAGCCTGTCGCCCGGCAACCCGGTGACGCTCAAATGGGACAACGGCGAAGGCCTGACCTTCCGCCGCACCATTTCGATCGACGAGTATTATCTCTTCACCATCAAGGACGACGTCACCAATGTCGGCAGCGCGCCGGTCACGCTCTATCCCTTCGCGCTCATCTCCCGCCACGGCACGCCCGAGGTCTCGGGCTACTACATCCTGCATGAAGGCCTGATCGGCTATCTCGGCGAGAAGGGCCTGCAGGAACACGGCTACAAGGCCGTCGCCGAAGCGCCCGTGCTGGGCAATGGCGGTCGGGGCTTCGAGTTCAACATCACGAACGGCTGGCTCGGCATCACCGACAAGTACTGGGCCGCGGCGCTGTTGCCCGACACGTCGGCGCGCCTCAAGGCCCGCTTCCTCGCCGAAGAACCCGGCCCGAAGGTGCGCTATCAGGCCGACTACCTGCAGGACCCGCAGACCATCGCGATCGGCGGCACCGGCAGCGCCAATGCGCGGCTGTTTGCGGGCGCCAAGGAAGCCGGCGTCGTCGGCATCAATTTCCCGCTCGCCGGCCACGGCGGCTACAACAAGCAGCTCGGGCTGAACCATTTCGACCTGTTGATCGACTGGGGCTGGTTCTACTTCATCACCAAGCCGATGTTCCTGGCGCTCGACTATTTCTTCCATTTGTTCGGCAATTTCGGCGTCGCGATTCTGCTGGTGACCGTGATCGTCAAGCTGCTGTTCTTCCCGCTCGCCAACAAGTCCTATGCCTCGATGGCGAAGATGAAGTCGGTGCAGCCGCAGCTGGCCGCCCTGAAGGAGCGCTATCCGGACGACCGCCAGAAGCAGCAGCAGGAGATGATGGAGATCTACCGCAAGGAGAAGATCAATCCGATCGCCGGCTGTCTTCCCGTCGCCCTGCAGATCCCGGTGTTCTTCTCGCTCTACAAGGTGCTGTTCGTCACCATCGAAATGCGCCACGCGCCG
>Ga0268266_10005238_pt1 | contig 12182 bp, 14 predicted proteins | sample KBSS13metaG_FD_190356 | JGI IMG/M metagenome (GOLD analysis project Ga0268266, IMG submission 190356) | Switchgrass rhizosphere microbial communities from Kellogg Biological Station, Michigan, USA - KBS S1-3 metaG (SPAdes) (version 2) | ecosystem: Host-associated > Plants > Roots > Rhizosphere... | reverse complement strand
TCGAGGACCATCATCGCGACCATGCCCCAGCGGTCGGCGAGGGAGTTGGCGCCTTCGACCTTGCCGCGAAGCGCCGCGAGCGTGGTGCCGACGACGGCAACGAGGGCGATCCAGCGAATCCACGAATGCAGCAACAAGACGGTCGTGTACATGCGGTCACCTTAACATGGCCAGAATTCAGAATTGGGAATTAAGAATTAAGAATTAAGAATTAGGAATTAGGAATTAGGAATTAAGAATCGGAATCTCGAATTCGGAAATCCTAGTCCGAATTCTTAATTCTTGATTCCCAATTCAGACTGGTTTCAGCTGTCTGAGCCCTTGAATCGACTCCGCCGAAGGTCGGTGAGCGCCTGGCGCGCCTTGAGGAGGTCGTCGTGCGCGCGCTCCCAGGTTTCGCGCGCTTTCTGCTCGGTATCCATGGCGCTGGCGAGATCGGCTTCTGCCGCTTTCACCGCCGCCGCATGCTCCGCCCGTTCCTTGGCGGCGCGTGCGGCCTCCTTCTCCGCGGCGAGCGCCGCGGCGCGGGCAGCCGCGGTCGGTCGTGGTTCGACGCCCGGCGCTCGCCGTTCCGCGTCACCCTTGACCAGTTGCGGCCGTTCACTTCTAACTTCTTCCTTCTCACTTCTAACTTTGATATCGGAAATCCCCGCCAGTGCCTCAAAGCCGGCGGGCTGGAGTGCGTCAGTCAGCCGGCCTGGAGTCTTCGGCGCGCTGGCGGTCAGCGACAGTGATTCGAAGGTGCGGGCGAGCGCGTCCGCGCCAGGGTTGGCCGCCGCCGCGGCAGCCAGCCGTTCGGCCTCGCCAACGGCGTCAGCGATGGCGCGGCGGTGCGCCTCGCCGGCGGCGCGCACATCGGCGGCACGTCCCTCGAGCGCCGCGATTTGTGCCGCGCGCAGTTTCTCGCCGCTTTTCATCAAGCGGTCGTACGTGCTGCGTGCGCGCCAGTAGACCTGGTTCACAGCCCAGGGCACGACGGTCGGCTTTTCGAGGGTGCGAACACGCTTGGCGTCGTCGCCTTTCAACGATTTTGCCAGCGCGTTGCGCGCGGCGGTGAACTCGCCGAGTGGCAGCCGGTACAGATCGTCGATCTTGTCGTCGAGCGCGGACACGCGCGTGTTCTAGGGATGAGAAATGGTGATCGAGTAGTTTTCGGGCTGGGTAAATCCGACCGAGTCGTACATGATGATGCAGTAGGGACCCGACGTGATCTGCCCTGAAATCGCGGTCGTATTCGCGGTGGCGAACTGATTGACCTGGAGCAGGCCGCCGTTGCACGACTTATCGTTCGCGCCCTGGACCCACTGGACGCCGATTACCGGCTGGGACGCTGGCGTCAGCGTACCTACTTTCACTTGAATCTCACCTGAATTGGACGAGAACCAGTGTGCACGCGCCGAACCGGGCTGCACCGTCCCGGAAAAGGGCTCGACGGTGTTCTGGGACGGATCGGTGATACCTCCGCAGCCGAAAGTAAAGGCGCTGGCGAGAGCCAGCAGAAACGCTGCGGACGACCGAAAGCTCATACGTGGATTCTACACGGAACGGGCGCAAGCCCTGCTTACAGCGGGCTTACGGACGGGGACGCCGGTCTGTCGATGAGGGGCGCGGCGGCTCGAGCAGCCGCAACCCGGCGACCATCAGCCGATCAGCCTGACTGGCCAGCGACGCGGACAGAATCGCATGACGCTCGGCATCGCGCGCAAGCTGCTGCGCAAGCGAGATGAGGTCCCGGCCGTGGGTCGGCGAAGAGCGCCGGTTCAACTTTGTCATGGGAAGCATCAATGATCGCGCACTCGGTCTAGAATGGCAACCTCAGCTTATGATCCGCACCGTGATTTGCGCGCTCGCGTTGGCGTCGCTCATCTCGAGCCCGGCGCTGCTGCGTGCGCAGGCGGATCCCGCCTGGCGCCAGCCGCTCGATCCGGTTCGCATCGTCGGCAACGTGTACTACGTCGGCACCCGCGGACTCTCGTCGTTCCTGATCGTGACACCTGCCGGCGGCATCATCATCGACAGTGGAGAAGCGGAGAGCGTGCCGTTCATTCGCGCCAACGTCGAGAAACTCGGATTCCGGCTGTCCGATGTGAAGGTGCTGCTGACCGGTCACGCGCACTACGATCACGTCGGCGGCCACGCCGACCTGAAGCGCCTGACCGGAGCGCAGGTCATGGTGATGGATGCCGATCGCGAAGCCCTGGAATCAGGCGTCGACCGCTCCGCGCTCGGCGGGCCTGGCTGGAAACCGGTGGCGATCGATCGCGTGCTCAAGGATGGCGACACCGTGACGCTTGGCGGCGCCACGTTGACGGCCCACCTCACGCCAGGCCACACCCAGGGCTGCACGACCTGGACGATGACGGTCGCGCAGGACGGCAAGCGGTATCAGACGGCGTTCGCCTGCAGCGTGACGATCAACGACGGAGTGCATCTGGTGGGCAACGCGCGCGTGCCGGCGATCGCCGAGCACTACGCACGCGCGTTCCGGGTGCTGCACGGATTGAAGGTGGACGTCTTCGTCGCGCAGCATGGCGCCGTGTTCGGCCTCGAGAACAAGGCACGGCTGGCGGCGTCGGCGGACGCCCGCGTCAACCCGTTCGTCGATCCTGACGGCTACCAGCGGTTCGTCGCGGACGCCGAGCAGGTCTACCTGAAACAACTCGCGGCGGACCAGGGCCGCTAGCCGGGCTCACATTGCCATGCGCCGCTCCACGCGCATTCTCGTCGTTCTCCTCGCGGTCATGTCGTTCGCGCTGGCGTTCGCGCTCACGCCGCCGCGCGGTCCTCGCTCGCTGAGGCAGTTCGATCCCGATCGTCTCGCGTCGCTCGAGACGCGCATGTGGCAGGCGTACTACGACAGGGAGCGCGCGCGGTTGTTCGGCCTGCTTGTCACGCTCCTGCACGAGCAGTATCACTACTCATGGGCGACGGCGACGCTGCAAGGGTTTCGTCTCGCGAGGGCCGCAGCCACTTTCGCCGAGCTGAACGATCACTACGAGGTCGTGTTGCCCGACCTCGAACGCGCGTACGGTCACGTGCGCGACTGGACCGGCTCGGCGTTCGATGCCAGGGCCGTCGCCCGTGCCGAGCTCGCGTGGTGGGAGGCTCGCCGCATTCCCGGCCGTAACAGCGCAGAGCAGGTCGGGCAACTCATCGCCGAGGAATACGCGCTCTTGTACGAATCGTCGCCGCCGGCCATGGCCGCGCCGGCCTTGTTGCGCGCACGGGCGGCGCAGATCCGCGACGAGCACGCAGACAACCCGGACTGGAGCGCCATCGCAAGCCTGCTCCGGCAGTCGTATCGCGAACTGCGTCTGGCGTTGTCGAGCGCGAACGTCTAAAATAACCGGCTCCCCATGCCTGCAGCGACCGCAACGGCTCAAGCGCCGGTACCCCTGTCTTTCCGCGACGTGCTCGGCATCACGGTGATGCGGCGCGTCTTCTACGCGCAGGTCGTCAGCCTGTTCGGCGATTTCCTCGCGCTGTTCGCCGTCATCGCCGTCGTGTCGTTCCGCATGCACGGGACGCCGGCGCAGCTGACGGGGCTGCAGATCTCCTACATGCTCCCGATCGTGTTCGTCGGTCCGATCGCCGGTGTCTTCGTCGATCGATGGCCGATCAAGCCGACGTTGATCGCGAGCGACCTGATCCGGGCGGTTCTCGCGCTGCTGCTGATTCCGGCCGCGTCGTTGTGGCAAATCTACGGTGTCCTCGCCGCGCTCAGCTGCGTGTCGGCGTTTTTTGGACCGGCGCAGACGGTGACCATCCGGTCGCACGTGCCGGTTGCGGGTCTCATGTCGGCGAACGCGCTGATGCAGATCGCGTTCATGGGCAGCCGCATCGTCGGGCCGTCGATCGCCGGCATTCTGGTGAAGCTCTTCACGCCGCAGGTGTGCTACGCCATCGACGTGATCAGCTTCGTGGCGTCGGCGAGCCTGATTGCGTCGGTCGCGATCGCGCGGGCCGCCTCGCAGCCGGCGCCGGCCGAGTCATCGACCAATCGCATCCACCAGATCTGGATCGACATGAAGGCGGGGTGGTCGTTCATCGTCCACCACGCCGCGATCCTGTTTTTCGTGATCGCGATGGCGGCAGGCCTGTTCACGATCGGCTGCTTCGGTCCGCTGATTTCAATCTACGTGCGCGACACGCTCAAAGCCGACTCGGGGCTGTTCGGATATGTGAGCGGCATGGTCGGTGTGGGACTGCTCATCGGGACCCAGGTGATTCGCCAGGTTGCGCGGAAGGAATGGTCATCCGATACGGGACTCGTGCTGTGGGGCTTGTTCGGCATCGGCGCCGGCGTGCTGCTGCTCGGCGCCGTGCCGCACATCGCGGCAACCTTCGCCTCGACATTTATCATCGGGTTCGCCTTCGGCGCGATCATGGTGCCGGCCTCGACCCTGATCCAGCGGGAGACGCCGCCAGACATGCTGGGGCGGGTCGGCAGCACCAACGCATCCGTGGTGTTCCTCGGACAGATTCTCGGTCTCGCAGTCTCCGGCGTGCTCGCCGAACTGGTCGGCGTGCGAATGGTCTTCTTCCTGTGCGCGGCGTTGTCGGTGGTGCTTGCGCTGGCCGGCCGCATGTTTCTGCAGTCGAAACGTTCAACGTAACGGTCGAGTAAGCTCGCTGCTGCGATGTGACTGGATTCGCATCGCTCCCGACTGTCAAAATTGTCCCCACGTTCCCGGAAGTCCTTCCTTATCGAGCGTTTATTTCAATGGCCAGCAACTTGCTGGCGATGAATTGTTGCTGCCACAGGTGTATCCAAATCCATCAAAGACGATAGTCCTCATCGTCGATCACGCCGCCATCAACCTCAGGCTTGCGCGTCGCGTCCTCGAATCGGCCGGCTTTGAAGTGTGCGAGGCCACCGACGCCGTGAGCACGTTCGAGGTCCTGAAGACCTGCCGTCCCGACATGATCGTCATCGATATCCAGCTGCCAGGGATGGACGGGTGGGAGCTCACGCGCCGGCTGAAGACCAACTTCGCGACGCAGGCGATTCCCATCATCGTGGTGACCGCGTTCGGCACACAGGCGGACCGCCAGTACGCGCTCGCGGCTGGCTGTACGGAGTTCGTCGAGAAGCCGATTAGCTCAACCGACCTGCCTGCGATCATCCGCCGTCATCTCGCATAACATCCCCACGCCAGCCGGCCGATACTAAACCGCGAGGTGTTATGTCCGATGAAGATCTGCGAGCCGAACTCGAGCGGCTCAAGGCGGAGAACGAACGGCTCAAGTCACAGCGCGGCCGAAGCGTCAGCCTGAAAGTGAGCGAGAAGGGCGGCGTGTCGGTGTATGGCCTGGGCCGATTTCCGGTGACGCTCTACAAGGAACAGTGGCAGAAGCTGCTCGCGATGACCGACGAAATCCGCGCATTTCTCAAGGAACACGACGCTGAGCTGAAAGCCAAGCCCGAGTGATCGATGAACGGGAGCCAGGGGCCTTGAGTGAGAGTTCGACTAACAGGACCGTGCTGGTCGTCGACGACGACATCGGCATCCGGGAACTCCTGACACGCTCCCTGTCGTTCGAGGGTTTCGATGTCATCGGAGCCGCCAACGGTCTCGATGCCCTGACCCAGCTCCGGAGCGGCCGGCGGCCGAGCGTCATCGTGCTCGATCTTCGCATGCCGGTGATGGATGGATGGGCGTTCCGGATTGCGCAACAGGCGGACCCGAAAATCGCGCGGATTCCGGTTGTCATCTTGTCGGGGGCCGACACCCATCGTTTCGGCGAAATCGACGCGGTGGCGGCCCTCGAAAAGCCGGTCAGCCTGTCGCTGCTCGCCGACTGCCTGCACCGGGTTCTCGAGCACCCTTAGGCTTCGTTACGCCGACGTCACATGCGTTCGGTATCGTGGCGGCCATGCTGTGGATGGCCACAGGCACGTGGCGGCAGATTCGAGAGTTGCACAAGCCGCGCGCCACAGCGGTCCCCGTCGTCAGAATGCCCTCCGCACTTCGCCACCCGATCGCGGCAGTGGTCACGATGCTCCTGGAGCTCAGGTTCGCATCGACCGAGCATCGCCGGGCGAAGATCCGCGCCTGATCTTCTCCAGACCTCGCGTGTTCGCGTGACCGGCGGCTCAAAGTCGTGTACACACTACGGTGAGGAGCCGATGGCATGGTCAAACGACGCGAGGCCGGCGCGCCAGGGCACAGTGCCGGCGAACAGGACGTGCGCGATCAAGAAGTCCTGCGCGCGAATCGCGAGCTGGCCGCGTATTTCAAGGGCCGGCGCACCGAGCGGGAAGCCCGGGCCGCGCTGAAAATCATCAAGGCCTTCGTCCGTCACCGGGAGCGGCAGGACGCCAGAAGCCGTCGGCCGCTGCCGGGAACGCGCGCGACGGCGGCACCCGCTGAAAAGAAAAAGGCCCGAGCGAAACCTGTGCGCGCCGCGAAACGTCGCCTGGCGAGCGTCCCGCGCGCTCCTCGAGAAATATCGTCTCCAATCGACGATTCAGCCGCACAGAAGACGAGCGGCGACGGACCGTCCGAATGATCGCAAAGCGAACGGTGCTGGCGGGGCTCATTCTGATCGCAATCGGAGCCGTGTCGAGAGCGCAGGTTGCGCCGCCGCACACACAGCTCGTGATCGTGGTCGACGGACTTCGCCCTGACTACGTGACGCCGGACGTCATGCCTCGTTTGTCGCAGCTGGGGGAACGCGGCATCGTGTTCCGCGCCCATCATGCCGTATATCCAACCGTGACGCGCGTGAATGGATCCACGTTCGTGACCGGCGCGTTCCCGGAGGCGCACGGGCTGATGGGAAACGTGATCTACAGTCCGAAAACCGATCCGTTCAAAGGCCTCGATACGGGAGATCGCGCCAACCTCGAGTCGGTCGAGCGGGCCGAGGGACGGCTGTTGACGGCGCCGACGCTGAGCGAGATTCTCGCGCCGGTTGGAAAAACGCTGCTCGCCGTCAGCAGCGGCTCGAGCGGCTCGGCCTATCTGTTGAACCACACGGTGGCTACGGGCGCTATCGTTCACTATGACTTCGTCAAGCCGCAGTCGTTGCAGAGCCGCGTGACCGCGTCGCTTGGTCCGGTTCCACCCCACGCGACGCCGAACGACGCCCAGAATCAGTACGCCATCGATGCGTACCTGAAGTTCGGGTTGGAAGATCTGCACCCTGACGTGACATTCATGTGGCTCAACGATCCGGACGGAACCGCGCACGCCAACGGCATCGGCTCGGAGATCACGACGAAGTCGTTGAGACTGGTCGACGCGGGCATCGGGCGGATCGAAGACACGCTGCGGGCTCGCGGTCTCCTCGATCGCGTCAACATCATCGTCACGTCGGATCACGGTTTCTCGACGCACACGCGCGAGCTTCGATTGGCGACCCTCGTCGATCGGTTCGCGAGGCCGATGTCCGATGGATCGAAGGACATCGTCGTCGCCGAGGGCGCGATCTACCTGCGTTCGGGCCCTGATGTCGATCGCGTTGCGGCGATCGTTGCGGCGCTTCAGGCGCGCCCGGAGGTCGGCGCCATTTTCACGAGGCCCCGCGGCAGCGGAATCGCCGAGGGCACGGTCCCCGGCACGCTGTCCTTCGATATCGTCCGGTGGAATCATCCGCGTGCGGGCGACATCCTCGTGTCGTCGAACTGGAGTGCGGAGGCAAACGATGCGGGGTTTGCCGGGAAAACCGCAGACGCCAACGTCGCCGGCCACGGTTCATCGAGCCCGTATGATATTCACAACACGCTGATTGCTGCGGGCCCGGACTTCCTGACGCATGCCGTCAGCGATGTGCCGACCGGCAACGTCGATATCGCGCCGACGTTGATGCACCTGCTCGGGCTCACGCCGGCGCCGTCGATGGCCGGCCGGATTGTCAGTGAGGGACTCCGCGACGGACCGCCGATAGCGTCCGTGATCGTCGAACAGACGACGGAGCGTGTCCGGACGCCTGACGGCAGCTACGAGCTTACCGCGCATCTGTCGAAGGCGGCGGGGCACGTCTATCTCGACTACACCGACGTGAAACGGACCGCGCCGCATCCATGACTTTCCATCTCTCTGCCGGAGAGGCGATGTTCGCCGGGCGCCTCACGCGATGACGCCGACGCGGCGATGGACGCTGGTGGCGACCATCCTCGCGTCCAGCATGACGTTCATCGACGGCACCGTCGTCAACGTCGCGCTTCCGGCACTCCAGGCCGGGCTTCAAGCGACGATGACCGACGTGCAATGGGTGATCGAGGCGTACGCGCTGCTTCTCGGGGCCCTGATTCTCGTCGGCGGATCGCTCGGGGATCAACTCGGCCGGAAGCGTGTGTTCCTCGCCGGTGTCGTCGTTTTCACGATCGCATCGGTTGCCTGCGGTTTCGCGGCATCGCCCGGCATGCTCGTCGCCGGGCGGACGCTTCAGGGCGCAGGCGCCGCGTTTCTCGTTCCGGGCAGCCTGGCGATCATCAGCGACGCGTTCGACGAAGCCGAGCGCGGCCGGGCGATCGGCACGTGGTCGGGATTCAGCGCCATCACGACCGCGATCGGTCCCGTCAGCGGCGGCTGGCTCGTCGAGCACGTCAGCTGGCGAGCCGTCTTCTTCCTCAACGTCCCGCTTGCTCTCGTCGTGTTGATGCTGTCCTTCGGGTACATGAGGGAGAGCCGGGACCCGTCACGGACGTCGCGCATCGACTGGACCGGCGCGGCGCTGGCGGTCGTCGGCCTGGGCGGCGTCGTATTCGGACTGCTCGAGTGGCCGGCCCTCGGCGCCGGCCATCCGCTGGTGACAGGCGCGCTTGCGATCGGCGTGGCCGCTCTGGTGCTGCTCGTGATTGTCGAGCGCCGGGTCGAGAGTCCGATGCTCCCGATCGCGCTGTTTGAATCCCGGCCGTTCACGTTCGCGAACGCCTTGACGCTGCTGCTGTACGCGGCGCTGAGCGTCGTGATGTTCCTGGCGCCGCTCAACCTGATTCAGGTACAGCACTACACCGCCACGGCGGCAGGCGCGGCGTTGCTGCCGTTTCCGATCATCATGTTTGCGCTGTCGCGATGGTCGGGAGGGCTGGTTGCCCGCGTGGGCAGCCGGTTGCCGCTAACGGTGGGCCCGGCGATCGCCGCGCTCGGTCTCGCGCTGTATGCGAGACCCGGGATCGGCGGTTCGTACTGGACGACCTTCTTTCCGGCGGTCGTCGTTCTCGGCTTCGGGATGTCCGTGACCGTCGCGCCGCTGACGACGACGGTGATGGGTGCAGTCGATCCGCGGCACGCGGGGGTCGCGTCGGGCGTCAACAACGCAGTTTCGAGGGTGGCGGGCCTTCTGGCCATCGCCGTCTTCGGCGTCGCGCTGACGTCGGCGTTCGATGCGCGCGTCCGCCCGCGCGTCGAACAGATGGCGCTTTCGTCGACGGCGAGAGAAGAAGTGGAGAGCGAACTGCGCAAGGTTGGCGGCGCCGACGTGTCGCGGGCGGCGTCACTCAGCCCGCCTCAACGGCGTGAGATCGGCACGGTCGTCGAGAACGGGTTTGTCGGCGCCTTCCGGCTCGTCATGATCTGCGCGGCCGTGCTCGCGCTCGCGGGTGGCGCCTGCGGTCTGGCGTTGCCTCGCCAGCCCGGGTCGCGTCACCAGCCGTAGCCTGGGTCTCAGCCTCGTTTCAGAAGGCCGGGCAGTACTCGCCGAGATTGAGGGCGTGGATCACGACGGTGTTCAACCGGAAGTACAGCCCCTCGAGGAAGCGGCCGTCTTCGATCAGCTCGCTCATGGGCGCCCGCGTAATGGAGACGACCTGCGTCTCGCTGTCCTTGTGACTGAGCCAATCGAACAGCTGCAGCTGCTGACCGAGCGTCATGTGCTCGATGTTCCCGAGAACGACGGTGCCCTTGACGTCCGGCTCGATGTCGAAGTGACCGGGAAAGCGGCAGATGGTCAGCGGCGTCTCTGAGACGTCCGACAACTGTTCCAGGACGCCACCGAGGCTCACACCCTCGTTCACAATCAACAGGTTCGGACGACGTCGATGCGAGCTCAGCATTTGCAACAGCGAGGTGTCCGAAAACGACACAGTCTCAGGTGAACTAATTGCGAGCATGCTTTGGTTCCTCCGCCGCGCAGCACTTATCCGCCGGCATCTACATTGTGATAAGGCAATCGCGTTCGTTTCATGTCATCCGCCCGGGTTTCCGCCTGCGGGACCCGTGAAACGAATCGGGTCGCCGCACCACCAGACGATTGTGGGCAGTATTGCCAATCGCTGCACGGCGCTCTACGATGGTGGGCTTGCCCCGACTACCGCGCCACGAGTTCGATCGTGCCTATCTGGAGCGGCTCATTGCGGGAGATCCCGACACCGAAGCGCATTTCACGCGCTATTTCGGCGATCTGCTGTCGCTGAAGCTCAGATCCCGCCTGCGTTCCCGCGAACAGATCGAAGATGCGAAGCAGGAGACGTTTGCGCGCGTCTTCACGTCGTTGAGGCGGAAGAGCGGCGTCAAGACGCCGGAGGCACTCGGGGCGTTCGTGAACTCGGTCTGCAACAACGTGGTGTTCGAGATGTACCGGTCGGGATCGAGGACCGTTGCACTGGAAGAGGAGTTCGATGCCGCGGACGAGCGTCAACCGGGAGCCGACTCGGCAATAGCCGCAGGCGAGGACCGGGAACGTGTGCGGGCGGCGCTCGTGGCCTTACCCACCAAGGAGCGCGAGCTGTTGACCTGGCTGTTCTTCGAAGGTCGCGACAAGGATCAGGTGTGCCGCGATCTGCACGTCGATCGCGATTACTTGCGAGTTTTGTTACATCGCGCGAAGAACCGCTTTCGTGAGCGGTTTGTGCAGGAATACACGGAGTAGGCTATGGATCACCTGCAGGCGGTGAATACGCTGGCAATAGAGCGCTACCTTCTTGACGAAATGCCCCAGGAGGAGCGCGAATCGTTCGAAGAGCACTACTTCTCCTGTCTGGAGTGCGCCGAGGACGCCAGGGCGGCATCGGCGATGCGCGACGGAGCGGCCGCCGGCCTGGCCCGGACTCAGGCCGTCCCCGCGGCGGATCGGGGCGCGGTGTTGCCTTTCCGCCCTCCCGTTCGTAGCTGGCGTTCATCGGTGGCGCTGCCATGGGCGGCGGCGGCGATGCTGGCCATCGGTCTGGGCTATCAGACGGTACAGGGACCGTTGCTGTCGCGGCACGAGGCCGACTCGGTTGCGCTGATGCCGTCGACGCTGCGTCCGGCGAGCCGTGGCCAGGAAGCCGTGGTCACGGCGGGACCCAACGGTGCGGTGACGCTGGCGGTGGACCTTGGGGGAGCGCAGTTCGAGTCGTCCATCAAATACGACTTCGCTACTGCGGATGGCAAGTCGATCGCGTCGGGCGTCGCGACACCTCCGGCAGCCGGCGCACCGCTGTTGCTGATGGTCTCCGGATCGGTCCTGAAGGGTTCTGACACCTACGTGTTAACGCTGCATGACGGGCCTGGAGTCTTGACGCCAGCACCTTACCGGTTTAGGGTTAAGGCGCCTTAGCGTTCGGGGATTCACCGTCCATGGATCATCCACTGCGTTACGTTTTCCATAGCCATGCGGCCGCCTTCGGCGGGCGCATCGTCCGTCCGAAAGACATCGTGCTCGAAGCCGGCGGCGCAAGCGCGCTGCTCGTCACTGGCGGACGTTCGGTCGCGAAACTGGAGCGTACGCAATTCGACGAGTTCTTCAGCGTCGAGTCCGCCAACACGCTGGCCGAAGGCCTTTTCGAAGACACGAAGGCGTTTGTCGAGGTGACGCATCGCCGCGCGCTCGAACAGACGCTCGCCGCGATCTCGAGAGCACGGACCGAAGTCAAGGGCCTGGCCGTCGGTAGGAAACCGCGAATGAAGATCGCGCGCATCCGCGCGGAACTTCTCAATCGGAGCGCGGGTATCAGCGGACAACCCTCGATTCGCATCAGCAGAGACACCGTCATCGACGGCATTTCGATCGAAGGGTTCAAGCTGATCGTCGAACTCAACACCCGACCGTACATTCAATGCGACACGCACGCGAAGATCCTCGCAGCCGCGGACGATCCGAAGTTCGTGTCCAAATCGGGCGAAACCCTGTTCATGTCGAAGCGGTTCGGTGTCGAGCACCCGAGGCCGGCGTTTCGCAAGCTGATTCGGACTGGCAACACCATCTACGCGACGATCGTGAAGTCCATCCGGTGGGACGGAAGGCGTTACCCG
>Ga0268266_10005233_pt1 | contig 12193 bp, 7 predicted proteins | sample KBSS13metaG_FD_190356 | JGI IMG/M metagenome (GOLD analysis project Ga0268266, IMG submission 190356) | Switchgrass rhizosphere microbial communities from Kellogg Biological Station, Michigan, USA - KBS S1-3 metaG (SPAdes) (version 2) | ecosystem: Host-associated > Plants > Roots > Rhizosphere >... | reverse complement strand
GCCTGTGAAGGCGTACGGCGCGCTCGACTTCTCTCGGGAAATGCTCTTCGAAGAATCCGCGTCGGCCCGCTCGCGTCAACTCATCGACGGTGGACAACATGCAGTTGTCGCGCAGCGCCATCTGGAGAGACGCCGCGAGATCCGCGATCCGACGCGCGATCGTCAGGTGTGCCCAGAAGTGCTCCCCACGCGCATCGCTGGGCATGCAATCATTGGCGCCGGCACGCAGGGCCTCGGTCTCCGGCAACTCACCCGAGTCCCCGACAAATACGATATGGGTCGCAACGCCCGAGGGCAGCTGGCGCGCACAGCGGATTAGATCGAGATCATCGGTAAACATCAGCGCGTGAACGCGCTGCGCCAACAGCTCGATCGCATCGCTCGAGGTCCCGCTGACGTCGACTTCGAGGTTCGCCATCTGCAGAAGGTTCTTGAAGCGGTCGCGGGTCTGTTTGACTTTCAGCAGCAGCACAGCGGCCGGGATCGGAGGCGAGCGCAGGAGCATGGTGGCTCCCGCCGCGGGCGTCCGGCTGAGCGTGTCGTCCAGAACGGAGCGACGTGCCAGAAGATGCCGCGCCGCGCCGACCGCGGAGTCGGCGGGATGTCCCGGACTATCCAGGCTCAGTTGCAACTGCCGCGCCGGGAGCTCGGCGCCGGTCGGATTGCTCTGAACGAGAGAAATACCCATTTGGGGACAATCAAACTTCCATTGGCGTGATGTAACAATAAATAGTGCCGAGCCTCCGGTCCGTGAGATTCCGCACACCTTGACGAGAGGGAGTGTGATCCTGCACACAGCATTGCCTTGCGCGACGCAGCGACTGCGCCTACGGTAGCGCTGCAGCCTAAAAGGGGGCCTGAGAATGGGGATGCGGCGTTCCAGCCTGAGGACGGCTCTCGTGGCTGCAGTCTTCTGCCTGGCGCTTGCCGCATGCGCCACGGTTCCCGAGGTGGACGAGGCCGACCTCGTCAAGGCCTCCGCGGGCTCTCAGATCAAAGTCTTTGGCGCACGCGGCCCCCTTTCCGCCAAGCAATCCAAGGCGGTGCTCGGTCGTCTCGCCGCCGAGGCACCGGATGCCACCGCATTGGAACGCCACCTTGCGCTCGAGCAGGTCGTCGCGGAGAGCCCCCTCTTCGTCGGCAACCAGGTCCACGTCCTCCGCGATGGCGCCGAGACCTTCCCGGCGATGTTCGCCGCCATCCGCGCGGCCAAGCGCTATGTGTACCTCGAGTACTACATTTTCGAGGACGTGAGCTGCGACGGGGAGATGTTGAGCGATCTCCTCGTACAACAAAGCCAGTCCGGCGTGCACATCCGCGTCATCTACGACGGCGTCGGTTCCATCGGCACCGACTCCGCCTTCTTCGAGAAGTTGCGTGCGGCCGGGGTGGAGGTGATTGAATTCAATCCACTCAACCCCTGGAAGCATCATTATGGTTTCAACTCACGCGATCACCGCAAGCTGCTCGTAGCGGACGGCACAGTGGCGATCCTGGGCGGGGTCAACCTCAGCTCGACCTACCAGAGCGCGCCGTCGGGAAGCACTGCCAAAACTGCGGCCCGGGACAACAAGGACATCTGGCACGACACCGACATCGAGATCACGGGTCCCGTGGTTCCCGCGCTCGAGATGCTGTTCCGCGAGCACTGGAACGAGCAGACCGGCGTCGACCTCCAGGCTGACACCGATCCGGAACCGGCGGCGCAATCGGCAGGCGACGAAGTCGTCCGCATTCTGGGCAGCAGTCCGTCGAAACTGAAACGCCGCTATTACGTCACCGCGATATCGGCGATACGCAATGCCGAAAGCAGCATCTGGATTACCAGCGCGTATTTCGTGCCCACGCATCAGGAGAAAGTCGGCCTCATGGCCGCGGCGCGCCGCGGCGTCGATGTCAGGTTGCTTCTCCCCTCGCGCAGCGACTCGGGCCCCGCACTGGCCGTGCAGCATGCGCACTACGAGGACTTGCTGCGGGCGGGCGTGAAGATCTACGAGCGCGACGACGGCATCCTGCACTCCAAGACCATGGTCATCGACCAGGTCTGGTCCATCGTCGGCTCATCCAACTTCGATCACCGCAGCGTACTCTTCAACGATGAGTTGGACGCCGTCGTGCTGGGCAAGGCGACTGGCGAGAAGCTCGCCGACGATTTCAAGGCGGACCTGCAACACGCGCAGGCGATCGACGCGGAACAGTGGCGCCACCGTTCCACGATCGAGCACCTGCGCGAGAGCTTCTGGAAGCTCTGGGAAACGCTGTTGTAGACGCCCTCAGTGCCCGTGCTCGCTCTCCGGTGGATAGGCCGGCAGCGGCGCAGGCGGTGGCGGCAGACCTCCCGGATGCTTCTGCAGCTCCCCGAGCAGGTAGTTGATCCCGGCCTCGAGTTGCAGATCGTGACCGGCCTGCCAGTCGGCGGGCGAATCATCCACCGTCATGTCGGGCTCGACGCCGTGGTTCTCCAGCACCCACTGCGAATCCAGGCCGTACATCGCTTCCTCCGGAATCGTGATGTAGCCGCCGTCGAGCAGAGTCCACTCCCCCCGGATGCCACGCACACCGCCCCAGGTCCGCGTGCCGATGAGCGGCCCGATGCCGTAGCGGCGGAAGAAGAACGGGAAAATATCGCCATCCGAGCCCGAGAAGTGATTCATCAGGCAGACCTTCGGACCGACGAGCAACTGCTGCGGGATCGTGAGCGGCGTGCGCTCGCGATTGACATCCATCCCCACCAGCACGCGCCGCAGGCGCTCGAGCAGGATCTGGTCGATGAAGCCGCCGCCATTCCAACGCTCATCGACCAACAGCGCCTGCTTGTCCATCTGCGCGTAGAACTGCCGGATGAACTGCTCCATCCCCAGGCTCTCCATGTCGGAAAGGTATACGTAGGCAACGCGCCCTCCGGAAGCCTTGTCGACCACTTCGCGGTTGTGATCGATCCATGCCTGCTCGCGCAGGGGCAACTCGCTCTTGACCGGCTGCACGACGACCTCGCGACGTGCCCCGGTGGGAGTATCGGAAACCGTGAGCCTGATGGTCTGATCCTGCTTGCCCACCAGAAGGCTGTACGGGTCAACGGGAGCCTGCAATTCCTCCCCATCGATGGCCAACAGGTATTGACCGGCGTGCAGATCCAGTCCCGGCGCCGTGAGAGGCGCACGGTACCGCGCGCGCGTGTTGTCTCCCTGGAGGATCGTAGCGAGTCGATACCGACCGGAAGCGCTGTCGAGCGCGTAATCCGCGCCGAGAAACGCGGTGGGTACCCGCTGCTCCTCGGGGAGCGCGTCACCGCCGCCGACGTAGGTGTGTGAATTGCTGATCTCTCCCAACATTTCACCGATGAGATAGTTCAGGTCGCCGCGCGAGCCGACGAGTGGCAACAGCGAGGCGTAGGCCGTGTGCACGGCATTCCAATCGACCCCGTTCATCTGCGGCATGAAGTAGAAGTCCCGCTCGAGACGCCACGCGGAGGCAAACATCTCGCCCCACTCCTGCGTCGGCTCGACCCGCACGCGCATGTGCCCCAGGTCGATTTTTTTCCGACCTTCCTCGCCCTTGCCGTCGGCCGCCTTGGCGTCGGCAATGAAGTAGTCGCTACCGACTTTGAAAGCAACCTTCTGGCCGTCGGCGGCCAGCGCATAACTGCTCAGGCCTTCCACCACGACAGCATCTTTGCGCTCCTTCATGTCGAAGACGCGCAACACCGGCTTCTCACCCGGCAGAGGCCCCTCGATCATCTGAATGGCGCCCGACAAGTAGAAGACCTTGTCATCGCGCACGTCGATCTGGTTGATCTCGCCAGGCTCGATCGGCAACGGTACGGCGCGATCGGTGAGCCCTTCGAGATCGATCTGCACCGGTGTCGGTGTTGCCGGTTGCTTCTTCTCGTGGTCTTTCGGAGCAGCCTTTTCAGGCTTCTCCGCGCTCGCCACCCCTTCATCGGACCGCGGCGGGAAGGGTGATGGCGCGCTCCGCTTGAGCGGGGCGACGTAGATCCCGGCCATCTTCAGGGTCGCGACGTTGAATTCCGAGCGACTCAGGGTCGGATTCTCGTGCCGCGTCGACACGAAATACAGGTAGCGGCCCTGCGGATCGAAAGCCGGGCTGAAATCATTCGAGCGCGGATCGCTGACCCGGGTCGATTTGCGCGTCTCCAGGCTGTAGAGCCAGATGTTGCTCTGTTGGTTGGGCCCGGTCAGCACGTAAGCAATCCAACGGCCATCCGGAGCCCACGCGTAACCCTGCACTTCCTGGTACATATCCTGGGCAATCTGTTGCGGCTCACCGCCGGAAGTGGCGACGACCCACAGCCGATGCTCGTTATCGGCAAAGAGCAGGCGGTCGCCCGCCGGTGACCACCGCGCCGCATAGAAATACCCACGTCGAAAGTGCGTCAACAGCCGCTCCGGACCACCCTCCGCGGGCCGTACGGCTAGCTGCTGCTCGCCGGAACTATCCGTGGTGTAGGCGATCGTCTTGCCGTCGGGAGACCACGTTGGATGGTCCTCGTCGGCATTCGACGTTTGTGTCAGGTTGCGGGTGTTGCCGTATTCCGCCGGCAGGGTGAACAGATCGCCGCGCGCCGAGAAGACGACACGGTTCCCGTTTGGGGCCACATCGTAGTTCGTGTGCTGCGCCGTATCGAGCTCACGGATCATTGGTTTCGCATCGACGTAACGTGGCCCGGTCCGCGTGCCGTCGTCCGGGACGGTTACATCGAGGTCGTGCACCTGCTCGGAAGGAATGTCGAGCACATGCAGCTTGCCGCCCTGTTGGAACACGATGCCGGCCTCGCCCTGGCCGCCGGTGCCCAGGCTCGGAAAATCGATGTCATAGTCGGTGTAGTGCGTGACCTGGCGGAACTCGTGACTGCCCGTGTCGTAGGCCCAGATGTTTTCACGCTGCCGGCCGTCATGATCGGCGAGAAAGTAGATCGTCTTCCCGGACCACATGGGAAACGTCTCGGTGCCGGGCCAATCCGTCACGTGAGTCAGCTTGCGAGTGTCGAAGTCGTACAGGTCGATGTCCTGCCCGAGCCCGCCCTGGTAGCGCTTCCAGGTGCGGAAGTTACGGAAGATCCGGTTGTAGGCGATCTGCTTGCCATCCGGGCTGTAGCTCAAGAAGCCGCCCCGATCGAGCGGCATCAGTTGTGACAGCCCGCCCGCGACGGGAACGGTGAACAGGCGGTTGATCCAGCCATTCCACGCCATCCGCCGGGAGAGAAACACGATGCTCCTGGAGTCCGGGGTCCAGGTCACTACCATGTTGTTCGGTCCGGAGCGCAGCGAGACCTCCGGGGCGATGTCGGAGGTGAAGGTCAGTCGCTTGGCCGGCCCGCCCCCGGCGGGCATCACGTAAACGTCGCGATTCCCCTGGTACTCGCCCGTGAAGGCTATCCAGCGGCCGTCCGGCGAGTACCGCGGCATGAGGTCGCGCCCTTCGTCCGCCGTAAGCCGCGATGCGGTGCCGCCCGTTCGCGGCACCGACCAAAGGTTGTCGTGGGCGACGAACACAATCGTGTTGCCGCTTAGGGTGGGATAGCGCATCAAGGTGTGCCCGGTTTGATCGGCGTGGGCGGCAAAGCCCAGGCACAGAGCAAAGAGACCGGTCACGAGCCGACCTGGAGGGCTCGCCGGGCGAAAGTGCGTCATGGGATTCCTCGGGGAAGTTGGGGCCATACCTGGCAAAGAGGACATTTTAGCAACGCCCTGGGCGCCTTCCCCACGACTCACCGCGCCGCTACGGCGCTTCGGCACCTCGTGCCTCACCCGAAGCGTCGACAACACGAAGCGGTGACCGGTATCCTCGCTCACGCACCATGAACTTCTGTAACCAATGCGGCGCGAAAGTCGATCTGCGCATCCCACCGGGTGATCTCATCGCCCGCCACGTCTGCGACGCTTGCGGGACCATCCACTACCAGAATCCGCGCCTCATCGTAGGCTGCGTTCCCGAGCACGAAGGCCGGATCCTGCTGTGCCGGCGGGCTATCGAGCCGCGTCGTGGGTTCTGGACCGTCCCGGCGGGCTTCATGGAGAACGGCGAGACCCTCCAGCAGGCGGCCGCCCGTGAGTCAAAGGAGGAGGCCCTGGCGGACGTTGAGATCGGCTCTCTCCTGACGGTCGTGCACGTTCTGCACGCACAGCAGGTGCACGTGTTCTTCCGGGCGAAATTACCGGTACCGGAGTTCGCCGCGGGTACGGAAAGCCTGGAGGTGGAGCTGTTCCGTCCGGAGGACATTCCGTGGCACGACATCGCCTTCCCGAGCACGGAATACACCCTTCGCCGCTACCTGGAGGATAAAGCGGCGGGCCAAGAGCCTCACCACTTCGCCGAGGTCGACCGTCGTATCTCGCGCTGATTGCCGGCGTCCCGAGTCGCGCCGCTGGCGCTTCTGGGGATTTCCTCCGCTTCGCTTCGGTCACGCTCCGGTCTCCCGAGTCGCGCCGCTGGGCGCTTCTGGGGATTCCCTCCGCGGCTCTCCGGTCAAAATTCACTCGTCCGGTCTCACGTGGCACAATACGAGGTCCGTCCCCCCGTCCCTTACCGGGAGGTCGGCCGTAACTTCTTAGGAAAGCGAATGACATTCGTCGTCACCGAAAACTGCATCAAGTGCAAATACATGGACTGCGTGGAGGTCTGCCCCGTCGACTGCTTCCACGAAGGCCCGAACTTTCTGACCATCGATCCGGACGAGTGCATCGACTGCACGTTGTGTGAGCCGGAATGTCCGGTCGAGGCGATCTTCTCCGAGGAAGAGCTGCCGGCTGGGCAGGAGCACTTCAAGGCGCTCAATGCCGAGCTGGCCAAGCAGTGGCCGGTGATCACCGAAAAGAAGGATCCGCCGGAGGATGCCAAGGAGTGGGAAGGCAAGCCGGATAAGTTCAAGCTGCTGGAGCGCTGATCAATTTGGAAAAAAGTCGCCTGGCGGCGCTTTTTTCGGACAGTAGCTTCGTTTGCGCCGGCAAAAAGCGTGGTTTTTTGCCCGGCCCGCGTAGGGGGCTGCTCCGCTCCCTCTTCTACGGCCGCTGCGATTTCTTGAGCTCCTGCAGGAGCTCGTTCGGTCCCAGGTAGCCACCGATCATTTCGCCATCGGCCAGCACAATGGCCGGGGTCCCCTGTAATCCGAAGTCCTGCCCCAGCGTGTACGTGCGTGCCACCGGGTTGTTGGCGCAGGGCTTGGCCGCCAGGGGCTGGTCGAGTTTGGCTTTCGTGAGCGCATCGTTACGGTTGGACGAGCACCAGACTTCCTCCGCCTTTTTCCACGACTCAGTGTTGGGACCCGTGCGCGGATAGAAGATGTAGCGGACCCGGATTCCCAGCCGGTTGTACTCCCCGATCTGGCGGTGCAGCTCGCGGCAGTACGCGCAGTCCACGTCCGTGAAAACAGTGACCGTGTACTTGGGATTGTTCGGTCCGAAAACGATCATATCGCTCTCGGGAATCGAGCCGATCTGCGCGATCCGGATATCCCGACGGCGCGTTTCGGTGAGGTCGCTCTTCCTCGTGAGATCGATCAGGTCGCCACTGATGGCGTACTTGCCATCGGTGGTCACGTAAGCGATTTCGGAGCCCCGGGTCATCTCGTAGATGTTCGGGATCGGGGTGGCACGCAGATCGTCCGGTTTGACGCCCGGAATCTTGCTGGCGATCTCGATGCGGGGATCGATCTTCGCGGCCGGCTGCTGCGGGGTCACCTGTTGCGCAGGCGATGGCTTCGCAGCAGCCATCTGCGCCTGCGCGACCGCATACGGCAGCGCGGCACTGACCAAACTCAACAGGACTACGGGAGCGAGTCTCAGGGTCATGCGGATCAGTCTAACGCAAGCTACGCGAACCTTGGGTAGCTGCTCGAGGGTGCCGTCCCTGGAGCCACATCCGGCCCGCCATCCATGGCGGGCGTTCGGCGCGCGTGGGCGCGCCTCACCCGCGCGGATGGTGAGCCGAATGCAGCTCTTTCAAGCGCTCACGAGCCACGTGCGTGTAAATCTGCGTGGTCGAGAGGTCACTGTGTCCGAGCAGCATCTGTACGACACGCAAGTCCGCCCCGTGGTTCAACAAATGCGTGGCAAACGCATGTCGCAACGTGTGTGGCGAAAGTTCCTTCGCAATGCTCGCCTTGCGGGCGTAGCGCTTGATGATGTGCCAGAAGGCCTGGCGCGTCATGCGATCACCGCGGCGCGTCGGGAACAGATAGTCGGTCTGACGCTCGAGGAGAATCTCGCTGCGGGAGCCCTGCGCGAAGTCCTTGAGCCAGCGCATCGCTTCCTCGCCGAGCGGAATGAGCCGCTCGCGATTGCCCTTGCCGAGGATGCGAATGACGCCTTGCGTGGTATTCACCTGGCCATGGCGGAGATTCACGAGCTCGGAGACGCGCAGCCCGGTGGCATACAGCACTTCCAGCATCGTGCGGTCCCGGTTGCCGAGCGGATCGCTCACGACCGGGGCTCCCAGCAGGGCCTCGACTTCTTCCTCCGTCAGCGACTTCGGAAGCGAGCGCCCGATCTTGGGCATCGCGATCTGGGCGGTAGGATCCTCGCGGATCACCCCTTCGCGCATGAGATAACGGAAGAAGCGTCGGAAGCTCGAAAGTTGCCGCGCCGTCGAGCGCGGTCGCGCCCCCGCGTGTACGCGGTAAGCGATGAAATCTTGCAGGTCTGCACGCGTGGTGCGCATGATCGGCGTCTGCCGCTCATTGAGCCAACGTGCAAGCGCTGTCAGATCGGCGCGGTAGGCCGCGAGCGTGTTGGAAGAGAGCCCGCGCTCCATCCACACGGCATCAAGAAAGCGTGATACCGCCGGGTCGGCAGCATCGGCGTTGGGCGTCATGGAAATCGCGACAGCCTGGTTGGACAAAGCCAATCTCACTGGAAGCCCGCGCGCACCGCCCGGCGCGCTGGAAACATACGGGCCTCATGATCCTGCATAAACTAGCTGCCGCAGTATGGTGACCACGGCCAAGGTACCGGCGTGATTGTCTTCACATCCGGGTCTTGGCATTAACATAAAGAGAACCAGTTCACATCCCTAGGGACCGTCCTTGGTCGATACCAGCAGGCATGACAGTACAGCCTTCGCAAAATTCGCCGCAGCAGACCCGTTCGCCCGTCAGCGCCCCGTTAAGGTTGCTCTACGGAATCTATGCCATCGCGGTCTTCTTGGCCCTTGGCCTGTGCACACTACTTCTGCTCCTCGTGGTCCCGGGCGTCCACCGCCGTCGCACCGTCGCGCGTGCCATGTCGCGAACGTTCTTCGCGCTAGCCGGCATGCCACTCACCGTGAAGGGCCTGGACCTGCTTCCTCAGGGCCAATGTGTTGTCGTCTCCAACCACGCGAGTTACCTGGATGGAGTGGTCTTCACCGCGGCACTACCGGCCCGGTTTGCCTTCGTGATCAAGCGCGAAATGAACGGTGTGCCGCTCGCAGGCTTGTTACTCCGGCGCCTGGGGTCTCATTTCGTGGAGCGATTCAACCGGCACCGGGGGGCCTTGGATGCCCGGAAAGTCCTCCGGGACGCGATCAACGGTAACTCTCTGGCGTTCTTCCCGGAGGGCACCTTTACCCCGACCCCCGGCTTACTGAAGTTTCATACAGGCGCGTTCATTACGGCACTGCGCGCCGGGTGCCCAATCGTGCCGGCGGCGGTCAAAGGGACTCGTGTGGCTCTACCGCCGAGCGGCGGTCTCCCCCAACCTGGCCGCATCGAGGTCCAGATACTCCCAGCGATAACGTCGGCACCGGATGCAGGGGAAGACGCTGCACTCGAGCTTCGCGACCGGGCGCGTGACGTCATCCTTCGTGAGCTGGGTGAACCCGACCTCACATGTTCCGGCGATACTGCCCCCCCACCTCGTACAGTGCGTGAGAGATCTGTCCCAGCGAGCAGACCTTGACGCTCTCCATGAGCTCCGCAAAAACGTTCCCGCCGCTCGCCGCGACCTGTTGCAGTTTGCGGAGCGCGGCCGGCGAGCCCTCGGCGTTGCGCGCCTGAAAGGCCCGTACCGCGTTGACCTGGTCCTGCTTCTCCTGCTCCGTGGAGCGGATGAGCTCGGCGCCCTTGTGCTCTTCGCTGGCATCCGACTTTGACAGGAACGTGTTGATACCCACGATCGGCAGACTGCCGTCGTGCTTGCGCGTCTCGTAGTAGAGCGATTCTTCCTGGATCTTGCCGCGCTGGTACATGGTCTCCATCGCGCCGAGAACGCCGCCGCGCTCGGACAACGACTCGAATTCCTTGTACACCGCCTCTTCGACCAGGTCGGTGAGATATTCGATGGCAAACGAGCCCTGCCAGGGATTCTGATTCTTGTTGAGCCCCAACTCGCGATTGATGATGAGTTGGATCGCGACGGCCCGCCGCACGCTCTCCTCGGTCGGGGTCGTCAGTGCTTCGTCGTAAGCATTGGTGTGCAGGCTGTTGCAGTTGTCGAACAGGGCATACAGCGCCTGCAAGGTCGTGCGGATGTCGTTGAAGGAGATCTCGCGCGCATGCAGGCTGCGGCCGGAGGTCTGGATGTGATACTTCAACATCTGACTGCGCGCGCCGGCGCGGTAGAGCTCGCGCATGGCGCGTGCCCAGATGCGCCGGGCGACACGGCCAATCACGGCGTACTCCGGGTCCATGCCATTCGAGAAGAAGAAGGACAGGTTGGGCGCGAAGTCATCGATCTTCATCCCGCGCGCCAGGTAGTACTCCACGATCGTGAAGCCATTGGCGAGGGTGAAGGCGAGCTGTGAGATCGGGTTCGCGCCGGCCTCGGCGATGTGATAGCCGGAAATGGAGACCGAGTAGAAATTGCGCACCCGCTGGTCGATGAAGTACTGCTGCACGTCGCCCATCATGCGCAGCGCGAACTCGGTCGAGAAAATGCAGGTGTTCTGGGCCTGGTCTTCCTTCAGGATGTCCGCCTGCACCGTGCCGCGCACGGACTGCAGCGCTTCGGTTTTGATGCGCGCGTAGGTTTCGGCGTCGAGAAGTTGGTCGGCGGTGACGCCCAGAAGTGCGAGCCCGGTGCCATCGTGCCCCTTCGGCAGCTCACCCTTGTAGGTGGGCGTCGGGCAGCCGCGCTCAGCAGCGCTGCGGTGAATCGCTTCAATCTTGCGCTGCGCCTCGTCCCACAGTCCCTGCGCTTTCAGATGCCGCTCGGCACGTTGGTCGATCGCGGTGTTCATGAACATCGCGAGCAACATCGGCGCCGGACCGTTGATGGTCATCGAGACCGACGTCGACGGCAGACACAGGTCGAAGCCCGAATACAACTTCTTCATGTCATCGAGCGATGCGATCGAGACACCCGAATTTCCGGTACGCCCGTAGATGTCGGGGCGGGTGTCCGGATCCTCGCCATACAGCGTCGTCGAGTCGAATGCGGTCGACAACCGGGCGGCGCCGTGATCGCCCGCGAGGTAGTGGAAGCGACGGTTGGTGCGCTCCGGCGCACCCTCACCCGCGAACATACGGGTCGGGTCTTCCTCCTCGCGGCGGTAAGGATAGACACCGCCGGTATAGGGAAACGCACCCGGTAGATTCTCGGTCAGGATGAAATGGAGGATCTCGCCCCAGTCCCGGAACTTCGGCATGGCCAGCTTGGGCACGCGCTGACGGGAGAGACTCTCCGTGTAGTTCTCACCCTTCACGACCCGGTCACGAACCTTGTACGAGTAGGTTTCATTGGTGGCGTCACGTACGCGTGCCGGCCACTTTTTGAGCTCGCCGACCGCCTCGGCGCCAATCTCGTCGAGCGCCTTGTTATAAGCTGCGCGCAAATCACGCTTCGTACCGTCGGCCGCCGCATCAGTCAGCGCGGCATCGGGGTAACGCTCGAGCTCATTGGGCAGTTGAGCGTCACGCAACGCCTGCAACGCTTCGAACATCCCGAAGGCCCGCCGCGCGGCCTCAACTTGCTGCTCGATACGCTCGCGCAACCCCCGCCCCTGTTGGGCGATTTCGGCGAGGTAGCGCGTGCGGGAGCCGGGGATCAAAGGCTCTCGCCGGGTCAGCTCCGTCGGTCCAACGTCGGCCACTTCCCAGGAAGCCGCTCCAATTTGCTTCTGTGCCAGGGTCTTGCAGATCGCCGCGAACAGGCGGTTGACGCCAGGGTCATTGAATCGGCTCGCGATCGTCGGGAACACCGGCAGGTCGGCATCGGCCAGTTGCGCCTGGTCCGGGTGATTGCGGCGCCACTGCTTGCGC
>Ga0268266_10005231_pt1 | contig 12196 bp, 13 predicted proteins | sample KBSS13metaG_FD_190356 | JGI IMG/M metagenome (GOLD analysis project Ga0268266, IMG submission 190356) | Switchgrass rhizosphere microbial communities from Kellogg Biological Station, Michigan, USA - KBS S1-3 metaG (SPAdes) (version 2) | ecosystem: Host-associated > Plants > Roots > Rhizosphere... | reverse complement strand
TTGGGCCTCATACGGAGAAGGGACCATGAACACTCCATCCTACGGAGCCCCTTGGCAACAAATATTCGTTCACGCGATGTTAGAAATTGACAGCCCACGCGTTGCCTCGAAAATCGCTGCAGCAGAAGACGCGGTATCCAAGCGCCTGAACGAATTACCGTTGAACCAGGCGAATGCAGAAGAACTTCAAGCCTTGATAAGCGCCACCAACAAACTTCGAAGCGCCAAGGCTGAGGCTGTGGCAAAGCACTCCGGCCACTAGACCGACGTTATTCAAGGATGGCAGCTCATCCAGTGCATCGCTGTGCGCCGACCGGGCTCGTATGAGACTACGATAATCACTCAACCTGCCTTCGAGTAATCATGTCCGATGTCTATAATTTGTCTGCCCGAGACGATCACAACGTCGCCGGATTGCAGCTCGACTTTGAACTCGCTGCGGTCAATGGTGTCTTCCAGCGTGTCGGCCAAGATCGTCCTTGTAATTGACTTAATGCGTCCCCATTGCTTGCCAGAATTTTCATTTGTCATCACCATGCAATAGGCGTCGATCATAGTCTGAAGTTTGTTTGCGAAATTCATGGGCGAAAGCTTACGCGCAACTGGTACGCACTTCAAATCAACATCTCGATGTCGACGTGCGCCCCTTGGCCTTTTGGTGCGGTTGAACCAGGGTTACCGCAAGTGCGGATTATGTGCTGGACGGCTAGTCAGTGGCTGCCGATGGTGAGAGCTGAAGCACCATAGATTTCCGACCTAATGACACACGATCGTGCCCCAGCACAAGCTTCATGATTGCTCTTTTAGTTTGTATGACGCGTTGGCGTTTGCCACTCTACAATGGGGCCGATTAGAACATTCTGCTTTGTGGTCACTCTGTCGGTTCGGCACCGGGGTGAGCGCAGTGTTTCTCAGCCGAGAGTTGTGTTCGCCCAAAGCGGCATGGAGTTCGCGAAATATCTGATTCAACTCCGACCCGGCTGGCGTGATTATGGCCTGCTCACAGAGTGCTAAAATGTGATCATTCAAACGTCTACTGCCCATAAAGATTCCAACATTTTGCCACATCTTTCTGTCGCAGGAGAGGGCCGGGCGTATTCACAGGCAGAGCGTCTTTTGCGTTTGTCCCCCAGTCGCCGCCGTGCAAAGCAGAGCCGCAACAGCCCTAATCAGCTTCTACCTCATAGAGTTACTGACATGCAGTGAGCGCGAAGGTTCCAGCCTCCGAAATAGTTGGTGAAAAATCGCCATTTCACTGACAACTTTGCCCGGATGCCCGCTTCCCAGTAGGTGGTGAAATTGCCTGATTTCGCCAAATGCACTTGGATTAGGAATGGGTAGAGTTCAGTGGAAGACGAGTACAGGAAGTGCAAAGTTGGAGCCGCACGATCCGTGCACACCGCTCATCGCCGAACCGGTGCAGGCGCCTTCTCCGTGAGAGTCCCTTACAGGTAACACCCGATTGAACGGCAAAAAGCGATCAGGTACACTCTTTCCAATCACGATCGGGGCCGTGCGATTTTCAAATTGCAACACGGGAACCCCTCGTTTGTTTCGGGCGTGCAGCGTGCTTCAATCAGCAGTTCCATCTCCGCACATCACTGTCCTAATGTGCACGCACAATCGCGCCAAAACCTTGAGCACAACCCTCTCAAGCTTTTCAGAACAGATTGTGCCGCCCAATTTGTCGTGGGAACTTATCGTCGTCGATAATCGTTCGAGCGACAACACACGCGATCTCGTTGAGAGTTTTGCACGCAATGCCCCTTTTCCCGTTCGCTATCTATTCGAGGGAACACTGGGCAAATCGATGGCTCTCAATACCGGGGTCTCGAATGCCTACGGTGACATCGTTGCCTTTACCGACGACGATGTCTTTTTACATCCAGAGTGGCTAACAATGCTGAATCGTGATTTTGAAGAGTTTGGCTGCATCGGAATCGGCGGCCGGGTAATTCCGGTTTGGACTCAACCGAAACCGGAGTGGCTGGAAATGAAAGGGCAGCAGGCCATCGTGAACTTTGATTTGGGGGAGGAGCCGAAAGTGACCACGGTGCCCCCTTTAGGTGCCAACTGCGCTTTCCGGAAATCGGTGTTTGCGAAATACGGGTTGTTCCGTGCTGATCTCGGGCCTGCGGGCGACCGGCGGGGAATGACGTGTGAAGACACCGAGTTTGCCCAACGAGTCATTCGGGGACACGAGAAGATCGTTTATTCGCCTCGTGCGATTGTCTACCACCCCGTCGCTCCTCACCGGACGACCAAAGCTTTCTTTCAGACCTGGTACTACTACGATGGAAGATCGTCAGTTCGAGCCAACCAATCTCCGGACAACAGCGTCCATTATTTCGGCATTCCGCGGTGGATGTATCGAGGGGCGCTGGCCAATGGCATGCTTTGGATGCTGAGCTGCGATTCCAAGCAACGGTTTCAGTACAAACTCTCGACCTATCGTGGCTTGGGCAGAATGGTCGAAGCGTTCCAGCTCGCCCATGCAGCAGGTCATCGCGGAACGAGCCTGTTTCGAAAACTTCAGCGCAGCTAACGAGACGCCAGAATGCCCAAGCTTTATGTGCTCGGGGGAACACAGAGAAAGTCGCTCCTAAAAAAACCAATTGAAGAATGGCATTGGTACGAAAACGCGCTGATCCTGGAAGTCGATACGGAAACCGCGAAAGTAAAGACCCGCGTGGAGTACAGAACGCCTCCCGAAGCACGCGCCAGTGATAAGTCCTCAATCAACTTCCACGCTCCAACCCTTCGTGGCAACACTCTGTACACTTGTACCACAACCGAGGTCTTAGTCTTCAGAGTGCCTGAGTTTGAGCAGGTGGGATACATCTCCCTTCCCCAATTCAACGACGTGCACCATGTCGCCCTCTCCCCGGATGGCAATCTATTGGTCGTCAGTACCGGTCTCGACATGGTGGTCAAGTGCACTCCCACTGGGGAAGTGCTCGAGGAATTCAATGTTTTGGGAGAAAATCCGTGGCACCGCTTTTCCCAAGCCGTCGACTATCGGAAAGTCAAAACCACTAAACCCCACAGCTCGCATCCGAACTACGTATTTGAGCTGAATGGGGAGTGGTGGGTTACTCGTTTTAATCAACGAGATGCGATTTCGCTCAACGGTTCTGGCGGCCGCATAAATATTGCCGCTGAGAAACCTCACGACGGCATTTTGCACGGCGGGTTGATCTATTTCACGACGGTCGACGGTAAACTCATCATCGTTGACCAAAAGAGTTTGCAGGTTGCTGAAATCGTCGACCTGAGAAAGATTTCTGACGGCGCTCAACAGATTCTTCCCGCCTGGTGTCGCGGCCTGCTGCCGGTGGGGGACAACAAATTCTGGATCGGTTTTACCCGAATTCGCAAAACACAATTCAAAGAAAATGTCCGCTGGGTCAAAACGATCATCAATGAGGGCACAATCATGAAACCTACCCACATTGCTCTCTACAATCTTGCGGATTGTACCTGCGTAAAAGAGATTGATCTTGAGCCCCACGGCATGAACGGGATTTACGGCATCGTTGCCGCGCCATAACTTGCAAACTCCAGGGCGCCTTGTGTGATTCCATAGTGTCTTAGACCGAAAACTGCTGCTGATTCAGCCCATGGAGTCGTGAGAACTCGTATCCGTTCCTATCTCTTCAGAATCGTGCACTCTTGCTCGTCAGACCTGGATTGTAGTGGAAAATAACTTAGGAACTCCGCCCAGCTTGAAAGGACCGTTGCGGTTGGTCTTCGTGCCTCTAATTCTTCCCGCCTCGTCTCGGATTTCCACAATGACACCGTCCATCTCTGCCCCACTTGGGTCAAGGACGATTCCCCTCACAGCGCGTAGCGTGAACGGCTTTCTCGGTTCGTCAATCGATGTGTTCGGTTGGCGATTTCGTAAAGCCTTTGAGCCAACCTTTCCCGAACCCTCCGGCGCGGGGCAAAGTGCTGTCAGTGTCACAACCAAAACCGCCGTCGGGGAGTGTGCATTGCAAGCCCATGTTGCGCCCAATGTTACGCTCATCCGAGTAATAGCGAAAATGCGTTGTTGATGTAACATCGCCATCACACCAACTACTCCCCGATTCGGAGTATTAAGAACAGGATGTTCAAGAAGGCACTCGGAATCTGCGCCATCCGCCGCATACTCCCAGCGTCCGAACAGCCATACGATTAGCGCGGCGCCGAAAAATGAGGCACCCAACGCGCAGACGCCATTCCATTGCCACAGGCTCCACGCGAAGCCGGCCAGGAAGGTGCCGAGCGCGCCACCGACAAAGTAGGTGACCATGAAGACAGTATTGATGCGATTGCGCGCCTCCGGGATCAACCGGTATACGCGCGTCTGATTGGTGACCAGATTGGCCTGCGTGCCGAGATCCAGAACGATCTCTCCGATTGCAAGCCCGGTTATGGTTCCTCCGAGGGTCCTCACTAAACCAAACGCGATCATCCCGATCAACAACGCGCATCCCGATGCGAGCCGCGGGTAGCCGTGGTCGGAGAGCCATCCGACCGCAGGAGCTGCCAGCGCGCCAGCCACTCCGGCCAGACCAAGCAATCCGGCCATCTGCGCTCCATAGTGATAGGGCGGTTTCTCCAGAAAGAAAACCAGTGTCGTCCAATAGGCACTAAAGGCGCCAAAGGCGAAGCCTGACATGATCGCTGCTTGGCGCAAAGCTGGTAGTTTGCGCGCGAGCGGAATCAGGGACGAAAGAAGCTCACGATATCTGATCCGCGCGGTGGGGCGGCTGACCGGCAGTAATGCTCGCAGCAGTGCCGCCAAAGCGAGCATCATTGTCGCTGCAAGCACATACATCGCGCGCCAGCCGAACCGTGTGCCGATGAAGCCAGCCACTGTGCGCGCCAGCAGAATTCCGATGAGCATGCCGCCCATTACGATTCCTAACGCTCGCCCCTGCGCTTCCGGTCTCGAGAGAGCCGAGGCCATCGGCGCCATCACTTGCGGCACGACTGTGAACATCCCGGTTATCAGCGAGGTTGCCAGCAGGACCCAGGCGGCCGGAGCCGACGCGGTCCCCAAGAGCGACACTGTAACGATCAGGAGCAGCGCCGTCACGAGTCCGCGTCGCTCGACCATATCTCCTAGCGGCGCAAAAACAGAAGTCCCAGTGCATAACCGACCTGCGTGAGCATGGGGATATCGGCAGTCTCGCGCGGGGTCATATGGAGACTGAGAGCGATCTGACTCAGGAGCGGCTGACAGTAGTAAAGATTAGCGGCAGTGGCGCCAGCAGCAATCGCCATCGCGGCGAGTTGAAGGTTACTCAGTCCACCGGAACTGGCCGAGGTGGGCTCGTTGACGTTCGCGCGGACCGATTCAGACTTAGCCAGCATTCTCTCGCACTACGAAACGCCAGACACTATACATCCCATTGCGCAGAGTCTGAATGTAAAGAATCTTGCCATCCGAAGGACTGCCGAGGGGATGCTGGGTACCCTAGTAGTTCGTGAAATCGCTTGATTCCAAGGCCGGCGCTTCCGAATCAATCTGGTCGGCCTCGGGCCGGGTTAGCTCTCGTTTCCATGGGGATGAAATATCTTCTCGCCAAGCGCACCATCCGAGCGGTAGATCGTGCAACTCGCGGACTTTGACGGTTCTGCTGTTGTAAGCGTTGAGCGCGCCGCATTGCGGACTGAGAGGCGCTCACACCCTCTCACGCGGTTAGCAGGCTGCGAGTCCAGCCACCAATCCCGACGTCGCGCAGTTCTCGCGGGCTCAGCAGGCTGTACCCGAAAGCATTGGTCCGCCGTTCCCGGCGTAAAAGGCAGCGCCGCAGATACCAGCCCCTTATCGGCTTCTCGCAGTCGACTTCCAGCTTACGGAAGTATTTTTCATTAATATTCTCTTTTACTTCCCTGGTGAGAGCAATGCTGTTGACACCGATGAAACTTGTGAGTTGGTCGAGGGTCGTCTGCGGAGAGGCAATAAACTCTTCATAGCGAAGAGTGTACACATGCTTCAAGTGCGGCACGTCTTTCACGAGTCGCTCGTAGCACAACAAAGAATGCTCGATCAGTGATGGTACGCTGGTGTGTGACCACTTCTTCGTCGCATAGGCCACCGCCACAGGGTGACGAAGAACAACGATGAACTTAGAATTGGGGAACAAAGCCTGAAGGAATCGCGTTCTCACCAAATTTGGTGGCGATTTTTCAATGAGAATTCGCCGTTTTGAATCCCAATACTTTCCCCACTCGCTCAGCAATCGTCTGCGACTGACGTCACTCACCAACTCGTGCGTCTCATCCATAAATGAACGCGGGTTAAATCCGAACTTGCCCGGCCCGCCGAATACCGAGGCAGGCTTATACACGCTTTGCAAGAGTTGGCCTTCGTCCTCATTTACACCCGTTCCACTGAAACCGCTTATGTCCGGGTGATCTCGCAGGCATTCGTGGATGAGCGATGTGCCACTACGGTGCAATCCACCGATGAACACGAATGGCTTTTGTGCTAGAAAATCTGCCAAGTTCGTCATTGCACGCCCACTCGAATCGTGCACAAACAGCCGCACGTTTCTTCAATAGCATTGGCTGCTCGTCAACCCGCCCCAGAGCAGCCAGACCCGTCTCCAGATTGTACTCGGTCTCCGAAAGACTTTCTTCCTTAAGGAAACAATTTGCGGTCGATGAAAAAGTTTCTTTTTCGCATGCCCGGACCTGGTCGTACGATCCCTGTCTAGAAAAAGTAACTCATGACCAGCCCGTAGTAACTGTATGATTAGGCACCCTTGTCGGATGGCATTGACGTGGCGTGCGCGGCGTGAACATTGTGTTCAGTTCTATGCACCCGCATCGTCCGCGCTGATTCAGTGCAACATTTGATAACTCCCTAGGTTCGTGGGTGAGCTGGCCTTCTCGTTCCATTTGCAGAGACAATCTGGGCCGTTGGCACTAGTGGTTGCGAACAGCGAAAGGAAGCGTATTGGATCCGCAGCAACCTGTAGCATCTGAAACCAAAGCAGATGCGCCGAAAACTGACTACCAAGCGCTGCGGGAACTGGACCATTCACTAGCGCGAAGCTTAGCTTGGCGCGCCGTTGCGGACTGGACCAGTCAAATCCTGACCTGGTCGTCGCTGCTGATCGTTGTCAGACTGTTAACTCCTGCTGACTTTGGTCTGGTCGGCATGGCGGTAGTGCTGGTTCCCTACCTGAAGTTTCTGACCGATTTCGGTATTCCACGAACCGTCGTCACCCTCCGCCACCTGACGGAAGACCAGTTAGCCCAGCTCAACTCAGTCACAGCCCTTCTCAGCGTGGTGTGTTTTGGCATTGCTTGCCTGCTCGCAAGACCGATTGAATTGTTTTTCCGAGCGCCAGGACTTGCTCCAGTTTTCATTGTGAGCTGTCTCGCAATTCTGCCCCAGGGATTTCGCGCTGTCTCCGATGGCTTGTTAGCGAAGGACATGCAATTTCCTTTGTTGTCCTTGTACGAAGCGGCTCGATCCATTAGCGCCGCCGTTGTAACGCTCGTGATGGCGTACATGGGATATGGCTATTGGGCGCTCGTGTGGGGCAACGTGATCGGAACTTTTCTGCGTTGTGTTTTGGTTATGAGGCGGAAACCAGTCCGTTTTGCCAAGCCCGTTCTCAGCACAATCCGGGAACCGCTCATTTTTGGGTGGCATGTTCTGGTATCCATTGTGGCGCTGAATTCTTACGAACGGCTGGACAACGTAACCGCCGGCAGGGTTCTTGGTCGGTCCGCCTTAGGCATTTATGCCATGGCGTGGAACCTCGCCTATGTGCCACTGGAAAAAGTCACTTCTCTTGTCACGATCGTGCTGCCTTCATATTTCTCGGCCGTGCAGCATGATCTTGTGGCTCTGCGCCGTTACGTTCGGACTTTGACAGAAGGCTTGGCGCTGGCAACGTTTCCCGCAACGATTGGGCTCGGGCTGGTCGCACGCGAGCTAGTCCCAATTGCTTTCGGGAAAAAATGGATCGGCGTGATCGCGCCGCTCGAGGTACTTTCCGTTTTCGTTGCGGTCCGCTCGATCGTCCCCGTTCTGAGCCGGGTTTTGACGGCCATCGGGAACGCGCGTTTTGTGATGTGGAACGATCTGGCGGCGCTTTGTTTTCTGCCGATCGCGTTCTACATCGGAAGTCATTGGGGCGTGGCGGGAATCGCCTGGGCATGGGTGGTCGCTTATCCGTTTGTAGCAAGCCGGCTCTGCATAAAAGCTCTCAAAACCATTAAGATGACATTTCGCGAGTATTTTCAGGCATTACGGCCAGCACTCGATGGAACGATCGCGATGGCATTGATAGTGATCGCACTGAAGATGGGGCTCCCGCAGAGTGTGCCATTGCTGGTGCGACTGATTCTCGAGATTGCGTGCGGAGCGTTCGCCTACGGGGCGACGGTTTTACTGGGACACAAGGAAAGGGTAATGGCATTCGTTCGGGCTGCGCAGTCATTCAGGAAGGCGCGCAAAGAGAGCAAGAAGAAACACATATTGCAGACGAGAGTTTGACCGTTCCGTGTGTACGAAAGAAGGCCTGCGCGGCCCGATTGTGCCAACTGTCCGCCACCGCACGCACGCCACTGTCAATCGCGTGAGCCAGCGACGGAAACTCCACGCCCCGTCGCGATGCGGCATCATTGTCAAACTCCCAGTATCTCTATCGGCCGAAGAACGGAAAAGCGGTACAATCGTTCTGCCTATTTGAATCACGGGGATTTGTATGAATGCTCCGATACGCCCCTTTCATGAGAACTCACCCCGTGAGGACTCGCCCCGCCCCCGCCAACGCCTGCGTGAAATTGGTCAGATGCTTCACTCTCACGGCATATTTACTGGAGGTCCGCCTGAATATTTTGAAATGGCCGGACGCCTGCAATTGGCAACCTTGCTGCGGGAAGGTGTTTACCCGCAGTCGAGAGTGTTGGACTTCGGTTGCGGTTGCCTACGTGGCGGATATTGGCTGATTCACTTTCTGGATCGAGGGCGCTACTTTGGTATTGAGCCCGCCGCCTTCATGCTTAGGAAAGGGATTGAGCACGTCTTGGAGCCCGAAGTGTGGGAGGAGAAGCAGCCTCGCTTTGACACCAATGACCGCTTCGACTTCTCGGTATTTGGGGAGAAGTTTGATGTGGTTCTCGCGCGTTCGATTTGGACTCATGCGTCCAAGGCGCAGGTGAAAACCATGCTGGATGGTTTCGCTGCCAACTCCAGTCCGGAAGCATTTTTTCTAACCTCATATCTTCCGGCGAGGTTTTGGACTATGCGGACGCGCGACTACCAAGGCGACCACTGGATAGGGAGGAGCCACCAGTCGAGTGAGCCCGGCCTTGTGTACCACTCTTTCCGCTGGATCAAGGAGCAGGTCGAGGCGCGTGGAATGTTTGTGACGCAATTGCCGGATCTTATCTTGAATAAACAGCACTGGCTTAGGATTTCCCGCGTTGGCGACCAAGATCCACGTGCCAGCCACAAGTTCCGATTTGCATAGTTGTTGCGAGGCGGGCTTTTACAAGCAGAGACTAAGGCCTAGAGGTACCTTATGTCACCCGACAGGGACGACTATCTTTAGGATGGAATTTACTGCACACGATTTTTCCGACCTCGTGTGGAGGGTAAGTTCACAGCTCACTTTGGCCCGGCCTGTCTGCGCTCTCGTAACTAACTTTGGCGGTCAACGTCGCCATGGATCCCGACACGAAATACAAGTTCGACTTCTGGCGGCCGGCGACAGCGATTGTGTCGGCGACACGGACGGAAAAGACGCGTAGTGGTTCCGGTCCCTTCAACGCACGCAAGTATGGGCATCGGTCTGGGAAACTTTTCTAGCATCGCTTCACGCTTTGCCACGGTGCTTCAGAGTATCTATCTCGAAGGTCTCCTGGACGTAGAATTGCGGAGCGCTCAGGGGCGACATCTTGAGCGCTAGGGGGCTCGCAGTGTCTGGGAGGCGTCGCGAGTCACGTTTGGTCTAGAATTTAGGTGGGCACTCAAGACGGAGTAGGAGCCGTTCCGGGTGTTGGGCCAGTTGGAGGTGCCTCCTGGCACGCCCCGACTGGCCTCTTCAGTTCCGACTGTACTGTAAGCGTACAATCCCCACATGTCGTATGGCCAAGCCACGAGAAAGGGCGTTCCGTTTTCGATTGATGACTGGCCTAGTGTCGTTCTCGAAGGGCTGCGCAAAGAACAACTGGTTTCCGATGATGACACTGATGATTGGCAACCCGGGCGAATCGGATCAGGACACTCAAGCGACGCTTGATCTCGTTTACGAGATGGATCGTCGCGGGCTATTCGCGTTTCTGGTGCCTTCGATCTTCACTCCTCTGCACGACACGCGCATGGAGCATCAAACCGGTGTCACTCAAACCCGTCATTTCAGCCCACTGCAATCCGAGACACTGCGAGCCCCTAGCACTCAAAATACGCCCCTTAGGGCTGCCCAATTCTAGACCTGGGGCTGCCGGCCCAATGTTACTTTCGTGACCGCCATTCCTTCGCAAGTAATCACACGAACTGACCATTTACGCTTTCGACGCTTTTACGCATAGTGGAGGCACTCAGCACCTTCGAGGAGAGTCATGAAGCCAATCGGAGTTATAGCCGTAGTTATCGTCCTGAGTGTGAGCGTGTTTGCACTCCCGTACGCACCCAAACAACCGAGACCTTGCGACGTGGTTCCTACTTTCGTCACGGTGCTTCTGGACTTACTGGGCGTGTCGACACCGTTGAATCAATGCTCGCAGTAAGTGTTTACCCTGCACGCCAGGCGGGGTGTCACAAATTGTGATGAGGGCAATCACCGAAGTAGGCACGGGGCTAAGGACGTTCACTGTTATGAAGTTTCTTGCTTCGATTACCGGAGTGGAGACTCCAGTAAAAAAGAAGCCCTCCGGTTGGAGGGCATTCCCAATTTTCCATGAGAAGCACGGCACGGGGCACTCTCAAGATGCTGGAGAGATGATGATCTCACTCCTATTGCGTTATTTCTATCGGGGAAACATTGTATTTTTCTTTTCGATCAAGCTTTCTTACACGTAATGTATTGAGCAGTTTACGGGACAAGAACGATTATGTTGATAGTGTCGTGATCCGATCTACTGTCCCCCGGCCTGGCTGTTTCTCCGGATGGCCGACGGATTCTGTACGCGCAGTTCGATCAGGCAAACAGCGAGCTGATGCTAGTGGAGAACTTCCGTTAAGGGGGATGTACTTCTAGCTTTCAAAATCTGGTCATGCATTTTCCACCTGCGGCTAACCAATGAGCAATTCCGAGAATCTTGTTAGCGGCAAACAAGGAATGATTGGAAGGCCTCAATATGGCAGGCGCTTCGAATAGACATCGCCTTATCAAAATCGATTGGCGGGAATTCGGTGTGGCTTCTTGTCCCCCCACCAGCCAGGCAGGGCTGGGCCTCCCTGCCGGAACCGTGTCTATCCAAAACTTCATTGACGACATAGTGGCGCACAGTTCTACGCACTTCTCGCCTGTTTCACTGGCAGTAGCCTGGGAGGATACCCATTTTCTACGGAACTGAGCAAAATTGGACAGCACTAAACGAATTCAGAGACGAATATGACATGCATCGAAAGTGGCCCTTGTGGCTTGCGCGCGAGGCAACCACTGGTCTGCCATCCCCGCGCCGAACGAGCGCAGAGATCTCTATGCAGAACTTGGTGCATTGTATCTCCAAGGCGTTAAGCGCTCATCTGTGTTGCAGGTTCCGTAATCGTATTTCGCAAAATAACTCGGCCCAACGATCAACTTACCAGTGAAAAGGAAACCCTATGAAAATGACTTCCAGAACTGATCTAACTCGAACAAATTTGCCAAGGCGAGACATTATGAAATTGGTAGCTCTGAACTTCTTTAAGCTTGCCGCCAGTATCGTCGTGGTATTGGGATTCAGTGCTAGCGCGATAGCGCAGTGCGGGACTTCCTTGGCCGCGATGGCAGGGGCAGCTTCCGTCGGTAGCCAATCCGACTCAATGCGAGAGAGCTTGGCCTTGTCAGATGATAAAGCCGAAAGTGAGAAGTCCGTCCACCGGTCTATCGTTGGTCTTTGGCACGTTTGGTTCATGGTGGGCGATCAAACTATCCAAGAGGCTTACCAAATCTGGAACGTTGGCGGAACCGAGGTTCACAATCCAAACGGTGATCCAAGGGGTGGCAGCGTGTGTTTGGGCGCGTGGAAGAAGGTA
>Ga0268266_10005228_pt1 | contig 12201 bp, 9 predicted proteins | sample KBSS13metaG_FD_190356 | JGI IMG/M metagenome (GOLD analysis project Ga0268266, IMG submission 190356) | Switchgrass rhizosphere microbial communities from Kellogg Biological Station, Michigan, USA - KBS S1-3 metaG (SPAdes) (version 2) | ecosystem: Host-associated > Plants > Roots > Rhizosphere >... | reverse complement strand
GTGATCCTGCATGTTGGTGTAGACGTAGTACGGCGTCTGATCATCGACCTCGAGGTGATACATCTGGCCGATCGGGAAAGTCATCTTGCGGATGCCCTTGCCGCCGTTGAGCGTCAGGTTGATACCACCGTCATCGGTAATGACGAAATGATCCGCATCCTTGGCATCCCACCAGATATCGTGCGTATCGCCGCCCCACTTCACGATGTCGAAAGTAACGCCGCCGTCGGTCGACTGATTGACACTACTGCTGGCGACGATCACCCGGTCCGGGTCGGCCGGCGATACAGCAAGGTGAATGTAGTAGCCGGCGCGGCCGGTCAGCTTTCGATCCCAGGAGACGATGCGCCAGTTTTCACCGGCATCATCAGAGCGCCACAGCGAGCCGTCACCGTTTGTCTGGAGCAACGCATAGACGCGTTTCGAGTCTGATGGAGCAACCGCCACATCAACCTTGCCTACCGGCTTTGCAGGCAGACCGTGCGCAGTGATCCGCTGCCAGTGCTCACCACCGTCATGCGTGACAAACACGCCGCTGCCGGGGCCGCCGCTGTATTCGCCCCAGGTGTTCATCTTGACCTGCCAGGTGCCTGCAAACAAAGTCCTGGCGTCCTTGGCGTCCATGGACAGGCCCGAGCAGCCGGTATTGGCATCTACGAACAGTTGATGCTGCCAGCTCTTGCCGCCGTCGCTGGTGTGATAGATGCCACGATCCTGCTGGGGTGCCGCCAGTCTGCCGAGCGCACAGACATAAACACTGTTGGCGTTGGTGGGATCGATCAGGATACGGCCGATGCGCCCGCTCTGCGGCAATCCCATGTTGGTCCAGGTTTTGCCGCCGTCGGTCGACTTGTAGACGCCGTCCCCTGCGACATCGATGTCACGGATGGCCCAAGCCTCACCGGTCCCCGCCCAGACCGTCTTCGGCTCCGAAGGAGCTACCGCCAAGGCGCCGATTGCCGCGGCGTTCTGGTCGTCGAAGACCGGGCTCCATTTCGTGCCACCGTCGGTCGTCTTGAATACACCGCCCGAGGCCGCCCCAATGTAGTAGGTGTTGCGCTCACCGGGAGCCGCTGCGAAAGCCGCCACACGATTCCCAACGACCGGCCCCAGAAATCGGAAACCAAACTGTTGTGAGTGAGCCGCCGTCATCGCCAGCCAACTCGCCACAACCAACCCCGTCCTGGACAGCCTGCGCATAGTTCGCCCCTACCCTTTCTACGGCCGTCCAGATAGTATACGAACTACGATATCTTATGCCACGGGCAGAAGCTCACGGCAGGCCGATGGCACCCGTCTTGACGGCGGTGTCCAGTCCACGCACGCCTTGCATATTCGCACCGGTGAAGTTGGCATTGGTCAGATTGGCGTGCGAGAGATCCGCATCAATCAGTTGGGAATCGCTCAGGTCCGCCCCGGTCAGATCGGCCCCCGCCAAGATGGCGCCACTGAAATCCGTGCGGATGAGTTTCGTTCGCACCAGCTTGGCGCCGGTCAGATCTGCAAATGAAAACTCCGAACGGGAAAAGTCGGAGTCGGACAGGTCAGCGCCGGCAGCACGGGCTTTCACGAGACTCGTATGCATCAGACCCATGGACTGATTTTTCATGTCCGCCGCAGCGTCCATGTGTGTCAGCTTCGCGCCGCTCAAATCGGTCCTGGTGAGATCGCCGATGAGTCGCGCTCCGGAAAGATCCGCATTAACCAGTCGGCCTCCCGCAACCTGCACGGAGAACATCATGGCGTTGCGGAAGGAGGCGCCTGTCATGTCGGCACCCTCGAAGAAACTGACTGTCAGATTGGCGTTGTCAAACCGGGCGTGATCGAGCTTTGCACCGTTGAAAACCGAGGCGGACAGGTTGGCGCCCAGGAAGTCGACATGGGAGAGCTTCAGGTTGGCAAAATTCCTGTCGGCCAGGTTGGGACGCGCCTTGCCGTGAGCCGCCGCCAGCACAGTCTGCAGCGACTCCGGCGTCATTCGTTCGGTTTCCCCATAGGAGAGTCCCGGGAGACTCACCAGCGCCAGTAAAGCGATGCCCCTCGGTACGCGTTTCATGCCGGAAGAATGCGCCAAGCTGCGCAAATGAGCAAAGCCGAAGATCAGGCCCCAAAAGGCAAGGTGCGAATGCGGCGGCCGCTGGCAGCGAAGATCGCGTTGGCAACGGCCGGAGCGACGATCGCCGTGCCCGCTTCGCCGATTCCGCCGGGCGCCTCGGCACTGGGAACGATGTGCGTCTCGACCACCGGCGCTTCATTGATCCGCAGCGGCCGGTAGTCGTGAAAGTTGCTCTGCTCCACGCGACCGCCGCGCAGAGTGATCGATCCGTACAGGGCGGCAGTCAAGCCGAACAGCGAGCCTCCCTCCATCTGCGCAGCCACCGTGTTGGGATTGACGACCGTGCCGCAATCGACTGTGGTCACGAGGCGCCGCACCCGCAACGAGCCCTTCGAGGCCACCTCGACCTCGGCGACTTGTGCGAGATAGCTGCCGAAGGCGAACTGCAGCGAGATGCCACGGCCCTGTCCCTTGGGCAGCGGCTTACCCCAACCCGACTTTTCCGCGGCCATCGACAACACTCTCAGTGCGCGGGGATTGTGAGCCAGCAGGGGTTTTCGGAATTCGACCGGGTCGCGGTTTGCGGCATGCGCCAACTCGTCCACGAAGGTTTCCACGACGAATACGTTGTGTGTGGGACCTACCCCACGCCAGAACGCTGTCGGGATGCCAGGCGGTTCGACACGAACATAATCAACGTGGATGTTTGGAAATGCGTACGGCGGTTGCGCGGCACCTTCGATGGCATCGAAATCCAGACCATTGGTAAACAGCGGCGGCAAATAACGTGCGACGATGGAAGGGCCAACCACGCGGTGCGTCCACGCCACCGGGTTTCCCTCGGCATCGAGCGCCGCCGACAACCGGTCGACATAGTACGGACGATACATGTCGTGTTGGATGTCCTCTTCCCGCGTCCACATCACCTTAACCGGCCCGTCGACATGCTGCGCAATGCGGGTGGCGAGAACGCTGCCATCAGCCTCGAGCCGTCGCCCGAACCCTCCGCCTATCAAGTGATTGTGGATCTGGACGGACTCACGCGGGAAACCCGTCAACTTGGCAACCAGATCCTGGGTGAGTGTCGGCGCCTGAGTTCCAACCCAGATATCGCAGCCGTCCTTACGAACGTGGACAGTGCAGTTCATCGGCTCCATGGTCGCGTGCGCTAGAAACGGGGCGTGATAGATGGCATCGAAGCGCTGATGAGCACCTGTGAGCGCACGCTGCGCATCTCCTTCGTTCCGGGCGACGACTCCCGGTTGTTTGGATGCCGCTTCGAGTTGCCGGATGACATCGGCATTGGAAACGTTTGCGTTGGGTCCGTTGTCCCACTGAATCGCAGCCGCTTGAAGTCCTTTCTTCGCTGCGGCCATGTGATCGGCCACTACAGCAACCACATCGTCCAAACGTACAACCTGGCGCACGCCCTTCACCGCAAGGGCCGCCGATTCGTTGACCGATGCGACCTTGCCGCCAAACGTAGGGGATTGCGCAAGAGTGGCGACTCGCATTCCGGGCACCTGCACGTCGATGCCGAATTTCGCCGTGCCGTTGATCTTCTCCGGTGTATCGAGGCGGTGGGCCGGCAAGCCGATCAGCCTGAAATCGCCCGGATTTTTCAAGGGCACCTGATCGGCTGCCGGCACGGGTAGAGTCGCGGCGGTCTCGACGAGTTGCCCATAACCCGAGCTGCGTTGGGTCCCTGTCTCAAACACCCGCCCGCCCCGCGCGGAGCACCGGCTGGGTTCGATCTGCCATTGTTTGGCCGCTGCTGCAATCAACAGTGTACGCGCGACAGCACCCGCCTGCCGCATTGGCGTCCAGAACGCCCTGATGGATGAGGACAATCCGGTGGATTGCACATGGAGGATCGCATTCGCGTACAGCTTGTCGTTCGCGGGGGCGTGCTCCAGTCGCACCTGCTCCAAAGGCACTTCCAACTCTTCTGCCAGCAGCATCGGCAACGATGTGTAGGTCCCCTGCCCCATCTCGACCATGGGCATCACCAAGGTCACCAGGCCCTGCCGATCGATCCGGATAAAGGCATCAGGTGCGAAGATCCGGCCCGTACCCCCGGCGGCCCCGGCCGGGCGCATTGCTATCGGAATCGACCAAGACAACAGCAATCCGCCCGTTGCCGCAACTCCCACCTGCAGAAATTCGCGTCGCCCGGTCATCATGGATTCTTTCCCGGGACGGCCGCCGCCGCATGGTGGATGGCTGCACGGATTCGCTGATACGTGCCACAGCGGCAGACGTTGCCGGACATCGCTGCATCGATGTCGGCATCGGTGGGTTGTGGTTGCCTGGCCAACAGGGCTACCGCCGACATGATCTGACCGGATTGGCAATAGCCACACTGCACGACATCCAGCTCCTGCCAGGAATGCTGCAACGCGCGCCCCAATGGCAGCTCGCTGACGGCTTCGATCGTCGTGATGGACTTGCCGACGGCAGCGCTCACCGGCATGACGCAGGAGCGCACGGCGCCCCCATCCAAGTGGACTGTACAGGCACCGCACAGGGCCATGCCGCAGCCGAACTTTGTTCCGGTCATCCCCAACACGTCGCGCAGAACCCACAGCAGGGGCGTGTCGGCGTCAACGTCGACGTGGTGAGTGGTGCCGTTGATATTGATGGGATATGGCATTGCGGAAAGCCCCGAAGGTGAAGGTCAGGCCGCATGATCCGCGATCCGGTCGGCGGCAGCCTCCGCGATATTGCTTTCTACTAGCGCGAAGTTGCTGCGGGAACCGCAGCGGCCAATTTCCATAAGTGCGAACTCGGTCTCGAGCCGGCCTCAGGCCCGGCCGAAACCGGCCGAATACCTCTGCAATGATTGAACTCCGCAGATCACTGCGCACATTCGTCTGGATCGTGCTGCTGTTTGTGTGCAATGCAGCACACGCGCAGTATTTCAGTTTCCGACCTTATACGCCGGCAGAGGGTCTGACGAATCTGGCGGTCGGACACCTGGCACTGGGGGCCAATGGAGATCTTTGGGTCGGCACGGACGGGGGATTGTTCCGCTACGACGGCACCTCCTTCGAGCCGATTGATACTGAAAGCGGCCTGCCGCCCGACCAGGTCGGTGGCCTGCAGACAGATCGCTGGGGAGCTGTGTGGGTCGACCTGGTGCGGGGCTTGTACCGGCGTGCGGCCGGCTCGAGTCGATTTGAGATCGTGCGCGATCAGGCCGGCCCCGTGCACGTCGACTTCCGCACACCTGTCGCCTTTCTCGACCCGCAGAACATCCTGGTCCTCAGCGCGGGTCAGGTCATCGAGTTGCAGCGAGCCGGCGATCGGTGGGTCTCCAAGCCCTACTTCAGTGCCGAACAATCGGCACAGTTGGGACGAGTGCGGCGCCTGTCGCTCGCCTCTGACGGAACCCTTTGGTTGAGTTGTGGCACACAGATCTGCAGTGCCGGCAAAAGCGGCATCCGGGTATGGCAGCCGACGGACGGGGTCGCCGCGGATGACTGGAACAGCTTCCTCGAAGATCCGCAGGGGCGCATCTGGGTGCGCAGCCCGCAGCACCTGCTGATACATGAACGCGAGGCGCCCACCTTCACGCTGCGCGATCCACCGACACCCGAGTTGGCCGAGATCCGCGATTACCTCGCCATGGTGTTGGATCAGACCGGACACGTGCTCGTGCGCACAGGCGCCGGGCTGGCGCGTTGGGATGACACACAGTGGAAGCAATTTACCTTCGCCAACGGCCTGCCCGCCGCATCGATCTCGGACGCCCTGCTCGACTCGGAAGGCAACATCTGGCTGGGGATGAACGGCCTGGGGATCTGGCGCTGGCGCAACTACGATCATCTCGAGTCCTGGACGCGGGCGCAGGGGTTGGTGTCGGACAAAATCTGGAGCCTGCTGCGGGACCCTCATGGCCGGCTGCTGTTGGGAACGAGCAATGGATGTCAGATGCTCGATGAACGCGCGGGCCACGTCGTCGAGTGCCCGGTGGAGGGGTTACCACATCGAGCACTGCGTGCGATGGCGGTTGATCGCGCGAGCTCCATATGGTGGGGATTCAACAACGGTGAGATCTGGGTGAGCCGTGCCGGCGATGCCCGGGCACACCTGATATTTCCGGCGGCCGTGGATCGCCCCGAGATCTCGCAGATGTATTTCGATCGAGCGGGGCTCGGCTGGGTGGCCGCCCTGGACGGCGGATTGTTCCAGCTCGATCCGAACGCACCCCGCCTCGAAAAAGTCGAGCTGCCCGGCGATCGGGAGCGGATCTACGATTTTGCCGAGGATTCCCTGGGGCGCCTGTGGGTTGCCGGGTCCACCGGACTGTTCCGCAAGGACGCCAAACAGTGGAGTCTGGTGCAGGTCAGGGATCCGGCCGGCGTCAATTCGGTCTTTGGCTCGGTCGCCGCCACTGCGGACGGCTCCGTCTGGGGTGCATCCGACGGCCGAGGTCTGTTGCGAGTTACGGGATCCACATTCGAGCATCGGGAATGGGTGCAGGCGGACATTGTCGCGCACACATCCGTTTACTTTGCCCGCAATGACTCCCGAGGATGGGTCTGGCTGGGGACCGGTCAAGGTGTCATTGTCTTCGACGGAGAGCTATGGCGACGTCTGGATCAGGAGGATGGCCTGGTCTGGAATGACACGCAGGTGTATGGCTTCCTTGCAGACAGCGATGGCTCCGTGTGGATCGGAACCTCCGCCGGGTTGACTCACATCCGCGATCCGCACCATCTCATGAGCCCGCCGCAGCCGTTGGACCTGGATATTGCCCGAGCGAGACTCGGTGCCGAACCCCTGGCGGCCGACCATAAAACGACGGTGCCGTGGCGATCGGATGCGGCCTTTGACGTTCACCTGGGCTCTCACAGCTACTCCCGCTCGGCGCAGACGGAGTTCCGCTACCGCCTGATCGGTCTGTCATCCAAGTGGTTTGGATCGCGCAGCCCGGAGATTCACGTACCGGCGTTGGATGCAGGGAACTACCGTCTCGAGGTGATGGCGGTCGATACACCCCATGCGCGTGTTTCCAAGCCTCTCTCGTTGACCTTCAAGGTGCTGCCGCCCTGGTGGCGCACACTCGCTTTTCGCAGTGCCGTGGTCCTGTTGACTGTGATGTTGGTCGCGGCGGCGTGGCGCTGGCAGTTCGTCAAGTTTCGAGCGCGCCGCGCGGCACTGGAAGCGGAGTTCAACGAGCGCCAGGCCCTTCTCGAGCGCGCCACGCGGGATGCGCTCACGGGGCTGTGGAATCGCGCCGCGATCCTGGATGCCCTGGGTCGCGAAACAACTCGGACGCACCGCAGTGAGTCGCCGCTCGCCGTGGGGATGATCGACGTCGACCACTTCAAGCTCATCAACGACAATCATGGGCACCTGGGTGGCGACGAGGTGCTACGCGGACTGGCGCGTCGGCTGAGCGAGCAGCTTCGCGAAGGTGACTGGCTGGGACGCTACGGCGGCGAAGAATTGATGATGGTGCTGCCTGGCAAAGGACGTGGGGACAGCGAAAGTATCGCCGAACGATTGCGCAAGTGTGTGGCTGATGAGCCGTTCATCGTAAGTGGTAAGCCCCTCACTGTGACCGTCAGCATCGGGATTGCAAGTTGTGAGACGAGCCACGACGAGCCGGAACACATTGTTGCCCGGGCGGATGCGGCCCTTTACGAGGCGAAGCGATCGGGCCGCAATCGAGTCGAGTATCTGAGTGCGGGAGACGGCGCGGACTCTCAGGATACGCGCCGGTATCTGCGTGCCCTACTGAACAAACTGGATCTGGAAGACAATAAAAACTAACGATCGAATCCAAACTTGGTCTTGTCGATCACGTTTTGCAGGGGCAGACCCCCGCACCACCGCTCGAGATTCGTCGCAAACTGGCGGAACAGGTGCTCACGATAACCGACTGTATCGCCCGACATGTGCGGCGAGACTATGACCCGGTCCGAGCTCCAGAAGGGATGCGTAGCAGGCAGCGGCTCCTGTGCAAACACATCGAGTGCCGCCATCCCCAGAGTCCCGCGCGTCACCGATTCCAACAGGGCATCCTCATCGACCAGGTCGCCCCGGCCGATATTGATCAGTGTCGCGCCCGGCTTCATGCGATTGAGCCGCTGCGCATGCATGAAACCCCGGGTTTCATTCGTCAACGGCAGCGCCAATACGACGGTATCCATTCTGGGTAAATAGTCAGTGAGCTCGGACACCGGCAGCACGGAGCCGAAAACCTCGCTGAGCTCGATGCGACGGCGGCCGAATGAGTGAACCTCATAGCCGACAGCCGTCAGGATGTTATGTATCTGCGCGCCAATGGCTCCCGGTCCGACGAGAGCGACCGTGTGGCCGGCTATCGCTCGGACCTGGCGCCAGTTCCATTCACGGCGCTTCTGATTGTCAAACGTCGTCCGGAAATCTTTGGCAATGGCGAGCATCAAACCCAGAACATACTCTGCCATGGGACGCTCAAACACCCCACGCGTGTTGGACACGACCACCGGCGAGCGAACGACGGCCTCGGTCATGAAGGCATCGACACCGAGGCTCGGAGTGTGGATCCAGGTCAGGTTGGCAGGAACGCCGGTCTTCTGAAGTATTCGACTGTCGAAATTCCACAAAAAGAGCGCGTCCGCGTCGGCGAGTGCCGCGGCCGTCTCGGCATCACTCCGCGTGACGACGATGGCGGCAAGGTCCTCGACTGCTTCCCAGCCTCGAGGTAGGTTCATATCCGAACCGACCGAGATGATCACTTTCCGGGGCACGAGCGTTATCCGAGTCAATGACAGACCCACGCTACCGCATAGTCATCGCCGGTGCCAATGGCTAGATGCTCGCGCCCGAGCAGAGCAAGCCTTCGCCGCTTCGGCGATTCCATGCACCTTCCTGCAGCCGCGGTATGTCGTGGGGCCAGGACACTATTGGCCGATAGCGCTCCTGCCCGCTTACAAACTCTTCGAATTACTGCCCTCGACACAGGAAACTGCGCGGCGCCTCGGGCTGCTGCGAATCGGCACGATGCTGCGCGCGTTGGTCCATGCGATCGAGTCTCCGCCCGACGAGACCCGAACCTGGAGCGTGCCGACCCTACGTCGAATAGCCGCTACGGCCGGGCGTTAAGCCCGGAGCGCAAGCGATCTACTTGACGGGTAACACGGCGTCCACTCCTTTCTTCTTCACGAGGACCACAACGAACTTCGCCGGCTCGGTCTTGCTCGCGTTGCGTCCGACCGTGTGCACATCGTCCGGGCCTTCGTAGAAGGTCTGCCCCGGTGTCAAGGTGACCTCCTTACCACCCTTGACACCCTCGATGATCGACCCCTCCAACACATAGACGAATGCATAGGCATCGTGTCGATGGACATGCTCCACGGCACCGGGCGGATACACGACGGTGAGCATCAACATCTCCCTCCCTGGGAGATCAGCAAGATCCTTCAACATCTGCGGGGTAACAACCGGCTGCGGCGCGTCAGCGGCGACTGCAGGTAGCGCCGTAAGCGCAGCGCAAGAGAGAACGAATGCTCGAACGTTTCCTGAGATTGACATGAACACACCTGTGAATGTTATGAACTAGCGTGCTGTGCTCGACCGTGAAGCCCAGGCGTCGTAGCGCGTGTGCCCGATTCGCGCCTCACCCGCGGGAACGAGGGACTCTTCCCCTACTTCCGTGCCGAAATAACGAGCACGGGGGTCAGCAATTACCTGGCGTGGGTCATTCTTGAAACTGAGCACACGGGCCACGAACTCGTAGAACCGAAATCGCTCGGGGCCACCCACTTCCACCGTGTCGTTCAAAGGCGCTCCCACCACGAGATCAGCCAGCACTGAAACAACATCGTCGGAGAAGATCGGCTGTATCGAAGCCGCGCCGCCCGGGACACGCACTGTTTTCCCAACGGTCGCCGCATCGGCAATGCTCCCACCGAACTCGAAGAACTGTGTGGAGCGCAGGATCGTGTAGGGAACCCCGGAGGCCTTGATCAGCGCCTCCTGCATGATCTTCGCACGCAGGTAGCCGCTGTCAGGCAACCTGTCGGCTCCAACGATCGATAACGCGAGGTGATGCTGGACTCCAGCGGCAGTCTCGGCTGCCAGCAGGTTTCGGCCGGCGGTCTGAAAGAACGTCATCACCGCGGTGTCTTCAAATGAGGGCGAGTTGGCGAGGTCGACGACGACCTGCGCACCTTTGAGCGCCTGGGTCAAACCTTCCCCCGTCACAGTGTTGATTCCAGAGGCGGGCGAGGCCGCCAGGACCTCCTGCCCCTGCTGCCGGAGCAAGGTGACGAGCTTGGATCCGATGAGCCCCGTGCCGCCGATCACTACGATTTTCATGTGCTACCTTCCGCAAGTTCGAGCCGATGACGGTGGATCCTGAGCGCTTTCAGGACAGCGCTCTTGGCTGGGACATCGATTTTTTGAAGGGCACGAAGGTCGCGTTCAATGGCCGCGCTCCTTCAGCCGGCCCTTCCCGCTCAACCCGCCGTCAGTCCCGCTCGTCCCAACCCGATTGTGGCGCGAGCACAGCCGCCCCTAAGCTCAACTTTGAACTTGGAGGCAAACACCATGGATATCGGGCGAAGGGCTTGGCTGGGAAAGCTGCTGTTGTTGGCGACGCAAGTCGCACTTGCCAATGAATGGCCGTCATATGGCGGTGATGCGGGCGGCATGCGTTACTCAGCGCTGACCCAAATCAATCGTGACAACGTCTCGCGTCTCCAAGTCGCCTGGGTATTTCACACGGGAGACATCTCGGACGGAACTGGCGACAAAAAGAGGAGCGGCTTTGAAACCACGCCGCTGCTGGTGGATGGCGAGCTTTACATTACGACGCCTTTCAACCGCGTGATCGCCCTCGACCCGGAAACAGGCAAGCAGCGTTGGGCGCACGATCCCAAAACCCAACTCTCCTGGGACTACGGTGACGGCCTGATCAATCGCGGCGTCGCGATCTGGTCGGCGCCGAGCACGAGCGGCAAACCCATGACGTGCGCCCGGCGACGCATTTTCGAAGCCACGCTCGATGCGCGCCTGATCGCCCTGGATGCGACAACAGGCGCGCCCTGTCCGGACTTTGGTCAGGGCGGTGACGTAAGCCTGCGCGAGGTCGCACGCTACACCCCGGGTCAGTATCACATGACCTCCCCGCCTGCCGTGATAGATGATCTCGTCGTGGTCGGATCGGCCATTGACGACAATTCACGAGTGGACATGCCTAGTGGAGTGGTCCGCGCCTTTGACGTGCATACCGGCGCTTTGCGCTGGAGTTGGGAACCGATTCCAACCAACGACACTGCCCACCCGGCTGGAACATGGCGGACGGGTGCTGCAAACGCCTGGGCGGCAATGGTTGTGGACCCCGAACGCCATCTGGTTTTCGTGCCCACCGGCAGCGCGAGCCCGGACTATTACGGCGGGATGCGGCCCGGTGATAACAAGTGGGCCAACTCGATTGTTGCCCTGCGCGCGAAGACCGGCGAGCTCGCCTGGGGATTCCAACTCGTGCATCACGATCTATGGGACTACGACAGCGCTTCGCCGCCGCTGTTGGCCACTATCGAGCGCAACGGTAAAAAAATCCCAGTCGTTGTTCAGGGCAATAAGACAGGGCTGCTTTACGTCCTCAACCGGGATACCGGCAAGCCGGTGTTTCCGGTCGAGGAGCGTCCGGTACCTGCCAGCGATGTGCCCGGCGAAACCACATCGCCAACCCAACCATTCCCGGTTGCGCCACCTCCGCTCGTCCCACATCAACTTGCAGCGGATCGAGCCTGGGCAGTCAACGACGCCGAGCGCGAAGCCTGCCTGGAACGTCTTCGGCCGCTAAGAAATGCAGGCATATTCACACCGCCCAGCCTGCAGGGCACGCTCGTGATTCCCGGCAATATCGGCGGCATGAACTGGAGCGGCTATGCCTTCGACCCCGGGCGACATCTTCTGTTGGCCAACGTAAACAACATTCCCGCGAAGATCAGACTCGTCCCGCGCGCCGAGTTCGAGGACTACTCACATCGCAGCGAACGCGGTGAATATACGGCCCAGGACGGGTCGCCTTACGGAATGTTTCGCAGTTTTATTCAAGCACCATCGGACTTGCCCTGCAGTCCGCCGCCCTGGGGCTTGCTCACGGCCGTTGACCTCGCAAAAGGCACAATCCGGTGGCAGGT
>Ga0268266_10005224_pt1 | contig 12210 bp, 8 predicted proteins | sample KBSS13metaG_FD_190356 | JGI IMG/M metagenome (GOLD analysis project Ga0268266, IMG submission 190356) | Switchgrass rhizosphere microbial communities from Kellogg Biological Station, Michigan, USA - KBS S1-3 metaG (SPAdes) (version 2) | ecosystem: Host-associated > Plants > Roots > Rhizosphere >... | reverse complement strand
CCTGAATATTTCATTGGATAGATCCTCCGTTGTACGATGAGACCATGAAGCTGCGCCGCGCTGGCAGCGTCAAGCGGGAACCGGTTTGATTCTGGGGAGTGCACGCGCCCTCGCGTGCTGCGATTGGCGCCGCGCCGATCGCTTCTGCGGGCTCGGCGTTGCGCCCGAAGAACATTTCGGCGAGGGCGCCGGAAATGAGCACGCGAGGCGCGTGCGCTCCCCAAGCTCTGCCGCATCGCGCCCGCGAACAGACTCGTCGCAGCGGAATGGATAGGGATGACAGAATGCGGTTTTGCAGCGAGGAAACACGATGGACGAAACGAAAACGCCGCGGCGCGACGATATCCCTGACGCTGACAAGTGGGACTTGTCCCACCTTTTTGTCAGTGTCGACAAATGGAGCGAAGATTTTGCCTGGATCCAGGCGACCTACCCTCGTCTGACGACATGGAAGGGACGCGTCGGCGAATCGGCCGGGACGTTGGCGGAGGTATGCGAATTTGAGAAGGCGCTCGATTTGAAAATCGAGCGGGTCTATCACTTTGCGTCGCTGCAGTTGGCCGAGGATAGCTCCAATCCTGATTATCTCACCCGGATCGGCCAGTTGCAGAATCTGCTCACCAAGATCGGCGAGGCGAGCTCCTTCATCGTCCCGGAGATGCAGGCGATCTCGGATGAAAAGTTCGCGCAATTTCTCGAGGATCCCGCCCTCGCCGAATGGCGGATCAATCTCCACAAGATTCGCCGGATGAAACCGCATGTGCTTTCCGAGAAAGAGGAGCGCCTCCTGGCCCTGGGAAGCGCCGCCCTGGATGGCTACGACGACGCTTTCTCGCAGCTAAGCGACGTCGATATGAAATTCGGCGTACTTGTCGATGACAAGGGTCAGGAACGACCGTTGACGCAAAGCTCTTACAGCTCGTTTCTGGTCAAGCGCGATCACGATCTGCGAAAACGCGCCTTCCATCAGTTCTATGCTGAGTTTCAGGATCACCAGTTCACTCTTGCGAGTGTGCTTTCCTATTCGGTGAAGGCAGACGTTTTCCGGGCGCGGGTGCGTAATTATCCCTCTGCATTGGAGGCCTCGCTTTTTAGGGACGACATTCCGGTCGCGGTTTATGACGCTCTTATCGAATCGGTCCGGAAAAACCTCGATCCTCTTTTCCGCTACTACGAATTGCGGCAACGCGTTCTCGGCCTGAGCGAACTCCATCCCTACGACACCTATGTCCCGCTGGTGTCGGAGATTGAGACGGACATTTCCTTCGATGAAGCAATCACCGACGTGCTCGCGTCGCTGGCGCCGTTAGGTGAAGAATATGTCGAGTCGTTAGGCGCAGGGTTGCGCGGTCGGTGGTGCGACCGATATGAAACGAGAGGTAAACGAAGCGGCGCTTTTTCTTCCGGCAGCTACGGCGCGCCGCCCTATATCTTGATGAACTACAAGCGCGACGTTTTCTCCGATGTCTACACCCTCGCGCACGAAGCCGGTCATTCAATGCACACTTGGTTTTCGCAACGAACCCAACTCTATCAGGATGCGGACTATCCGATTTTCCTGGCAGAAGTAGCGTCGACCTTTAACGAGGAGCTGCTCACTCATTATCTCCTTGAACGTACGACTGATCGAAAGATGCGCGCTTATATCATCAATCGGCAGATCGATGACATCCGCGGCACCCTATTCCGTCAGACCATGTTCGCGGAGTTCGAGAAAATCATCCATGCGCTGGAGGAAAGCGGCGCGGCCTTGACGCTCGATGTTTTCAAAACCGAATACCGCAAGTTGCTCGAGGCTTATTTCGGGCCGGGTGTCGTGCTCGATCCGCAACTCGACCTCGAATGCATGCGTATCCCGCATTTCTACAACGCCTTCTACGTTTACAAATACGCCACCGGGATTTCCGCGGCGATGGCGCTCTCGGAACGTGTTCTGTCGGGAACGCCCGGAGCGGTCGAGGCTTACCTCGGCTTCCTGAAATCCGGCGGTTCGAAGTTTCCGCTCGAGACCTTGCAAGAAGCGGGAGTCGATATGCGCACACCCGATGCGGTGGAAAGCACTCTGCGCATTTTTGATCGCCGCCTAACAGAATTGGAAGCTCTTCTGTAGACTTCGCCCCTCTGGCCAGCCCGAGACTGGCGTCGCTGGCTGGGCCGCGTTTCGCACCGTGAAACGGCTACAGAAATGCACCCAAAATCGGCCTCGGCCCGGCTCTTGCTTTTTAGGGGCGCATGAGACTCGAATGGCAATTGCGCACCGCTTGTGGCTACGCCGAACTTGGCATGGACCGCGAATCCATCGCCGAGCTGAATGCAATTCCAAAAGCCCTCCAGAATCGCCCGGAAGTACTGCAACTGCGACTGCACCACTTGATGATCCGGCAATCGTGGCACCGTGCCCTCGCGCTTAGCCGAAGACTTTGTCGCGTTGCGCCTGAATGCGGCGCGGGTTTCCTGCACGCCGGTTTTTGTCTGAACCAACTCGGCCGGACAAAAGAGGCGCGCGGGATGCTGCTCAAAGGTCCGCCCGCGCTCCGCCGCGAACCGATTTACTATTACAATCTCGGTTGTTACGAAGCTCTGCTGGGTTATTCCAACGATGCCCGGCGGCATTTGGAAACCAGCTTCCAAATGGATGGAAGCTTCCGCGAGCTCGCGAAAAACGATCCTGATTTGAAAAGCATGCAGCCTTTGTGGTGACGTTCGCGAGGTGAAAGGGCAGATAACACTTTCGCCATCCGAGCTTCTTCGTTCCTCAAAACGTTTCCTGCATCGACGAAGAGCAGTCGCTCTGCAAACTTCGGAAATGGAGCGGGAGTTGGAACTGCAAATTGACGATATCGCGTTCGGCGGAAAAGGGGTCGGGCGCGTCGAAGGCAAAGCGGTTTTCGTCCCGTTCACGATCGACCGGGAACGCGTGTCAGCGCGAATAACGCGAGAAAAGAAAACATTCGTGGAAGCGGAGCTGATCTCCGTCCTGGAGCCGTCCGTCGAGCGTGTGCCGCCACCCTGCCCTTATTTTGGACGGTGCGGCGGGTGCAGCTATCAGCACATCCGCTACGAGCATCAGCTCCATTGGAAAGCGCGGCAGGTCGCGCAAGCTCTGCAACGGATTGGGAAATTCCGCGATCCACCATTGCGCCCAATCGTGCCCTCGCCCCACGATTATGAATACCGCAATCGCATTACCGTTCACGCTGAAAACGGCGTCATCGGATTTTTCCGACACGACGGCCATCGCCTGATCGACATCGAACGCTGTCTCATCGCCGCGCCCGAAGTGAACGAGCAGCTCACCGCCGTCCGAGCCCGGTGGCCGCGAGATGGCCACTACACTTTGCGAGCGAAGACTGGTCCACGCGTCTTCTCGCAGACTAACGACGCCGTCGCAACGCATCTCGCCGATACCATCGACGGGCTGATTCCGCCTGACGCTTCGGTTCTGGTCGACGCCTATTGCGGCGCGGGTTTTTTCGCGAAGCGCCTCCGACACAAATTCACCCGGGTTATCGGCCTCGATTGGGATATTCACGCGATCGCCGCCGCAGAGTCGAATGCAACCTCAAGCGAAAGCTATTTCGCGGGCAACGTCGCCTCACAACTCCGTGAACACCTGGCGCAAATCCAGTCCGACACAGCGGTCGTGATTGTCGACCCTCCCGCCACTGGTCTTGGACCCGATGTGCGAGAAGCCTTACGGCGCCATCCTCCCGCAACGCTCCTTTACGTTTCCTGTAATCCTCCGACACTCGCGCGCGATCTGGCCGAGTTAGGACCGGCCTTTCGCCTCGAGAGTGTGACGCCATTCGATATGTTCCCACAGACCGCCGAGATCGAAGTGTTGGCGCATCTCGCCAAGGCTTGATTGTTAGGCGCCGCCATCGCGGCGCGAACGTTACACTTCTACGCGCGAGCCCAGCTCGACGACGCCATTTGGCGGAAGGCAAAAATAGGAGGTAACGTCGCCGGCGTTACGGGTCATCCAAGCGAAGAGCGAGCCGCGCCACGCAGAGAGACCTAGTCTGCGTGTCGCCAGGATTGTTTCCCGTCCGATGAAATAAGTGGTTCGCATGGGCTCGAAGCGAAGCTCCGGTTCTCTAACTCCTGCTAGCGCTGCCGGAACGTCCGGCTTCTCCATAAATCCAAAATGGATGCGGACGCGCCAGAATCCTTCTTCTAATCTTTCCAGCGCTACTCGATCTCGAAAGTTCGCCAGATAGGGAACCTCCTCAGTTTGCACCGTAAGTAAGGCCACCTGCTGATGCAGCACTTTGTTGTGCTTGAGATTGTGCAGCAAAGCGAGCGGTATTCCGGAACGATTGCCCGACATGTAAACCGCCGTTCCGGGGACTCGGCGGATGCTCTGATTCTTGAGGTCGCCAAGAAATTCGTCGAGTGGAACACTCATTGCACGGAGCCGATCGCCAAGAATGCGGCGTCCTTTTCTCCAGGTCAGCATCAGAAAAAGAATGGCGCCTGAGACGAGCAATGGAAACCAGCCGCCATGAGCAATCTTCAGCATGTTCGCGCCGAAAAACGCGGCGTCGATTACGATGAAAAACGCCGCGACCGGGAAAGCGGCCAACGCCGGCCAATGCCAGCGACGTCGCGCCACGACATAAAACAGAAAGGTTGTGATCAGCATCGTGGTGGTAATCGCGACGCCATAGGCTGCGGCGAGATGGCTTGAGGTGCCAAAACCGAGAACGAGCCCGATGGAAGAAATCATCAAAACCCAATTCACAGCGGGTACGTAGATCTGCCCAATCACGCGCGCTGAAGTGTACTTCACCTGCAGGCGCGGGCTGCAACCAAGTTGAATTGCCTGCATGGTGAGAGAAAAAGCTCCGCTGATAATTGCCTGCGAAGCAATGACTGCTGCCGAGGTGGCGAGTATGACCAGCGGATAAAGAGCCCACGAGGGTGCCATGCTGTAAAAAGGGTTCACCGCCGATTGTGGTTCAACCAGCAGGACCGCTCCCTGGCCCAGGTAATTCAGCGTCAGGGCCGGCAGAACGATGACAAACCATGTAAGACGAATCGGTGTCGTCCCAAAGTGGCCGATATCGGCATAGAGCGCTTCGCCACCTGTCACCGCCAGAAAGACCGCGCCGAGTACGACAAAACCGCGTGCCCCGTTGTTAATAAAGAACGTAACGCCGTGTCCGGGGTTAAACGCAGCCAGCACTTCCGGCGCGCGGATGATTTGATTAATCCCAAGAGCGCTAATCGTGACAAACCACAAGATCGTGACGGGGCCGAAAACCTTGCCCACTCCCGTCGTACCACGCGATTGGAAGATGAAAAGCCCGATCAGAATCGCGACCGCAATCGCCACAACATAGGGATCGAATATCGGCGTGGCGACGTGCAATCCTTCCACTGCGCTGAGCACGGAGATGGCTGGCGTGATCATCCCGTCGGCATAGAGCAAAGCCGCTCCGAACAAGCCGAGAAAAAGCAGATACTTTCCTCGCCGTGCGACGTCGGTCACCAATGTCGCCAACGCCAGGATGCCGCCTTCGCCGCGATTATCCGCCCGCAAGATAAGGATCAGATACTTGACGGAAATGACGAGAAGGAGAGACCAAATGATAAGCGACAAAACACCAAGGACGTTGGCATAAGTCGGTTGCACCGAGTGCATCCCGTAAAAGCATTCCCGCAGGGAATAGAGCGGGCTGGTGCCGATGTCTCCGTAAACAATCCCGAGGCTGGCGAGACAGAGGAAGGCGAGGCGCCTTTTGGTCGCGTCCTTGGGCAAACTTCCCGGATGAAATGTTGCTGTGCGGGCTGCGTCAGCAGAAACCGCTGCAACTGATAACGGCGCAGAATTCACAATCTCCGAAGGAGTTTAGCCTGCGGAGAAATCGAGAAATAATTAAAACGGTACTAAAATTGGGACGCGCCTATTTCCCGGATGCTCGGATGCGCTAGATTCCCAGAGTGTTAGGTATGAGGCGGTTCTTCTGAGGCTTTGATTGCGAAACCTGCACAAGATGATGACAGCTCGGGAATTAATACCCTGGCCTCGCTACAAGAATATCTGGCCGGAGTACTGGGCGTCGCAGTTCTCACGATTGCCTGTTGGCTCCTCACCTCGCTAGTCGGATACGGCGCCATTTCGTTAATCTTCCTTCTGGGGGTGTTGCTGGCCGGAATGGTCCTGCGACGCGGGCCGGTTTTGCTGGTCGCCGCGCTGAGCGCGGTTTCATGGAATTTCTTGTTTATCCCACCGCTATTTACTCTGCACATCGGGAAGTTCGAAGATGCTCTCACCTTTGCTACCTACTTCATCGTCGCGATCGCAGTGGGAAGTCTAACTGCACAGCTGAGAGCCAGAGAGCACCTTGCCGCTCAAGTGCAACTCGGCCATGAATCCGAGCGATTGCGTAAAACGTTACTAGATTGCGTCTCCCACGAACTTAAGACGCCGCTCGCGGCCATCGCCGCTGCCAGTCAGGAACTGGTGCGTCTAACGCCGAATGGTCACGACGCATCCGTGCGACAACAGCTGGCCCGGGAAATTCACGATGGCTCCTACCGGCTCAATCGAGTCGTCAATAACCTGCTCGACATGAATCGTCTCGAAAGCGGAGTGATCCGCCCAAAACAAGAATGGTGCGATGTCCGCGAGCTTCTCCAGTCGGCGATCGAGATCGAGCGGGAATCAATAAACAATCGGGACGTCAGGCTGGACGTTCCGATGCGAATGCCTCTCGCGCTTCTGGATCATACCTTGATCGAACAAGCGGTGGCAAAGCTCCTCGCTAATGCGGGAAGTCATACGGCATCGAAACTGCCGATTGAAGTCGATGCGGAATGTAAGGGCGACACTTTGCTCATCTCAGTGTGCGATCGTGGACCCGGGCTGGAGCCCGAGATGGCGGAGCGCCTTTTCGAAAAGTTTTATCGCGGCGACGATCGTAAGACCGGAGGTCTGGGCTTGGGGCTGTCGATTGCGCGAGGTTTTGTCGAAGCTCACGGCGGCACATTGACGGCGGAAAACCGAGACGGTGGCGGCGCGCGCTTTATAATAAGCCTGCCGGTTCGGATGACCGACGAGAACGCGCTGGAGTCGAATTCATGAAACCGTCCCGTATCGCGCTAATCATCGATGACGAGAAACAAATTCGTCGCCTCCTGCGCATGGCGCTCGAAGGAGCCGACCACGAGGTTTACGAAGCGGAAACTGGACAATCAGGCCTTGCAGAAATCGTTTACCGCCGACCGGACGTGGTTTTGCTCGATCTGGGTTTGCCAGATATGGAAGGCATCAAAGTCCTTCGACGTCTCCGAGAATGGTCTGATGTGCCTGTCCTGATTCTTTCCGTCCGCGATGAGGCAGATGAAAAGGTCGCGGCACTCGACGCCGGCGCCGATGATTACGTGACCAAACCATTCGACACCGCGGAATTACTCGCCCGGGTGCGCGCGACGCAACGTCGTTCGTTGACCGAAACGGGCGAGCCCGTTTTTCAGTCGGGCCCGCTGGTCGTCGATTTCGCAGCGCGCCAGGTCAAGTTCAACGGCGTGGAGGTAAAACTGACGCCGACGGAATATTCCCTCCTGCGCGTGCTGGTGCAAAACGCCGGCAAAGTCGTAACTCATCGCCAACTTCTCCGCACTGTCTGGGGCGAGAAAGCCGAAAGTCAGGCGCAATATCTTCGCGTCTATGTCACACACTTGCGCAAGAAGCTGGAAGCCGACGAGAACACTCCGAGCCTGATCAAGACGGAAGTCGGCATTGGTTATCGGCTCTCGACGGAAGGACTGTAGGTCTCGCAATGCGTTGAGATCTCCAGGCGTTTTTTGTCGTTAACGCATTTTTAGCGTTTCGGACCTGCATTTTAATTAACGGTCCATTCCCTTTTCAGACCAGATTTGATCATGCAAACGATGGTGTCTCTGGTCGACGAGCGAGAATATCAGATCGCGACACCCATACAGCGGTCGAGCCCGCCGCCGCCACCATTACCCGAACAACCCACTCCCTTGGACGGACCTCAGGGACGAACGGCGCCGTTCTGGACGTGGTTCATCGAAAATCCGCGGCCGCAGCCAAAAGTGAGCCGCCGGCTGGCCGTCTGAGGCGAGGGCTTTTCCGCTTCCTGGGCTCCAGCCAGGGCTGATTTCCATGATTGCTACGAACGTTAGGCGGCCGCGTAATGTCGATGTGCCACGCGCCGCGGCCATCCTTTACGGCGATTGGGGCACGAGCAAAGCCTATGTCATTGGCCTCGCCTTTGCGGTCGGCGGTTATGCTTCATTCTGGCTCATTGCGGCGATGTGCGTTCTGACGGCGCTCGTCGGAGTCAACTACATCATCATTTGCCGGCTTTATCCGGATGGCGGCGGCGTTTATGCCAGCGTGCGCCATCGTTCCGAAGTGATCTCAATTGTCGGCGCTTTTCTCCTTATCGCTGACTATTTGGTAACTGCTGCGATTAGCGCGCTTTCGGCCTTTCAATATCTCGGTGTGTCGCATCCGGAAAAATTCGCCGCCGCGGCCATTCTCGTCATTGGTTTGCTAAACTTGCTCGGACCGAAGCACACCGGCGGTCTTGCTTTCCTGATCTCCGTTCCTACGGCCATCGTTGTTCTTATTCTGGGTCTGTTTAGCCTTCCCCATCTCGGCGCGGCCTTCAGTCACGTCCAACCGTTGCACGGGAATTTTTGGCAAAACTGGAGCGGCTTTGTTGGCATAGTGCTGGCGCTTTCCGGCGTGGAAGCGATTGCAAACGCGACCGGCGTGATGCGACTCAATCCAGGCACCACTGAGGCGAAACCATCCGTAACCAAGACCTCAACCCCGGCGTTGCTCTTGGTCATGGTGGAAGTCTGCGTATTCACCGCCTTGCTTGGACTCGCGATGCATGCGTTAGGCGGCTTGCGAGTCGTGAATGGCGACGTCAACGCACCCGGTGCAGAGGGCGTGCGTGACTACATGCTGCGCTACCTGGGCGAAACATTTGTCAGTGGCGCACTCGGAGCTTCCCTCGGGCATGCCTTCGGTTTGGCGATCAGTATCACATTCGGTTTTCTTCTGCTTTCGGCCGTCAACACCGCGATCGTCGACCTTATTACGATCCAATTCCTCATGGCGCGTGATCGCGAGATGCCTTCGATCTTTCAGCAGCTGAATAGATGGGGCGTCCCGAGCTTCGGGATGCTGCTCGCCACGGTTGTGCCGATGGCGCTTGTCCTTCTCGTCAAGGACATGGCCGGCCTCGCCGATTTGTATGCAGTCGGCGTGGTCGGCGCAATTGCTACTAATCTCGGCGCCACTGCAACGGACCGAAAATTGCGGATCCAGAAGTGGGAGCGCAGCCTGATGTTCGGAACATTCGTTGTCATGGCCGCGATTGAAATGTCGCTCCTCATTGATAAGCCCAACGCACGCTACTTCGCGGTCACCGTTCTCGCGGTAGGACTGATCTTGCGGGGCCTGGTGCAGGAGCGGCGGACAAAACGAGAAGCTGCGCTCGCACCTGCGGTCTCTTCGATGCGAATGAACGGATTCGGAGCGACCACAGCAGCGATCGCGATGCCGAACGGTGAATCGATGCTTTGCGCCGTCCGCGGCCCTGGTCGCACATTGGATTTCGCTTTGCGCGAAGCGCGCGAGACCGGCCGCCGGCTTTATCTTCTTTTCGTGCGCGAGCAACGATTCCTGACTGAACAGGATTCAAAACGCAAGTGGCAGGAAGATCCGGAGGCGAGGGTAATTTTCGAGAACGCGCGCGCGCATTGCCCGGATACGCCACCACTTTTCTGTTATGCGGTGAGCGATTCAGCATCTCAGACCATCGTAGATATCGCGGCAACGTTGGGCGCCGCCCGTCTCATCCTTGGTGCACCGGGTCGCCATGCGATGACCAATCTGCTCCGTGGCAATCTCGTGCGGGAAGTCTCAAGCATGCTGCCAGAAGAGATCGATCTCCTCGTCTACGCATAATTCCGATTTGGCTACGTGGCCCACGACGGCAGCAGAATGGAAACATCTTGCCGTCGAGGCCGATTGCCAATAACGCAGGGCAGTGTGGAGACGGGTTTTCTTGCCGGGTAAAGCACGAAGCTGCGTCGTAGGCGCTTTCCTTTTCGCGCTCGCTCGTTCGATTCAGGCGCAGGACGCGATTACCAATCCTCGCAGCGTAAATGCAAGTTCCATCGCCCCGATTCGATCGAGTGCCCTGGCAGACCACGGTATGTCGTTTCCAGCAGACATTTGCGCCGAAATTTTCGGAAATTTCTCGGGCGGCACATCCCGTAGGCTTATCTGGGAAAGCTATTGGGACGTAGGAATCGCGATCGATTTGGAAAAGGCCGCCGGCTGGAAGGGGACCAGCGCAATGGTCCGTGGTCTTTATGCCCAGGGCTCAGGCCTAACGAATGCCGCTGTCCATGATTTCAACACCCTCAGTAACATCGACACCTACGACAGTCTGCGGCTCTACGAAACGTGGCTGCAACAGGAGTTTGCCGACGCCAAGTTTTCCATTCGTCTTGGGCAACTCCTGGCGGACGCGGAATTCTTTCGCTCCGAGTACGGGCTCCTGTTTCTCAATAGCTCGTTCGGCGCAATCCCGCTCGTCAGTCAGAATCTCAACCCACCTATCTTTCCAATAGCTGCGCCGGGATTGCGCCTGCGCGCCGATTCCACTGACAATTTTTATGCCGAGGTGGCCTTCTTCAGTGGCGATGTTGGCGTGCCGGATACGACAAACAAACACAACACTCGTTTCTCCTTTGATGGAGCGTTGATTTTTGCGGAAATGGGATACCGCACGCATCCGAAAACGACGCCGGACTCACCCGACCCAAAGGCCGTCGAAGACGCACAGCTCTCGGGAACTTTTAAATTAGGTGGTTACTACGACTCAAAGACCTTCGAAGATGTGGGTAGTGGCGCGACTCATGATGGCGAGTATTCTATTTACTTCATTGCCGACCACGAACTGTGGCATCCCGACGGCAAAGCATCGCGAACTCTCTCCGCGTTCACCAGGATTGGCTTTGCTCCTCCCGATCGAAGCACGGTTACCCTCTATGGTGACGTGGGGCTACACTTTCAGGGAGCCTTCGCGAATCGTCCCCGCGACACTCTTGGACTTGGTTTCAGTTATGTGCGCCTAAGTTCCGAACTAAGGGATGAATCCGGCCGCCCCTTCCGCGCCCACCATGAAGCGACTTTGGAGCTCACTTATGAAGCCGTTTTCTCGAGTCACCTATCCCTTCAACCAGATCTCCAGATCATCATAACTCCAGGAGCCAGCCAGCCTGCCGCGACCGCAGTGGTTTCAGGTTTACGTTTGAACATCTCCTTTTAACCAACAACAGAGAAAAGAAACAAGCGAAGTGTCCGGCCTAGAAGTAGATAGCAATCGCACCGTTGATCCGATAGTCAGGCACCACTTGAAGAGCCGTGTTGTCAATTGTAAGTGGCAGTTCAGCCGAAATCTCGGCCGAAATTTTGCCCAGAGACACAGTTACCCGAGGACCGGCAAACACTGACGTGATCCCGGTGTCTTCTGCCGGACGACCTTGGAAGCGATCGACATCCTTGTGCTCGCCTGAAATGACAGCCTGCAGCCCAACTGTGGCCCGGTCGTTTCGAATGAAATAGTAACCTGGCCCTCCCCTCCACAAGAGATCGTTCGCGAAATGATACTGGTGCAACCCGTCACCGCGCAGAGTGAATTGGAGGTTCTGCTCAAAAAAGAAGTTCCGATACCTCAGTGAGACTTGTCCGCCAAAAATGCCGTCGTAAGAGCCGGTACCTAAGGTCAGGTCGTGCCCATGGATGCCACTCTCCGGCGCCCCCTCCACTTCCACTTCATTGAATTCTTCCTTGAGCCGGCTGCTGTCGCCAGTTGGAAACTTTACCCCAGCGAGAGCCACAGCCGAGAAGGTGAAATCCGGTTCTTCCACGATCATGCGCGGCGACTTGGGATCATCGAAATTGACCTCACGTCGTCCTCCCGAGCTTGTTTGAAAAAGCACATACTGGCCGGTAAGCGACACATCACCTAACCCCGACTCGGTTCCACGATCGATCGTGAAACCTTCCGGCCGCGCGAATGAGCGATAAATCAGTGGCACGTTCACCTGCACGGCAAAACGACGGCCGAAGCTATATCCACCCACCAATTGAGTTATAGAGCTGTCAAGAAACTGATCCGTTGGATTACTGACCTCGTCACCGTCTAG
>Ga0268266_10005222_pt1 | contig 12211 bp, 12 predicted proteins | sample KBSS13metaG_FD_190356 | JGI IMG/M metagenome (GOLD analysis project Ga0268266, IMG submission 190356) | Switchgrass rhizosphere microbial communities from Kellogg Biological Station, Michigan, USA - KBS S1-3 metaG (SPAdes) (version 2) | ecosystem: Host-associated > Plants > Roots > Rhizosphere... | reverse complement strand
TGGCGACCACGATCGCGGCGCCGGAGGCCTTCTTCGTCGACCTCCTCTACGGAGACCACGAGGGTGGCCAGCACGCGATCAGCCGCTTCAACCTCGTCCCCGGCGAGGACGGCCGCTGGTACACGACCTCGGTCTTCCACTGGTCGCTGGACGGCATCGACCCGCGCGATTCCTAGCGCCGCAAGGCGGTCGGCGCCGCTACTTGTGCGACTTCTTCTTCACCTTCGCCGGCTTGACCACAACGCCGCTCGAACTCGTGGCCTTCTTGCCGTCGGTGCCGGTCGCGACGATGGTCAGCGTCGCGTGGAGCGGGCCCTTACGCAGGAGCGCCTTGCCCTTCGCGTTCAGGTGCACCGTGAGCGGTCGCGTCTTGCCCGCTGGGATCGCGACCTTGCCCGCGCCGAGGACGACCGGCTTCTTCTTCCCTTTCGCCTTCTTTCCGCTCTGCGTAGTGGTGAGGGAGTTGCCGGTCGCGCCTTTCGCGGGGAGGGTCAGCGTCAGGGCGGCGGAGGCAGTCGGCGGGTTGGTCGCGGTACCGAAGGTGAGCGTGCCACCGTGGCCTGCCGTCACGCTTTTCCCTCCGTACTTGATCCCTCCGAGAGGGTTGGTTGCCGTCCCCGCTTTGGAGCCGCCGGGAAGCACCGGGACGCCGGCATTGCCCGGCGCGGGGGCCGGCGGCGGGCGGAGCTTCTGGTTCAGCAGCACCTGCACCTGGCCGCCGACGATCGCGACGACGTCGGGGGTGCCGTTGCCGTCGAGGTCGGCGACCCGGACCGGGGCTTTGCTGAAGGATTCGTTGGCGGCGAGCGGGATCACCTGCGGGGGGCCGAGCTGGCCGGCGCCGTCGCCGCTCTGGACGAAGACCGAGCCTGGGGGCCCGCCACGGGGCTGTAGGTGAAGCTGGTGCCGACGAGGTCGGTGTGGCCGTCGAGGTCGAAGTCCCCGGTGGAGATGTTGATCACGCCGGGCGCCGACGGGATCACCGTCCCGTGCTGCTCCGGGACGCCACCGGCGGTGTCGCCGTAGTTGACGTCGACCACTCCGGCTGCCGGATTGTCCTGGTAGCCGCAACCGCAGGTACCGGAGGAGGAGATGAGATCGGGGCCGTCGCCGGCGAGGTCGCCGACCGTGATCGACTTGAAGTTGCCCGAGGTGCTGGGCAGGTCCGGGGCGAGGTCGCGGGTGCTGGCGTGCCAGGTCGGTTCCGGGCCCCAGTCGAGGATCCCCTGGCTGCCGCCGAGCGTGAAGAGGTATGCGTCGGCGATCCGGCCGGGCACGAACACCGGACCCGGGGACGGGTCTTCGAGGGTCAGGCAGCTCCGGGTTTCCCAGTCGTAGGTGAAGCAGAGCAGCTCGTGGAATTTGTGTTCGAAGTTTTCGAAGTACTCGTACAGGTAGGAGAAGGCCGGCACCGGCGGCAGGCCCGGAGCCCTCACGTCGACCAGCGCCATTTCCTGCGGCTGCGCGCCGTTGAAGGATCCGAAGGTCAGTTCCGGGACCACCCGCGCTTCGCTGAAGCCGCCCGCGCCGTCACCCGTGAGCCGCCCGAGGTACTGCTGGTCGCCCGAGTTGTAGACGCAGACGATGGCGGCATCGAGCTTCCCGTCGGGAACGTTGTTCGTGTTGGAGGAGCCGAGGTCGGCGAGCTCCACCTGGACCGTGTTGCACCCGGTCGGATAGAGGCGAGGAGGCCCGAAGTGTCCGGTGCCGTCGTTCAGTTGCACCCCCAGTCCGCCTTCGTAATAGGAGGTGACGATGTCGGGTCCGTTGCGCCCGTCCAGGTCGCCGACCGCGACGTCCTGGACGTAGTTGGTGCCGGCCGCGGGGGTCAACGCCGTGGTCTGGAAGGCCACGTCGGCCTGCGCCGACGCGCACGGTGCGAGGACGCAGAGCGCCAGCGTTGCGGTGAGGACGAGACGCCGCATCGCGCCAGCGTACCCACGAGCGGCCGAAATACAAGGGGGAAGATCGGGCACCGCGACTCGAACCGGAGACACCGCGATTTTCAGGCAGCGTCAAGCGGGAGAAAGATGACAAAGCGGGTGTCTGCGCCGTTCGAGTGACGCGGCCAGCGACGGCTCGGCGGAAAACGATGACGTTCGGAGGATGGATCGATGGCGCTCATAGGCAAGGATCAGCTCGTCCATGAAGTGGCCGAGCGGAGCGGGCTCGGGGTCGAAGAGTCGAGGCGCGCCCTCGAGGAGATGCTCAATGCGATCGAGACGGAGCTCGGCAACGGCAACGAGGTGAGGCTGACCGGCTTCGGCAAATTCTCTGTTTCCCGGCGCAAAGCCCGCGAGGGGCGAAATCCCCAGACCGGCGAATCGATGCGGATCCCCGCCAAGAAGGTGCCGCACTTCAGTCCGGGCACCGAGCTGAAGAAGGCCGTACCCGACCCACCCCTGGCTTCGGCGGCGGCCGGAACGAAACAGGCCCGCAAGCCGTCGGGCGCCGGCGCAAAACCTCAAGAAAAACGGAGCTCCGGAAAACGGCCCCGCAAAGGAGTCGGTCCCAAACCGCGGAGGACGGCGAAAAAAGTAGTCGCCGCCGACGAAGGACAGCATGGCGAGGCGGATGCGGGAAAAGCCGGCTCCGTCGTGGCCTCCGGGGCAAAATTCGCGATCGTCGGGATTGCCGGCCTCGCGGCCGGCGTCGCCGGAGGACTGGTGTTCGTACACAAACGCTAAGGCCACCCTGACGAGGGCGACGGCAGTAGCCTCCCCTGCGTGATGGAGGGTCGACCCTGACAGCGGCCGAAGTCCGGACGGTGTCCGCCGGGGAGTTGGACGTCTGCTTCCTCGAATGGGGACCCGAGAACGGTCGGCCGGTCGTCCTCTCACACGGCTTCCCCTATGACGTCCACGCCTACGCGGAGGTCGCGCCCGCGCTCGCGGGGGCGGGCTTTCGGGTGATCGTTCCCTACCTCCGCGGCTTCGGACCGACGCGATTCCGAAGCGAGACGACGATGCGAAGTGGCCAACAGGCGGCGCTGGGCCAGGATCTGATCGCCTTGCTCGACGCGCTCGGCCTCGATCGGGCGATCCTTGCCGGGTACGACTGGGGAGGGCTCGCATCCTGCGTCGCCGCCGCGCTGTGGCCCGAGCGCGTCGCCGGCCTCGTCTCCCTCGCGGGCTACGACGTCATCGACGTCGCACGGCAGCGGTCACCCTTCGCGCCGGACCTCGAGCACGTCATGTGGTACCAGCATCTGTTCCAGACCGAACGGGGCCGCGCCTGCCTCGAGCGCCACCGGCGCGAGCTGTGCCGGATGCTCTGGCGGCAGTGGTCGCCAAGTTGGCGGTTCGACGAGTCCACCTTCGAGCGGACCGCGCGGTCCTTCGAGAATCCGGACTTCGTCGATGTCGTCGTGCACTCCTATCGCTTCGATTTCGGCCTCGCCCCGGGCGACCCGGCGCTGGAGCCACTCGAGCGCAGACTTGCCGCCAAGCCGCCGATCACCGTGCCCGCGACGACCCTCGACGGCGCCGAAGATCCACAGAAGCCCGGCGGCACCGCCGACCACGCCCCGATGTTCACCGGTCCCCATGAGCACCGGGTCGTGGCCGCCGGCCACAATCTTCCGTGGGAGGCCCCGGAGACCTTCGTCGACGCCATCCTCTCGGTCTCGAGATGGGTGACGCCCTAGGAGATGGCGCCGCCACCGGACCGTAGGCCGTCTAGAGGATCCCCTCGCGGGCGGCGGCGTAGATGGTCGGGACCGTCGGGCGGAAGCCGAGCTCGTGGGCCAGGGACGGATCCATGCGGCCGGACCAGGGATCGGTGAGAGGCTCGGCCGATCCCTCGAGTGGGTCCCCGGCCAGCTCGGCCATCTCGTAGACGGTCACCGGCCGGTCGTCGGCGATGTTGACGATCCGGCCGTCCATCGTCCCGTCGAGCGCCATCGCGACCGCGGTCATCACGTCGCGGTGATGGGCCACCGAGTAGGTGTGGGCGGGGTGCAGGCCGAAGCGCGGCGCCATCCTCGGGATCATCTCGAGGTGCCCGTCGCCATCGCCGTAGACGAATGGCAGGCGCAGGATGGACCAGTTCAGCCCGCTGCCGCGCAGGAGCTCCTCGGCGGCCAGCTTGCTCGCCGGGTAGGCGGCGCCGGGGTTGCAGCGGTCGCCCTCGCGGCTCGGCCGCGCCTGGTCATGGTCGTAGACGTTGCCGGTGCTCGCCATCACGAAGCGGGCAGCTGGGGCGCCCGCCTCGGCAGCGGCGATCAGGTTTCGCGTGCCGTCGAGATTGGCCCGCCAGATCGCGTCCTCGTCCTCGGTGCGAAAGAGCGCCGCCAGGTGGACGATCGCCTCGACCCCGTCGAGTGCCCCCGGGAGCGAGTCGGGGACGTCGAGGTCACCGCGGATCGAGGTCACGCCCGCCGGCAGGTCGACCTCGCGGCGGACGAGCGCGCGACAGTCGAAGCCCGCCACGGCGAGCCGGGGCAGGAGCCGCGAGCCGACCAGCCCGGTGGCGCCGGTGAGCAGAAGCTTGGTCATATCTTCCTTTCGGCTGATGATCAGTAGTACTGACGATCAGCCTAGCAGTAAGATCTGCCCGTGATCCGAGACCGAGACCTCCCCGCGGCGGTGAAGGGCCGCCTCAACTACCTGTTCAAGCGTGCGGGGCTGGAGCTCGCCGAGCTACAGGACGAGGCCCTCGCCCCGCTCGGCCTCAGCCATGGCGAGCACACTGTCCTGCTCTCGATCGACGCCGGCGAACCGCGGTCGCAGCAGCAGACGGGCCGCCGCATCGGCGTCGACCGGACGACGATGGTGGCACTGATCGACGGCCTCGAAGACAAGGGCCTGGTCGCGCGCCGCCCGGATGACGCGGACCGCCGCCGCAACGTGGTCGAGCTGACCTCGGCGGGCCGGACGACCCTTCGTCGCGCGACCAAAGCGAGCGACAAAGCCGAGGCACGACTCCTGGCCGGGCTCGACGATGCGGAGGCCACCCAGCTGCGAAGCCTCCTGCGGCGCGTCGCCGCCGACTCCGACCGCCTGCATCCGCCGAGCAGCTAGGCCGGCCTAGGTTCGAGTCTGGCCCCGTAGGGCGATCCCCTGGCCGGGGCCTAATTTCAGCGCCGTCATTGCGCCGTCCGGGAAGCGCCGGTAGCTTGCGCGCATGGGGAGTGAGATGCGCGTCTTGGACCCGGGGCACCTTTGATCCTGCTGGCTGCCCGGCTCTTCCTGGCCGCGGTCTTCGCGGTGGCCGCCGCCGGCAAGCTGGTCGGCCGCTCGCGGACGGTCGAGACCCTGGCCGAGTTCGGCGCGCCCGTGCGCCTTCGTCGACCGCTCGCCGTCGCCCTGCCGCTCGCCGAGCTGGCGATCGCGATCGGCCTGCTGCCCGCCGTCACCGCGGCCTGGGCCGCGATCGCCGCGGCGCTGCTCCTGGCGGTGTTCACCGCGGCGGTCGCCCGGGTCCTCATGCAGGGACGGGAGGTCGACTGCAACTGCTTCGGATCGCTCGGGCCCAGCCGGATCAGCCGCTGGACCTTGGCGCGCAACGCCGTCCTGCTGGCGGTGGCCGGCGGCGTCGCGATCACCGCGCAAGGCGACCCCGGAACCAGCGCCGTCGCCTGGCTCGGGAACCTCGACACCGCCGGCCTGGCCCTGCTGGGAGCCGGCGTCGCGATCGTCGTGGCGATGCTGAACTTCGCCTTCTCCTGGCAGCTGATGCGCCAGAACGGGCGCCTGCTCAACGAGCTCGAGACCATCAGGGCCGGCGGCGGTGCGGCGACGCCGACCGGTCCGCAACCGGGCCACCCCGCTCCCCTCTTCGAGCTCCCCGCGCTTGGCGGCGGAAGCCTCGCCCTGGAGGAGCTGCTGGCCGCCGGCCGCGGCCTGGTGGTGGTCGTCACCGATCCCGGCTGCGGCGCCTGCGAGCCGTTGTTGCCGGAGATCGGACGGCTGCAACGGGACCCCGAGACCCCGGTGCCGTTGGTCATGATCAGCCGCGGCGACCCCGTGGCCAATCTGGACAAGGCGCGGGCGCACGGGCTCGAAACCGTGCTGCTGGAGGAGGAGTTCGAAGTCTCACGCGCCCTGGGCATCAACGGCGCGCCGGGCGCCGTGCGGCTCGACGCCGAGGGGCGCTACGTCGCCAAGCCGTCGATGGGGACCGAGCGGGTCGGGATCCTGCTCGGAGAACTCGCCGGCGCGACCCCCGAGCTCACCGTTCACCAAGGAGGACACTGATGGCAGCCGACGCGGGCGCGCGGAAGATCCAAGAACTGCTGAACAAGAAATCGTCTTCCCTGGGCGCCGACCTCGCGGAGATCGCCAGGGCGGCACAGAGCGCCCCCGAAAACCCCTACGGCGTGATGTCGCAGAGCGGCATCGAAGCACTCGCGGACGTGCGTCAGTACTACCGGCGCCTACGCCGTCAGATCGCCGCGATCAAGACCTCCGACAAAGCTGCCAAGACCAGCGCGCTGCAGTCGCTCGACGCTCTCGACACCGCCTTCGGATCCTACGAGCAGAGCCTCGAGTTCGGGGTCAGCGAACCCGCGCTCCCGAAGGTGCAGAGCGCCGAAAGGAAGGCCCTCCAGGCGCAGGGGAAGATGAAAGCCTCGATCGCGGGGCTCTCGCGATGAGCCATTGGTTCGACCGTCTCGCGAGCTGGAGCGCCGACGCCGGCGGGGACCGCGAGGACCTGCGTCTGACGCGGCGCCAGGCGGTCGGCGCCGCGGCCGGCGCCGGCGCCGTGGGGTTGCTCGGCGGGCCGCTGCTCGACAAGGCCTGGGCGATCGCCGGCGGGAACAGCCCGGCGTGCAAATGCTGGGACAAGGCGGGGCGCGTCAACGATGCCGCCAACGCGTCCATCATCAAGAACCTCGGCCCCGCGGCAGTGGTCTCTCCGGCAGCCGGGGTCCTGGTGGCCGTCGGGCTGATCACCACGAGCGCCGCCTACCTGGGCCAGGTCGTCGGCTGCGGCCTCTGCAAGGACGATCCACCGCTGGAACCGCCGCCTCCCCCACACCAACCCTGCACGCAGCGGGGCGGCATCCGGATGCGCCTCGACCAGTGCGGCGGCGAACCGGGCGGCGGTGCGGGGGCGGAAGCAGGGGGATGCGGCGGAGGGACGTCGTCCTGCCCGACGCCCGGCGGTGGCGATCTGTGTTGCTTCGGCTCCGACCTCTGCTGCAGCGGTTGCTGCTGCATCGCCGAGGTCGGCTGCGGCTGCTGCGGTTAGGGGCGGCCGAGTGAGGAGGTAAAGGGCACCCGGGTCGGAACGAGGCCTGTCGGGTACCAGACCTGACTTGCCCCTTCACCTTCCCGCCCAGGCGGCCGAGCCCGGCTTCCACCTCGGCGACATCTACGCGGTCGGCCTCTTCGCCGGCGGCATCGCGCTTCTTTTCGCACTCGTGGCGCTCTCGCGCGAGCGCGACCGCGCCTTCTCCTCGGCGATCGTCTATCTGCTGATGGGGGCGGTGCTCTCGATCGCCCTGCAGGCGTGCGGCGTCGGTCTCCTCGATCCACTGGCCGACGCCCAGCTGCTGGAAAGGGCATCGGAGATCGCGGTCGTCATCGCGCTCTTCTCGGTCGGCATCCGGCTGGATCGGCGCTTCAGCTGGCGGGGATGGTCCTCGACCGCGCGGCTGATCGGCCTGGCGATGCCGTTGACGATCGTCGCGGTGGCGACCTTCGGGCACCTCCTGATGGGGCTCTCGCTGGGGGCGGCGATCGTCCTCGGCGCGGCGCTCGCCCCTACCGACCCGGTCCTCGCCGGCGAGGTCCAGGTCGGCGCCCCGGGCGAGGGCGGCGAGGAGGAGCCGCGTTTCGCGCTCACCTCGGAGGCGGGGCTGAACGACGGGCTCGCGTTCCCCTTCGTCTTCCTCGGCCTCCTCGTCGCCGGGACGGAGGGCGGCTGGGGGATCGAATGGGCCCTCTCCGATCTGCTCTACGCGATCACCGTCGGGCTCGCCTTCGGTGCCCTCGGCGGCTGGGCGCTCGGCGCGGCGACCTCGGCCCTGCGGGAGCGCGGATGGCTCCTGGCCCAGTACGACGGCTGGCTGGCGATCGCCGGCGTCCTCGCGATCTACGGGGCGACCGAGATCGTCGGCGCCTACGGGTTCCTGGCCGCGTTCGCGGGCGGCCTCGCCTTCCGCCGGCGAGAGCGCGGGCACGAGTACCACGGCCCCGTGCACGAGGGGGCCTCGGTGGTCGAGAAGGTGGGCGAGTTCGCCCTGATCCTCCTGCTCGGCAGCACCGTCACCCTGGCCGGCCTTGCCGAGGCAGGGGTCGCCGGCTGGGTCCTCGCGGTGGTCCTCCTCCTGGCGATCCGGCCGATCTCCGTCCTCCTGTCCTTCACCGGCAGCCGGCTCCATCGTCGCGAGAAGCTCTTCATCGGTTGGTTCGGGGTCCGCGGCATCGGCTCGTTCTATTACGTCGCCGTCGCGATCGGCGCCGGGGTCCTGGGAGCCGGCGAAGCGATGACGATCTACTGGACGGTCATCGTCTGCGTCGGCCTCTCGATCGTCGTCCACGGGCTCTCAGGAGCCCCGGTGACCCGGCGGATGGGCCTCAAGCCACCGTGATCGATGGGTGACACCGCGGCTTGCCGGGTAGTCGCTTCCGATGCCTGACGCACCGACTCATCGCGAGGGCTTCGTCTCCGTGCGCGGTGCGGAGGAGCACAACCTGAGGGATGTGGACGTGGACGCGCCGCGGGATGCGCTTGTGGTCTTCACCGGGGTGTCGGGGTCGGGGAAGTCCTCGCTCGCGTTCGGGACGATCTACGCCGAGGCGCAGCGGCGGTACTTCGAGTCGGTGACTCCGTACGCGCGGCGGCTGCTCGACCAGCAGGACGCGCCGAAGGTGAGCGACATCACCGGCCTGCCTCCCGCGATCGCCTTGCAGCAGCGGCGCGGGGGCGCGAGTTCGCGGTCCAGCGTCGGGACGGTGACCACGATCTCGAACTCGCTGCGGATGCTGTACTCCCGGGCCGGGACCTACCCGCCGGGGGCCGAAGAGGTGTTGGACTCCGACTGGTTCTCGCCGAACACCGCGATCGGCGCCTGCCGCGAGTGCCACGGGCTCGGGACCGTGCACCACATCACCGAAGCGACGCTCGTCCCGGACCCCTCGTTGACGATCCGCGAACGCGCGGTCGCCGCCTGGCCGGGAGCGTGGCAGGGCCAGAACCTCCGCGACATCCTGGTCACGCTCGGATACGACATCGACAAGCCGTGGCGCAAGCTCGGCCGCAGGGACCGCAACTGGATCCTGTTCACCGACGAGCAGCCCACCGTCGAAGTCCATCCCGACCGCGCCGAAGTCGACGCCGACTACTACTACAACGGCACCTTCTCGAGCGCCGAACGGCACATCCGCCACACCCTGGCGAACTCGCAGAGCGCGACGATGCGGCGACGCGCGCTGGAATACGTCGAAACCGCGCCCTGCCCGGTGTGCCATGGCAAGCGGCTGCGACCGGAGGCGCTCGCGGTGACCTTCGCGGGCCACGACATCGCCGAGCTCTCCGAGCTCCCTCTCGGCACCCTGGCCGACCTGCTGCGCCCGACGGCCGAACTGGAGGACCCGGAGCCGGCCTACCTCTCCGCCGCTTCGGGGGAACGGACCGAGGTGGCGAAGCAGATCGCCCAAGATCTGTGCGAGCGGATCACCGTCCTGCTCGAGCTCGGCCTCGGCTACCTCGGCCTGGCCCGGACGACGACGACGCTCTCGCCCGGGGAGATGCAGCGGCTGCGGCTGGCGACGCAGCTGCGCTCGGGGCTCTTCGGCGTCCTCTACGTCCTCGACGAGCCATCGGCCGGGCTGCATCCCGCCGATGCCGAGCCGCTGATGCTGGTCCTCCGGCGCCTGAAGGAGGCGGGCAACTCGCTGTTCGTGGTCGAGCACGACATGGACGTCGCCCGCCAGGCCGACTGGATCGTCGACGTCGGCCCCGACGCGGGCGAGCACGGTGGCGAGGTCCTCTACAGCGGGGCGGTCGACGGGCTGGCCGAGGTCGAGCGCTCGATCACCCGCCGCTACCTCTTCCCCACCGCCGGCTCGATGCCGGAGCGGACGCCGCGCGATCCCGAGGCCTGGCTGGAGCTCCGCAACGTGACCCGGCACAACCTCGACGACCTCGAGGCGAGCTTCCCGCTCGGCGTGCTCACCGCGGTGGCCGGCGTGTCCGGCTCGGGCAAGTCGACCCTGGTGACCCAGGTGCTGGCCGACCTCGTCGCCGGGGTGGCGGGCGCGCCGGCGGCCGACGAGGAGGACGCGGACGAGGCCGAGGCCACCGGTGCCGCCGCCGGGGTGGAGACGGACGGCCTCGACGCGATCACCCGGCTCGTCACCGTGGACCAGAAGCCGATCGGGCGCACGCCGCGCTCCAACCTCGCCACCTACACGGGGATGTTCGACGCGGTGCGCAAGCTGTTCGCCGCCACCCCGGCGGCGCGGAGGCGACGCTGGGGACCGGGCCGCTTCTCCTTCAACGTCGCGGGCGGACGCTGCGACACGTGTCAGGGGGAGGGCTTCGTCGCGGTCGAGCTGCTCTTCCTCCCCGGCACCTACGGCCCCTGCCCGACCTGCGGCGGCGCCCGCTACAACCCCGAGACGCTCGCCGTCACCTACCGCGAGCGGACGATCGCCGACGTCCTGCGGATGACGGTCGACGACGCCGCCGGCTTCCTCGACGACGTCCCGGCCGCCGCCCGCAGCCTCGCCACCCTGCGCGAGGTCGGTCTCGGCTACCTGCGCCTCGGCCAGCCGGCCACCGAGCTCTCCGGCGGCGAGGCCCAGCGGATCAAGCTGGCCACCGAGCTGCAGCGCGCCCGCCGCGGCCACACGCTCTACCTCCTCGACGAGCCGACCACCGGCCTCCACCCCGCCGACGTCGAGTTGCTGATCGCCCAGCTCCACCGCCTCGTCGACGCCGGCGGCACGGTCGTCGTGGTCGAGCACAACCTCGATGTGATCGCCTCCGCCGACTGGACGATCGAGCTCGGCCCGGGCGGCGGCGACGCGGGCGGCCGGATCGTCGCGACCGGCACCCCGGCGCAGCTCGCTTCGGCGCCGGAGAGCCGCACCGGCCCCTACCTCGCGCGCCACCCCTCCTGAGGTCCGCCCCGCGAGCGCGGGGACCTACCCCTTCCGAAGGCCCGGCGTCCCCCCGGTGGAGGGCGACGAAGAAATCTCGATGGGTAATGGTTCGAGTCCTGGCTGCCCCGTCTCCTCCTGCCTGCCGGCGGCGGCCCCCGAACGACTGCGAAAGAGCCATCCATCCGCTCGGGAGCCGCACCGGGGAACCGCCTCAGGCGTCGAGGAACTCCAGGGTCTGGGCGACCGTCTCGGCTGCGTACTGGAAGATCGCTCCGTGGGACGCGTCCGGGTAGATGACGATGCGGGCGTCGGGGATCAGGCCGGCGAGAGTGTGGCTGGCCCGGGTGGCGATCATGGCGTCGTTGTCGCCCTGAAAGATGAGGGTGGGCTGGGTGATGGTGGTGAGCTTTGCGACCGCAGACCAGTCGGGCACTCCCCAGGAGAGGACGGCGTCGTAGTACTGGGTCTTGCGCGCCTCGGGTGAGACCTCGGCGTCGCGGCCCTCCTGACGGGTGAAGATGCGGCCCAGGGAGGCGCCGCCGGCCTCCTGGCTGGCCGGGGTGTCGGAGTAGAAGACCTGCATGACCTGTTCCGGGCCCGGAGCGTCAGGGGTGACGAGGGCGGCGACGACGTCGTCGGGCCAGGACTCCATGCCGGGTGCGCCCTTCGGGCCGGTGCTCGCGAGGACCAGCTTGCGCACCCGGGCCGGATGGGCGAGCGCGATCGCCTGGGCGACGAAGCCGCCGAGGGAGAAGCCGAAGAGGTCGATCTCCCCTAGCCCGAGCGCGTCGAGGAACGCGATCGCGTCGTCGGCCATCTGCTCGGCGGTGTCCGGCGTCGTGCCGGTGGTGCCGCCGACGCCGGTGTTGTCGAAGGCGATCACGTCGCGCTCGGCCGCGAGGCCGTCGACCAAGGCCGGGTCCCAGTTGTCGATGTTGCCGCGGAAGTGCTGCAGCAGGACGAGCGGGATGCCATCGGGCGACGGTGCCCCGACGCGACGAAACGCGTAGGTGATGCCGTTGGCGGCTTGGATTTCTTGGAGGTCGGCCGACGCGAAAGCGGCCGTGGAGTCAGAAGCCATGTTTCTTCCTTCCGTTGAAGATGACGGGTCGTCCCACGTCGGCTCGCCGATCGGCGGCCGGCCACGCGAGGTG
>Ga0268266_10005218_pt1 | contig 12220 bp, 10 predicted proteins | sample KBSS13metaG_FD_190356 | JGI IMG/M metagenome (GOLD analysis project Ga0268266, IMG submission 190356) | Switchgrass rhizosphere microbial communities from Kellogg Biological Station, Michigan, USA - KBS S1-3 metaG (SPAdes) (version 2) | ecosystem: Host-associated > Plants > Roots > Rhizosphere... | reverse complement strand
ATCCTGGGGACCAGCGTGCTGACGCCGACCTTCCGCTATCACCCGTCGATCGTGGCGCAGGCCTTCGGTACCCTGGGCGCGATGTGCCCGGGCCGCGTGATCCTGGGCATCGGCACGGGCGAGGGGCTGAACGAGGTGCCGTCGACCGGCGCGCCGTGGCCCGAGTTCAAGGAGCGCTTCGCCCGCATGCGCGAGGCCGTCACCCTGATCCGCAAGCTGTGGCGCGAGGAGCGGGTCACCTTCGAGGGCGAGTACTACAAGACCGAGAAGGCGACGATCTACGACCGGCCCGACCAGGAGCTCCCGATCTATGTTGCTGCCGCGGGCGCCGTCGTGGCGCGCTATGCCGGCCGCACCGGTGATGGCTTCATCTGCACCAGCGGCAAGAAGTGGGACCTCTACACCCAGACGCTGATGCCGAGCGTCGCCGAGGGCATCGGCAAGGCCGCCGAGCCCAAGAAGCAACCGTACGACAACATGATCGAGATCAAGGTGTCCTATGACACCGACAAGGCGCGCGCGCTCGAGGACACGCGTCACTGGGCGGCGCTCGCGCTCACGCCCGAGGAGAAGATGTCGGTCGAGGATCCGGTCGAGATGCAGCGGCTCGCCGATGCGCTGCCGGTCGAGCGGGCCGCCAGCCGCTGGATCGTGTCCAACGATCCCGACGAGGTCGTCGAGAAGGTCGGCGGCTATGTCGGGCTGGGCTTCAAGCATCTCGTGTTCCATGCACCCGGGCCGGATCAGGAGCGCTTCCTCAAGCTGTTTGCCGAGCAGGTCGCGCCGAAGATGCGCAAGAAGTTCGGCTGATGCAGAAGGTCGAGCTGCTGGCCGTTCCCGGCCTGCCGATGGTGAGGGCCGGTGACGACCTGGCGGCGCTGATCAAGGAACGGCTGACTGGCGAGCTGGCCTTGCGACCCGGCGACGTGCTGGTGCTGGCGCAGAAGATCGTGTCCAAGGCCGAGGGTCGCACGGTCGAGATCGCGACCGTCACGCCGTCGCAGCGCGCGATCGAGCTTGGAGCGGAGGTCGAGAAGGACCCGCGGCTGGTCGAGCTGATCCTGTCGGAATCGGTGCGGGTCGTGCGGTCGCGCCCGAACGTGCTGATCGTCGAGCACAAGCGCGGCTTCGTGATGGCCAATGCCGGCATCGACCAGTCGAACGTGGCGCCGCAGGACGGCGTCGAGCGCGCGCTGCTGCTGCCCGTCGATCCCGACGCGAGCGCCGAAGCCTTGCGCGCGACGCTCGGCGCGACGGCGCTGCTGATCATCGACAGCTTCGGCCGGCCGTGGCGGCGCGGCACGACCGGCGTGGCGATCGGCGCGGCCGGCCTGCCGTCGATGCTCGATCTGCGCGGCAATCCCGACCTGTTCGGCCGCATCCTGCAGGTCAGCATCAGCGCCTTCGCCGACGAGATCGCCGCGGCGGCCTCGCTGGTGATGGGGCAGGGCGACGAGGCTCAGCCGGTGGTGCTGGTGCGCGGCCTTACCTGGAAGGCGCCGGCCAATCCGGCGTCCGAGCTGGTGCGCCCGGCGACGGAGGACCTGTTCAGGTAGTCTTGCCGGACCGCGGGCGTCCCGCCCGCTCATGAATCTTGAGGCGGGCGGGACGCCCGCGGTCCGGCAAGAAAGCTATGCCACCATCGCAGCTAGCTTGGCCCAGCGGTCGAGCTCGGGGAGGATCTCGTCCGACTTCGCCGACTCGAGGCTGACGATCACGCGCACCACGCCGGCGTCGCGGTCCTGCTTCAGCATGTCCTCGTCCTTGGCGCCCCAGATGGTGACCGGAATGTCGCCGCGGCCGGCATCGGCCGCCATCTTGCGGAACTCGGGCAGGAAGTCGCGCACGTTGGGATAGTGCGGCCGCGCGCGATGCGGCATCCAGCCGTCGCCGTAGCGGATGGCGCGGCGCGCGGCGTGCGGGAAGGCACCGCCGACCAGGATCGGCGGGTGCGGTTTCTGGGCCGGCTTGGGCCAGGTCATCATCGGATCGAAGCTGACCATCTCGCCGTGATACTCGGGCTTGGACTTGCTCCAGATCACCTTCATCGCCTCGACCCGCTCGCGCGCCAGCTTGTGGCGGGTCTCGAAGACGGTGCCGTGGTTGCGCATCTCGTCCTTGTTCCAGCCGTTGCCGATGCCGAACAGGAAACGCCCGTTCGAGAGCTGGTCGATCGAGGCGACGAGCTTGGCGGTCTGGATCGGGTCGCGCTGCGCCACGAGGCAGACGCCGGTGCCGACCTGGATCGTCTTCGTGACGGCGGCGGCTGCCATGAGCGCGACGAACGGGTCCATCGCGTCGTAGTATTTCTTCGGCAGGTCGCCGCCGCTCGGGAAGGCGGACTCGCGCGACAGCGGGATGTGGCTGTGCTCGGGCGACCAGACCGAGTCGAAGCCACGAGCTTCGGCTTCGACCGCCAGCTCCTGCGGTGTCATCGAGTAGTCGGTGAAGAACATCGCGACGCCGATTTTCATTGTAGCGTTCCTCCAGGAATCAGGTGCGTCATGCTCATTGGACCGCGCGCATCCTGCGCGCTCATACGCGCATATGAATGCGCTCAATCATGAGCGCGCAGGATGCGCGCGGTCCAATGAAGTCGAGACGACGGGCATTACCTTCGGCCATCGGGTGCCGACATGCGGCAGCACTTTCTCGATGAGCATCTTCGTCTGCGCGATCACCTGCTCGCCGCTGCCGATCGGGCGCAGGATGAACTTGTGGATGCCGCCCGCCACGTATTCGCCGATGCGATCGAGGATGGTGCCGGCATCGCCCACGGCGAACTGCCGGCTCGGGTCGCGGCCGGTCCGCTTGGCATAAGCCTCCATCGCCTTGCCGACCACCGCGTCGCCCGGCGCGCCGAAATGGAACGGGAAGCTTGCGCCGTAGTGGTCCTCGTCGATGGTGCGGCCCGCCGCCGGCAGGGCCTTCTTGATCTCGGCGACGACGCGGATGGCGTCCTCCATCGTCTCGCCGCCGCCCTGCCAGCCGGTGCCGTACGTCGCCGTCCGCTTCACCGCAGCGTCGGACGAGCCGCCGATCCACATCGGCAGGTCGGGCTGCACCGGCTTCGGCAGGATCGAGGCGCCGTTCAGGCGATAGTATTTGCCGGCGAAGTCGACGCTGTCCTCGCGCCACAGGCGGGCGATGATCTCGAGGCTCTCGTCGGTGCGCCGGCCGCGCGTCTTCGTGTCGATGTCGAGCGCCACCCATTCCGGCCCCTGCGGGCTGCCGATGCCGAAGGCGGGCAGCAGCCGGCCCTCCGACAGCACGTCGATCGTGGCGCACTGCTTGGCGAGCAGCACCGGATCGCGCAGCGCCAGCGACACCACGTTCATGCCGAACCGCAGCCGCCGCGTGCGGCCGGCCAGGGCCGCCATCGTCGTCATGCATTCGAGGATCGGCGTGCGGCTCACCAGCCGGTCGGTCTGCCAGATCGAATCGACGCCGCCCGATTCGCACAGGTCGACCCAGCGCCAGTAGTCGCCGCCCGACCCGAACGGGAAGTCGAGCAGGCCGACGCCGACGGCGACGCTCATGCAGCTTCCTTTGCGTGCGCCCTGGCCAGCGGCGCGATCTTGTCGAGATAGCGCAGGATGTCGTCGCGGCTGTCGTCGTTGATGCCGATCAGCGCGCCGTCGATGCCCGCCTTGGCGTAGTCGGCCAGCACCTCTTCCTTGGGCGGCGCGCCGAACACGGTGACGCTGAGGCTCCTGGGATCGCGGCCCTTCTGAGCAGCGAACTTGTGCAGCCGGGCGATCGACTCCTGGGCATCGAAGCCCTTGCGGGTGCGCGGGAACCAGCCGTCGCAATAGTCGACGACGCGGCGCAGGGTATGGTCGCTCTCGCCGCCCAGCAGGATCGGCGGGTTGGGCTTCTGCGCGGGCTTGGGGTACGACCAGATCGGATCGAACTTCGCGAACTTGCCGTGATAGGCGGCCTCTTCGTTGGCCCAGATCGCCTTCATCGCCTTCACGTAGTCGCCCATCTGGTTGAAGCGATCGGCGAACTGGACGCCGTGATTGTTCATCTCGTCCTCGTTCCAGCCGGCGCCGATGCCGAACACGAAGCGGCCGCCCGAAAGCTGGTCGAGGCTGGCGATCGACTTGGCGGTCGCGATCGGCTCGTGCTGCGGCACCAGCAGGATGCCGGTCCCGACCTTCAGTTTCTTCGTCGCCGCGGCGGCGAAGGACAGCGCGACGAACGGATCGTGGGTGTGGGAATAGCGCTTGGGCAGCTCGCCGCCGCCGGGGAAGGGCGACTTGCGGCTGGTCGGGATATGGGTGTGCTCGGGCACGAACAGCGAATCGAAGCCGCGGTCCTCGAGCGCCTTCGCCAGCTCGGCGATGTTGATGCCGTAATCCGCCGGGAAATAGAAAACACCAACCTTCATCGCCGTCTCCTCCGCGCTTCAAAAGCCGACATTTCAGATCATGCCCGCAACAGAGATCCTGTCATCCCGAGCGCAGCGAGGGACCTATGGCACAGGCTGCCATAGGTCCCTCGCTGCACTCGGGATGACACTTTTGTTTAAGGGCCGCGTCCCTCACTTCTTCGGCGGCTCGACGTGGCCGCCGAAGCCGAGCCGCATGGCCGACAGAACCTTTTCCGCAAACGTATGCTGCTGGCGCGAACGGAAGCGCACGAACAGCGAGGCGGCCAGCACGTCGGCTGGCACCGCTTCCTCGATCGCGGCCTCGATCGTCCAGCGGCCCTCGCCCGAATCCTCGACATTGCCGGAGAAGGCTTCGAGCTGGCCGTCCTTCGCGAGCGCCGCGGCGGTGAGGTCGAGCAGCCACGATGTCACGACGCTGCCGCGCCGCCAGACCTCGGCAATGTCGGCCAGGTTGAGGTCGAAGCGCTCGTCGGCGGGCAATTTGTCCGAGGCACGGTGCTTCATGATGTCGAAGCCCTCGGCGAAGGCCTGCATCATGCCGTACTCGATGCCGTTGTGGATCATCTTCACGAAGTGGCCGGCGCCCGCGGGGCCGGCGTGGATGTAGCCGCGCTCGGCGCGCGGATCGAGCGCCTCGCGCCCGCCGGTCCGCTCGATGTCGCCCATTCCCGGCGCCAGCGTCGAGAAGATCGGATCGAGCCGCTGCACCGTCTCGGTGTCGCCGCCGATCATCAGGCAGTAGCCGCGCTGCAGGCCCCACACGCCGCCCGACGTGCCGACATCGAGATAGTGGATGCCCTTGGGCTTCAGCTCGCGGGCGCGGCGCACGTCGTCTTTGAAGTTCGTGTTACCGCCGTCGATGATCGTGTCGCCCGGCTTCATCAGGCCGGCGAGCGTCGCGATCGTGTCCTCGGTGATCTTGCCCGCGGGCAGCATCACCCAGACGGTGCGCGGCGCTTGCAAGGTTTCGACCAGCGATTGAAGAGACATGACGGCTGTCGCGCCTTCCTTCGCCAGCGCCGCGCCCGGCGCGGGGTTGGCGTCGTAGACGACGCTGGTATGGCCCGCCTTGGCGAGCCGCCGCACGATGTTTCCGCCCATGCGGCCGAGGCCGATGACTCCGATTTGCATGGTCCTATGCTACACACAATCCAACGGAGGGCGCATCATGAAGCTGGGACGGTTGGGCGTGTGGTATTCGGCCGACAAATGCACTGTGCCGCAGGTCGCGGAGCTGGTTCGCGCCGTGGAGCGAAACGGCTATTCGGCCTACTGGTATCCCGAGGGCCGGGGCCACGAATCGATGGCGCTGGGCAGCCATCTTCTGTCGAAGAGCGACAAGCTCATGGTCGGCAGCTCGATCGCCAACATCTACGCGCGCGATGCCTACAGCGCCCGGCAGGCGATGCTGTTCCTGAACGAATTCTACGGCGACCGCTTCATCCTCGGGCTCGGCGTCAGCCACAGGCCGATGGTGGAAGGGCTGCGCGGCCAGACCTACGACAAGCCGATCGGCACGATGAGCGCCTATCTCGACGGCGTGCACAAGGGCCTGCCGACAGGCACGGCGGCGCCGGTGGTGGTGGCGGCGCTCGGGCCGAAGATGCTCGAGCTCGCCGCCCGGAAGACGATGGGCGCCGTGCCCTACAACGTCACGCCCCGGCATACGGCGATTGCCAAGAAGATCCTCGGGCCGGACAAGATCCTCGCCGTCGAGCAGAAGGTGACGATCGAAACCGATCCGAAGAAGGCCCGCGCGCTCGGCCGCAAGGAGCTGGCGCGCTACATGGTGATGGTGAACTACCGCAACAACTGGCTGCGCGAGGGCTTCAGCGAGGCCGATCTCGCCAACGGCGGCAGCGACAGGTTCATCGACGCGATGTGCCTGTGGGGCGACGCCGACACCGTACGCCGCGGCCTGCGCGCGCATTTCGACGCCGGCGCCACACACGTCTGCCTGCAGCCGGTCCATGAAGAGGGCAACATGGCCGCGCGAGACAAGATCATCGAGACGCTGGCCGACGTTTGAACCTGACGGACGTCCAATGACGGACGCCTCAAACGGACGCCTTTTCCGTCCGCGCCTCTATGCCCTCTCCGCCCGCGTCATCGCGGGGGGAGAGGGAGGGGACCCGCGCGAAGCGCGGGGAGGGTGAGGTGGGCACGGTGCGTGCACCCGAAGCACCTCGTGCTTGGCGCGCACCACCTCACCTCCCCCACGCTTCGCGTGGGTCCCCTTCCTCTCCCCCGCTTCGCGGCGGAGAGGACCTCTGAGAGAGAAGAAGAATTTAGGAGGAAACAAAATGGATTTCGGAATCGCGATCCCGACCTGGGCGGATTGCTGGAAGGTGGTGCAGCGCGCGGAGGAGCTCGGCTTCAGCCACGCGTGGTTCTACGACACGCAGATGCTGAGCGCGGACTGCTTCGTGGCGATGGGCGCCGCGGCCGTCCATACGAAGAAGATCCGGCTCGGTACTGGCGTGCTGGTGCCGTCGAACCGCATCGCGCCGGTGGCGGCCAATGCGCTGGCGTCCCTGAACCAGCTCGCGCCCGGCCGGATCGACTTCGGCGTCGGCACCGGCTTCACCGCGCGGCGTGCGATGGGCTTCGGCGCGATCAAGGTCAAGGACATGGAGACCTACGTGCACCAGGTCTACGGCCTGCTGCGCCGCGAGACGGTCGATTTCGAGATGGAGGGGCAGACGAAGAAAGTCCGCTTCCTCAATCCCGAGCTGCCGGTGTTCAACACGACCGATCCGATCGCGCTGCACTTCTCGGCCTTCGGACCGCGCACGCGGGCGCTGACGGCGAAGTTCAAGGCGGGCTGGATCGACTTCGTCGGCAAGGTCGAGAACGGCGTAAAGGAAGTGCAGGCCATGCAGGCGGCGTGGCGCGACGCCGGGCATGCGATGTCCGATCTCTACACGACGGCCTTCGCGCTGGGCTGCGTGCTGCAGGACGGCGAGCCGGCCGACTCAGCCCGCGCCATGGCGCAGGCCGGCCCGCGCGCGGCGGTGATGCTGCATCGCGCCGCCGACGAGAGGCTGGCCGGATTGAAGCCCGGCGTCGCCATGCTCTCCACGCCCGAGATCGACGGCTATGTCGAGGTCGCGCGCGGCTTCGAGCCGAAGGACGCGCCCTATCTCGAGAACCATCGCGGGCATCTGATGTTCGTGAAGGAGCAGGAGAAGAAGTTCGTCACCGCCAAGATGATCGCCGAGACGTCGTTCACCGCGAGCGAGGCCGAGATCAAGTCGCGGATCGCGGCGCTGCGCGATGCGGGCTACTCGCAGTTCACCATCCAGCTCGTGCCGGGCCAGGAGAAGGCGATCGAGGACTGGGGCCGCATCGCCAAGGCTTTTGCGTGACGATCGGTGACATCTTCAACGTTCTTGTCATCCTGAGCGCAGCGAAGGATCTGGCGCTCCTTTCAACCGGCGCTCTTTGACGCTGGTGTGAGGTCCTTCGCTGCGCTCAGGACGACCGGGAAGTGACATCATGACTCCCAAGCTCGGCATCTCCTTCAGCTTCCAGGCCCATCGCGGCCTGGGCGAGCCGTACGACAAGGCCTATCGCGAGGCGCTGGAGCTGGCCGCGGAGGCCAGCCGGCTGGGCTATCACTCGGTCTGGGCAAGCGAGCATCATGGCGAGCCCGACGGCTACTGCCCGTCGCCGGTGGTGGCTTGCGCAGCACTTGCGGTTGCCGCACCCAACTGCCGGGTCGGCCAGGCGGTCGCGCTGGCGCCGCTGCACGGCCATCCGATGCGCATGGCCGAGGACCTGTCGGTGATCGACAATCTCTCCGGCGGCCGGATCGAGATCGGGCTGGGGCAGGGCTATCGCCCGGCGGAGTTCGATCAGTTCGCCTGGAACTACGCGACGCGGACACGGGCCTTCGAGGAATCGCTCGATATTCTCGAGAAAGCCTGGACCGGCGAGCCGTTCGATTACGCCGGCAGGATCTACAGCGTGAAGAGCGGCCTGCTGCGCCCACCGCCGGTGAAGCCCGGCCGGCCGCCGCTGTGGATCGGCGCGGCCCATCCCAAGGCGCGCGCCCGCGCCGTCCGCCGCCGCGCCGGCTTTCTCGTGGCGCCGCTCGCGGAATGGGGCCTGGTCGAGCACCAGTTCAAGTCCTTCGACGAGGAGGCCGCTCGCCAGGAGGCGGGCCAGCTGCCACGCGCGGTGATGCGCGAGATCCTGGTCGGCGATTCGCCCGCCGATGCCATCAAGCGGCACCAGCCGTTCATCGACGAGGTCTACCGCGTCCAGTACAAGCCCGAGCGCATCGGCCTGACCTACATCGACAAGGAGACGAAGGAGCGCAAGCCGCTCACCTCGGACCATCCCCACTTCATGTCCGAGGATTTCATGCAGGACCGCTGGCTGCTCGGCACGCCGGACGAGATCGCCACCAAGCTCGCCCGCTGGCAGCCGCGCCTCGGCATGAACCACCTGATCTTCACCCCGCGCCCGCCCGGCATGTCGCTACGCCAGGCGGTCGATGAGATCGAGCTCATTGCCAAAAGGGTGATACCGGCACTGACTTGAGCGTGCCTTCTCAGGCAAGCTCTTCAAGCCGCACGATGAACTGACGTTTGCGCGAGTGCCGCTTGCGGAGCGCGCTGAGCCGGCGGTTGAACTCCTCGGACGCCCTGTCGAGTTCGGCGAGGGTCTTGAGATCGCGGAGCAGTTTACATGCCTTGTCGTATCTTGCCGGAAGGCGCAGAGCGATGTTGCTTTCGATTTCATCCCAGACGGCTTCGCCGCGCTGTCGCAATGATTCCAGCTGCTTGTTGAGGGCGCGCGCCCGATGGGTGGCCTGACGCTTGATCCGCGTTTCGTGAACGACTGTGGCGCGCGCCAGAAGCTCACCGGCCGTACGACGAGGGAGAGCATCGGACTTGCTTTCGGCCATTGCGCCCGCGCGTTCCGCGGCAGCGTGCGCGAGATCGGGGTCGATCCGGATAAAGTCGACGAAAACCTTGAGTGCGGCGGTCAGCGGGCCGATCCCTGGCAGGGGTTCCGGTTCGGCGGGATCAGCGTCCCCGCTTTCGACAGCCATCAGCCAGAGAAGATAGAAGACCCGCAGGTCGCCTCCGAGCACGTCGGCCCGCAAGGCAGCCAGCCGTGGCGCCCAGCGCGAGCCGTCGTCCAGGTAATCGTCGTCTTTCTGCTCGAGGTCGTTCAGAGAGATGTCGAGGATCAGGTTGTCGCCGCTCGTTGTGAGCGAGGCGTCCTCGACGTTGCGCAAGAAGAGGTCGGCCAGGCCGGGCTGTAGCAGCCCTTTCGGCAGCCGGATCATCAGCCGCCTCGATCCCCAGTCCGCCTTATAGACGTGGAGATCGAACCAACGCCTCATCAGCTTGGCTGGATCGCCCCTGAAATCTCCGAAGTTGTAGTGGTTCGTGAAGCTCGTGGCCGTGATCCGGGCCCGGGTCGACAGCTTTCGAAGCTCGCGCCGATCGGCCTCGCTCAATGGCCGGTCGATCGCCCGAAACTCGTAATATTGATACTCGCTCACGGCGGTATCACTTCACCTTCGGCATGACCTCTTCGGCGAAGAGCTGCATCTGGTCGATCAGCTCCGGCACGGAGTTGGCGGCGAAGTAGAGGCCGAGCAGGTGGGTGACGCCGGCCTCCTTGAAGGCCAGCGCCTTCTCGACCACCTCGGCTGGCGTGCCGATCAGGTTGATCTCCTCGTGCGTCGCCGCACCCTGGCCCTTGAGCGTCGACTTCTGCAGCGAGACCAGGTGCTTGTTCATCTGGCTCTTGCGGAAGCTCTCGAGTGCAGCCTCGCGCGTCCTGCCGACATGGACGACGAACTGTGGGCAGACCTCGATCGTCCTCCAGTCGCGCCCGGCCTTGTCGGCCTGCTCGCGCAGGGCCTTCACGCCGGCGCGAATGCGGTCGACATGCATGCCGGCGGGCAACCAGCCGTCGGCCCACTTCACGGTGCGCTCGATGTTGTTGGCGTGATTGCCGCTGACATAGATCGGCAGCTTCTTCTGGAACGGCTTGGGGAAGAGCTCGACGTCCTTGAACTTGTAGTACTGGCCGTCGAAGCTCGCGACCCTGTCCTTGAACAGCAGGTTCAGCGCCTGCAGGCCCTCGTCGACGATGTCGCCGCGGTCGATCTTCGCGTCGGGCTGCAGCGCCTTGAATTCCTCGCGATAGGCGCCGATGCCGATGCCGAGCTCGAGCCGGCCCTTGCCGAAGTGATCCAACGTGACGATCTGCTTGGCCGCGACGACGATGTCGTGACGCATCGGCAGCACCAGGATGCCGGTGCCGACCTTGATCGTCTTCGTCTCCGACAGCACGAAGGCGTAGGTGACCAGCGGCTCCCAGAAGCGCGGCGGCACCGGGAACTCGGCGCGCACGTAGTTCTGGGTCGTCATGTGATCGTTGCCCCAGACCGAATCGTAGCCGAACTTTTCGGCCGCCTGGGCGATCCTGATCACGTTCTCCGGGTCGGAGAAGGGGATCGGATAGGTCAGCCCTTCCATCCCGGTCGGCAGGCCGGCACTCACACGCATCGTCTCACTCCCCGTTCTTATCACCCAAGCTGTGTCATCCCGAGCGCAGCGAGGGATCTATGGCGGCGCCGGCCCTAGATCCCTCGCTGCGCTCGGGATGACACGGTTGTTCGCTATGGCGATCGTTACTCCGCCGCGACGGCGCGCAGCTTGGCGGTCTCGGCTTCGTCGACCGAGCCGTCGTCGTTGACCGCCACGCCGTAGTCGCGACGTGCCGCGTCGGACGAGATGAAGCCCTGGCGCACGTCCTCGGCCACGGCCACCGACGGCCGTTTGCGCGGGTTGCCCAGGCCGCCGCCGCCCGGCATCGAGATGATCAGCTTCTCGCCCTTCGGCACGGTCTGCTGGCCCATGCCGCGCAGCTTGTGGCCCGATTCGAGCGCCACCCGGCCGGCGAGGCCGTTCTGGCCGCCGTCGCGGCCGCGCGGCGGATGGTCGATGCGGTCGTAGTAGGCCGCGATGGCGAACGGCGCGTCGTCGAGCGTGCCGACTTCCATGACCTGGCCGAGACCGCCGCGGAACTCGCCCGCGCCGCCGGAATCCTGACGGTATTCCTTCTTCCAGATGACGATCGGCGAGATCGTCTCGTTGACCTCGACCGGCACGTTGCGCACGCCGCTCGGGAAGGCGGTGGCCGACAGGCCGTCGCGGCCCGGACGGGCGCCGGTGCCGCCGGCATGGAAGCTCATGATGGTGAACACCTTGGCGTTGACCGTCTCGGCCGGATCGCCGTCGGCCCGGCCGGGGCCGCCCAGCGCCGACAGGTTCCACAGGCACGAGGTGCCTTCGGCCGGCACGCCGCCCTTCAGCGCCTGGTGCAGGCAGCCGAACATCACGTCGGGCAGCATCTGGCCGGTGACGTGGCGGGCGGCAACGGGTGCGGGATGCTTGGCGTTCAGGATCGAGCCCTCGGGCGCGGTGATGCGGATCACCTCGAGCGAGCCCTCGTTGTTCGGCACCTTGGGCGCCACGATGCACTTCACGCCGAACGAGGCGTAGGCCTCGGTGTAGCAGATCGGTACGTTGATGCCGTAGGCCGACACACCCGAGGTGCCGTCGAACGAGACGTCGATGCCGGTGTCGCCGATCGTCATCGTCGCCACGAGGTCGATCGGCTTGTCGTAGCCGTCGACCGTCATCGAGAACTTGTAGTCGCCGAACGGGATCTTGCGGATCTGCTCGAGCGAGGCCTGCTTGGACTTCTCGAGGATGTGCTTGCCCAGCCGGTCGAGGTCGTCGATGGCGAACTCATCCATCATCTCGATCAGGCGGCGGCAGCCGATCTCGT
>Ga0268266_10005217_pt1 | contig 12220 bp, 14 predicted proteins | sample KBSS13metaG_FD_190356 | JGI IMG/M metagenome (GOLD analysis project Ga0268266, IMG submission 190356) | Switchgrass rhizosphere microbial communities from Kellogg Biological Station, Michigan, USA - KBS S1-3 metaG (SPAdes) (version 2) | ecosystem: Host-associated > Plants > Roots > Rhizosphere... | reverse complement strand
ATGTTCTGCCTGATGGACGTCTCGGGCTCGATGACCGAGCATATGAAGGACTTGGCCAAGCGCTTCTACAAGCTGCTCTATCTGTTCCTCAGCCGGCGCTACAAGAATGTCGAGGTGGTGTTCATCCGCCACACCCACCTGGCGAAGGAAGTCGACGAGGAGACGTTCTTCACCTCGACCGAGACCGGCGGCACCGTGGTGTCGACCGCGTTCGAGGAGATGCTGCGGGTGGTCCACGCCCGCTATCCCAAGGATCAGTGGAACATCTACGCGGCACAGGCCTCGGACGGCGACAATTTCTCGACCGATAACGGCAAGGTCGCCACCCTGCTGAAGCAGCATATCCTGCCGCTGTGCCAGTACTTCGCCTATATCGAGGTGAACGACGAGGGCGGCCGCGAGCTCAATACCGACCTGTGGCGCACCTACGACCATCTGGTGAAATCGGGCTCCCCCATCGCTATGCGCAAGGTGAGCGAACGCAACCAGATTTTCCCGGTCTTCCGCGAGCTGTTCGCCCGCGACCAGCAGCCTGCACAGAAAGCCGCCTATGAGTAATCTCAGCAGCCTCGACCCTGGCGCCATCCGGATGGCCAAGGTCACACCGGTCCCGACCAAGCAGGACTGGGACTTCGACGGCCTGCGCCGCGCCTACGACGCGATCGAGAAGATCGCGCTGAAGGAGCTGAAGCTGGACGTCTATCCCAACCAGATCGAGGTCATCACCTTCGAGCAGATGCTCGACGCCTATTCCTCGATCGGCATGCCGCTGATGTACAAGCACTGGTCGTTCGGCAAGCATTTTGCCCGCGACGAGACCTTGTACCGGCATGGGTTGCGCAACCTGGCCTATGAGATCGTCATCAACTCCAACCCCTGCATCGCCTATCTGATGGAAGAGAATTCCATGATGATGCAGACGCTGGTGACCGCCCACGCCGCCTTCGGCCACAACCATTTCTTCAAGAACAACAACCTGTTCAAGCAGTGGACCGACGCCGACGGCATCCTGGACTATCTGGAGTTCGCCAAGAGCTATATTGCCCGCTGCGAGGACCGTTACGGCGAGGATGCGGTCGAGCAGATGCTGGACGCCGCCCATGCGCTGATGGCGCAGGGCGTCCATCGCTATCCCCGCCCCAAGGTAGGCAGCCTTAAGGAGGAAGAGGAGCGCGCCCGCGAGCGGCGGGAAGAGCAGGAGCGGTCCTATAACGAACTATGGCGCACCGTTCCCTCGGTCACGCGCACCAAGCGTTCGATCAGCGAGTCCGAGCGCCGGCAGCTGTTGGGTCTGCCGGAGGAGAACATCCTCTATTTCCTGGAAAAGAAGGCGCCGCTCTTAAAGACCTGGCAGCGCGAGATCCTGCGCATCGTCCGCCATGTGGCGCAGTATTTCTATCCGCAGAAGCAGACCAAGATGATGAACGAGGGCTGCGCCACCTTCGTGCATTATTTCATCATGAACCGCCTGCATCAGACCGGCTTCCTGGATGACGGCGCGATGATCGAGTTCTTCCAGTCGCATACCGGCGCGGTGTTCCAGCCCGATTTCGACCATCGCGGCTATAGCGGCATCAACCCCTATGCGCTGGGCTTCGGTATGATGCAGGACATCAAGCGCATCTGCGAGAACCCGACCGAGGAAGACCGCACCTGGCTGCCCGGGATCGCCGGCTCAAAGGACTGGGTCAACGTCCTGAAGGAAGGCTGGTCGGACCATCGGGACGAAAGCTTCATCCGCCAGTTCATGAGCCCGCAGCTGATCCGCGACATGAAGTTCTTTGACCTGCATGACGACGGCGAGTCGGACCTGCTGGTCAAGGCGATCCACAATGAGCGCGGCTATCACACGGTCCGCACCAAGCTGGCCGACCAGTTCGACGTCGTCCAGAACGAGCCGGAGATCGAGGTCGTCGATGTCGACCTGGACGGCGACCGCAAGCTGATGCTGCAGCATCGTGTCTATAACGGCATCCTGACCGCCGAGAAGGACACGATGCAGGTGCTGCAGCACCTGGCCGACCTGTGGGGCTATGAGGTCATGCTGACCGAAATCGAGGCCCAGTCCGACACGGTGCTGAAGCAGCACGCGATCGGCCCGGCGCGGGGGCTGCTGGTCGCCTAGGCGTCTTCCTTCATGGCATGGGCAGAGGGCAAAGAGACTGAAGCGGCGCGCCGCCGGCGGCCGGCGATCAGGTTGAGAGCCTCCACCGCCATCGAGAAGCCGATCGCGGAATAGACGAAGCCTTTCGGCACGTGAAAGCCCAGGCCGTCGGCGACCAGCGTCATGCCGATCAGCAGCAGGAAGCTGAGCGCCAGCATCTTCACGGTCGGATGCGCGTCGATGAAGCGGGACACCGGTCCTGAGCCCACCACCATGATGATGCTGGCGATGATCACCGCCGTCATCATCACCCACAGATGGTTCGCCATGCCGACCGCGGTGATGACGCTGTCGAGCGAGAAGACGATATCCAGGGCCATGATCTGCACGATCACCCGCGACATGGAGAGGCGCGGCGCATTGGCCGCCATCTCGGCGGTGTCGCCCTCCAACCGCTCGTGGATTTCGGCCGTGCCCTTGTATAGAAGGAATATTCCGCCCCCGACCAGGATCACATCCCGCCAGGACACGCCATGCCCCAGCACGGTAAAGAGCGGCGCCGTCAGGCCGATCACCCAGCTGATCGAGGCAAGCAGCGCGAGCCGCATGAGGAGCGCGAGCGCAAGGCCGATCCTGCGCCCCTTGGCTTGCTGATGGGGTGGAAGGCGGCTCGCGGTGATCGCCACGAAGACCAGGTTGTCGATGCCCAGCACGATTTCGAGCGTGGTCAAGGTCAACAGGCTTGCCCATATTTGCGGGTCACTCAGCCATTCCATCAGCGTTTGCCCTTTATCCCCGGACTATTGCCGGCCCCGATTATTGCCGGCCCCGATTATTGCCGGCGCTGGCCCATCAGGTTCAGCAGCATGACGAACAGATTGATGAAGTCCAGATAAAGTGTCAGCGCACCCAGCAGCGCCTTCTTGTCCTGGATTTCGATCTCGTCGTCGCCGAGATAGATTTCCTTGATCCGCTGCGTGTCATAGGCGGTCAAAGCGGTGAACAGCAGGACGCCGATGACGGATACGGCAAACTGCAGCGCCGTCGAGCCGATGAAGATATTCACCAGGCTGGCCAGCACGACGCCGATCAGGGCCATGAACAGGAGCGCGCCGAAGCGGGAAAGGTCCCGCCGCGTCGTATAGCCGTACAGGCTCATGGCGGCGAAGGTGGCGGCGCTGATGAAGAAGACCCGTGCGACGCTGATGCCGGTATAGACCAGGAATATCCCGGCCAGCGACAGGCCCATCAGCGCGGCATAGGTCCAGAAAGTGGCCTGCGCCGCCCCCAGGCTCATCTTTTGAATGCGGAAGCTGAGGAACAGCACCGCGGCGAAGGGCGCCAGCATCACCACCCACATCACCGGCGTTCCGGCGATCTGCTGATAAAGACCCGTGCTGATCGCAAGGAGAGCGACCAGCCCGGTGACGCCGAGGCCGGCCGCCATGAAATTATAGACCTTCAGCATATAACGCCGCAGGCCCATGTCGATTTCGGCGCTCATCGCCTCGGCGCGGCGCCTGCCATATTGCGGTAAGCCCTGTGAATCTATAGCCATTTTCAGCTCCTGTGGAAGAACGGGGGGCTTAGTGGGAGGGGTGGTCGTACCAATGGGGACGGTGGCGCTCGATCCAGTCGAGGCCCTTGTCCGTGACACGGCGGAACAACGGAACGTCCTCGGCCATCAGCACGACGCCGAGCGGCAGCATCCAGAGGCCGAGAAACGGCAGGACGCTGAAGACACCGCCGACGATCAGCAAAGCCGCCGCCGGCAGGCGCACCCAGCGCGCCGACGGCAGCCGCAGCCAGCGTACAACCGGTTGAATGAACTTGGGCAGATGCGCGATCAGCCGATCGAGCCTCCAATCGTGCTTGGCGCGGGAGGCGGATGGCGCGGCGACAAGCTGAATGCCGGTTGCGGTAAAGATTCGATCGGTCACGCGGTGCTCCTTCGGTTGAAGATACCGCGCTGGAGCGATGGAACGGTCTAACAGGGGCTTTGAAGATAGCCGGGGCCCACAGATCGACCGGTCCGGCGCGTACAGCGCGGGACGGCGATCCGACATCGCGAGGTTGACCGACACTGTCGGTGTCCTCACCAGAGGGGCCCGGATCCTTATGCGTGATTATATGACCCGGAAAGCCCCCTGCTTCAAGGGCGAAGCAGGCTCCCCGTCAAAGTTCATGACAGGGAACCCACGGATAGACCTCAGGGATCGATCGCGATGATGATCGGCGAGCCGTTCAGGCTTACCGGTATCGACGCCGCACCCGTGCGGACCGTTTTCGCGGTACTGGCCACCAGGGGATCGTAGACGGTAATCTTCTTTGCCGCCTTGGGCAGGGTAATGGTGACCGTATGGGCCGCGTCGATTTCGTTCCAAAGAGCGAGTACGAAGGTTCCGCTCGATTTCCGCATCAACCGGCTATTGTCGTTGGCTTTTGTGCCGGACAGGCTGTAGGCCAACGAGCCGGAAAGCGGAGCGCCCGTATCCGCCAGGATGGTCGTCAGGTTGTGCAGCGCCTTGCCGGCCGGCTTGGGCGAGCCGTCCGCGTTCATCAGGCCGTACTTCCTCACGCTTTCATCGAACAGGGCGTAAAAGTACATTTTGACGTCGCTGTTCTTGACGCCGTCGAACACCGCGTCGAGCGTGTAGCGGGCTGCGCTCTGCGCATCGACGATCGCCGTGTCCCACCCGATTTCCGTCGTGATCACCGGCCGTAGCCCCGCCGCAAGGCGTGCGTCGGCATTCAGCATCTTGATCGTCGCATCCGGCTTCTGTCCCGTGCCGGGATAGGTATGGGCGTTCGCGTAATTGGCATAGGCGGACAGGTCGCCGACCTTGTCGTAATTGCCGTGCCAGTTGTTCGCAGCCGTCCAACCCGCGCCGAAGCTCATATTGATGACCGGCAGGCCCAGTCTGTGGCCGGTCGCATAGACCTGCTTTTGGAAGCTGGCCGTCCAGGCGATCGAATTGCCGGCGGCGAGCGCGGGGGCTGTGTCGTTTTCATCCCCGCCTTCGACGAAATTGAGCAGGCCTTTGCTCGCCAATGACGGAACGAAGGCTAGAGCGGCAGTATCCTGGGCCGGGCTGCCCCGGCCCATATAATCGTCGAATTTCGCGCCGGTGGCGGCCGCGACCTGCGTCCAGAGCGGCATATCCCAGGAGTGCTGGTAACAATCGCGGAGATTCCTGACTCCCAGATACTTGATGGCCGCCGAGGTGACGGTGAGGTTCTGATAGCCGTAATTGAAGGAATCGAGGTGGGTGTTCACCCCGATCGTATTCAGGACAGCGCTTACGCTGATTGCGGCGACGGTTGCGAAGGCCATGTGCGATCCCCTGCCCTATGGTGTGATTTCGACGATGACCGGATGGTCGGCGACGCTAAAACTGATCGAGGTGGTGGACGTTTGGGTCGCTATTGCCGCCGTGCCGAGCATCGGATCGTAGATCGAGATGCGCTGCACAGCCGCTGGAAGGTTGAAGGTGACGGTGTGCGCCACATCGATCTCGTTCCAGATGGCGAGTTCGAAGGGTCCACTCGATTTCCGCAACAGCAGGCTGTTGTCGTTGACGGTTGTGCCGGACAGGCCGTATTTGAGCAAGCCGGAACGGGGAGCGCCGGGGTCAGCCAGGATCGTCGTCAGATTGTGCAGCGCCAGCCCGGCGGGCTTGGGCGAGCCGTCCGCGTTCATCAGGCCATACTTGCCCGCGTCATCGTCGAACAGGGCGTAGAAATACATTTTGACGTCGCCCTCCTTGATGCCGTCGAACACCGCATCGAGTGTGAAACGCGCTGCGCTCTGCGGGTCGACCTTGGCGGTATCCCAGCCGATTTCCGTCGTGATCACCGGCCGTGACCATGCTGCCAGCTGCGCGTCGGCGTTCAATGCCTTGATCGTCGTATCCGGCAATTGACCCGGACCAGGATAGGTATGCGCATTCCCATAATCGGCATAGGCCGACAGGTCGCCGACCTTGTCGTAATTGCCGTGCCAGTTGTTCGCAGCCGTCCAACCCGCACCGAAGCTCATATTGATGACCGGCAAGCCCAGCGCGTGACCGGTTGCATAGACCTGCTGCTGAAACGAAGCGGTCCAGGCGATCGAATTGCCGGCGGCGAGCGCGGGGGCCGTGTCGTTCTCATCACCGCCCTCGACGAAATTGAGCAGGCCCAGAACAGCCAACGGCGGAACGAAGGCGAGATCGGCCATATCCCCTGCCGGGCTGCCCCGGCCCATATAATCGTCGAACTTCGCGCCGGTGGCGGCTGCGACCTGCGTCCAGAGCGCCAGATCCCAGGTGTGCCGATAGCAATCACGGAGATTCTTGACCCCCAGATAATTGATCGCCGCGGAGGTGACGGCGAGGTTCTGATAGCCGTAATTGAAGGAATCGAGATGGGTGTTCACCCCGATCGTGTTCAGAACAGTACTGGCGCTCAGCGCCGCTACGATAGCGAAGCCCAAGATCGACCCCCATCCGATAGGATTAACTGGGCGCGATTATAATCAACGCCTATTAACCGTATGTTATCAAGAATAGGGAAACGAAATAATAGGGGACTCTACCTATCGATCTCCTCTGATAGATTCAGATGAATATAACATTAAATCCAATCTACTTTCGTTCGATGACGCGCCCTGGGCGATTCCCCATTACAGAATTGGGCAGACCAGCAACAGCGACAGTGCCCGCCCATCTTCCGCCCTCGGCTCGCGCATCTCCCGCAGACCGAGCCCGGCGCGCGCCACCGCCGTGCGCCAGGAATCGAGCGAGCGGTAATACCAGGGCATTGACGCCCAATCGCCGCCGGCGAAGGCCGCGAAATCCTCGCTGCGCCATCCATCCTGTTGCCCTGCCCCGGGATGCAGGGTCTGGATCAGGACCAGGCCGCCGGGAGCGAGCCGCCCGGCAGCCGCACGCAAAAGCGGCGCGATATCCTCGGCGAACAGGGCATAGTTGAACACCGCGACGTCGAAGCCCGCGCCGATATCGGCAGCGGCAAAATCGTTGTAATCCAGCACATGATAGGCGTTGGCTGGGTCGGCGGCCCGCGCGGCCTCGATCAGCGCCGCCGCGCCGTCGATGCCGACACAGGCGCAGCCGGTCAGCGCCGCGGCGGCGCGGATCAGCCATCCCTCCCCGCAGCCGATATCGAGCAGCCGCCCCGGCGCCTGCTCGGCGATGGCGTCAAGGATGGCCGCGTCCGTCCCCGCCCTGCGGCTCGGGATCAGGCTTTCGCGGACGGCGCGCGTCCAATTGGCGGCGTTGCGGTCCCAGGACTCCGCCAGGGCCCGGTCAAAGGTCATGATGGAACCACTGCGGCCGGCGGCGTTCCATCCAGGCAAGGGCGCGGTCGGTCATGCGCCTGAGCGCGGGAATGTCCTCTGCCAGCAGCACCAGCCCGACCGGCAGCATCCACACCCCCAGCACCGGCAGGATCGCGAAGACAGCACCCAGGCAGAACAGAAAGCCGACCGGAATCCGCGCCCAGCGCGAGGACGGCCGCCGAAGCCACCGGATCGCTTTTTGCAGCCGGGGCGGCAAATGGGCGAGGAGCTGGCCGATGCGCCATTCGCGGAGGGCGTCGGGGTCTGGGGCTGGAGTAAGCTTCACTACGGCCTCATACCGCCTTCGCGGGAATGACGGTTCGCCATAGGTGGCCATGGGTGATTACGAATCACCCGGCAGCCGGTTCTGCAGATCCCGCGCGGCATCCCGCGCTTTTGCCGCACTGACCGCTGCCGCGTCGGCCGCGGCTTTGGCGGCAGCGACGTCGCGGTCGGCCTGTTCGACCGCATCGCGTAGCGCGGCCTGGTGGGCGTGGCTGGGGAACCACAGCATCAGCGCGATCATCACCAGGATGAAGATGCCGGCCAGGACCAGCTTAAGTTTGTTCACAGGCATGGCGGTTCACGCTCATTTGTGCTGCATCAGCCGCCCCATGAGCGCGAGCAGCAGGCCGGAGACAACGAAGGTGACATGAATGCCGACCGTCCAGGCGAGCGCCCGGTCGTTCAGATTCTCGATGTCCATGAAGGTCTCAAGCAGGCGGATGGCCGAGATGGCGATGATCGAGGTCATGAGCTTCAGCTTCAGGTCGCCAAAGCCGATCTGGCCCATCCAGTCCAGCCGCTCGGTATCGTCGTCCATATGCAGCTTCGAGACGAAGCCCTCATAGCCCGCGAACATCACCATCAGCACCAGGTTGCCCGTCAGCGACAGGTCGATCAGGCCCAGTATGGCGATGATGATCGTATCGTGGCCGGAGCCCTGCAGATTCTCGACCATATGCACGACCCGCACGACAAAGTCGTAGAGCAGGGCAAATAGGGCAAGCGCCAGACCGAGATAGAACGGCGCCAGCACCCAGCGGCTCATGAAGATGGCGCGCTCCATGCCACGTTCGACCGCGGTCTTGCCTGTGTGGCGTAGGCCGTCTTGGGACAGATTTCCGGGTTCGGTCATCGGATACCGGTATAGGCATATTGGGTGAAGACCTTGCCGATCACCCGGGACGGGTTGCCGGCCAGGTAGGAAGCGATGTTGTCCACCGTCTCGCCGTAGAAGATGCGATAGGTGTCCTCGGTCACATAGCCGATATGGGGCGTCGCGATAAGGTTCGTCAGCCGGCGGAACGGATGATCGGCTGGCAGCGGCTCGGGTACATAGGCGTCGAGCGCGGCCCCGGCGATGGCCTTGCGTTCCAGCACGTCGATCAGCGCCGCCTCGTCGACGATCGGGCCGCGCGAGGTGTTGATGAGATAGGCGGTCTTTTTCATCAGCCCCAGCTCCCGCGCGGTCACCAGCCCGCGGGTGCGGGTCGAGAGCACGGTGTGGATGCAGACGAGATCGCCCTCGCGGAACAGCGTGTCCTTATCGACCAGCCGGGCGCCGTTGGCCGCCGCCTTCTCCGCCGTCAGGTTCTGGCTCCAGGCGATGACGTTCATGCCGAAGGCCTTGCCGATCCGCGCCATCGCCTGGCCGATATTGCCCAGCCCCATCAGCGCCAGTGTGCGGCCCTGCAAGTCACCGCCGACAGCGACCTGCCAGCCGCCGGAGCGCACCGAGTTCACCTCGTCCGGAATGCGCCGGATCAGCGCCAGGATGACGCCCCATGTGAGCTCTGGCGTCGAGTTCCCCGCCGCGCCTGTGCCGGAGACGGTGATCCCCAGCTCCTCCGCCGCCTGCATGTCGATGGCGGCGTTCCACGCGCCGGTGGTTGCGATCAGCTTCAGGTTGGGCAGCTTCTCCATGACTTCGCGATCGAAGCGGGTGCGCTCCCGCATCGCGCAGACGATCTGGAAGGGCTTCAGGCGCTCGATCAGCCGGTCGAAATCGGGCTCGTTGTCGGTGAAGACGGTGACCTCGACATTGGCCGGCAGCACCGACCAGTCGGCCATCTGCAGCGCGCAGTTCTGATAGTCGTCGAGGATGGCGACTTTGACGGTCTCGGACATGGGACTCTGCAATCCTTGGAGGTTAACGAGGGTTCAAAGGCTTTGGCGATGGCTGCCGGACACAGATCGGATCATCGCCAGTCGGATTGACGCATTGCCAATCCCGACCAAAGCCATGGTTCGCGGCCTTGAAGTGATTAGAATAACGGGTGGCGATCCAAATCGTGAAGACGATAAGAAGAAGCACGAGCGCCATTCCCATCACCTCCCGGACGGTCAGACTTCTCCAGTCCAATTCGGCGCTCCGTCGCTTGCTTCAGAAGTGCGATTGACAGCCTATCGCCTGCATTCTAGGTCCAAGCCATTCGGCAGGCAAAGCAATCCCGCCCACCCGAGGAGATGGTTGCACGTGGCGTGGTATCATCGGGTCGCCGGATCGGCATTTCGAACCTATCGCCGGGCGCGTGGCGCCACGACGCTGGGCGTGCGCGGTTTGGTTCTCGATCGCGACGACCGTGTCGCGCTGGTCCTGCACACCTACCTGGACGGCTGGTACCTGCCGGGCGGCGGCGTGCCGCGGGGCGAGGGCTTCGACCAGGCGCTGGCCCGCGAACTCAGTGAGGAGATCGGGCTCGACGTGTTCCGCATCGAGCGCGTGCTGGGCGTCTATCACGACACTGTGACCCTGAAGGACGATCACGTCGTCGCCTATGTCGTGCGAACGGATGCCTCGGCGCCGCCGCTCAAGACGAGCGATCCGTTCGAAATCCAGGCGGTCAGATGGTTCACGCTGGACAGCCTGCCTGAGGATTTGTCGCCCGCGACCGCGCGGCGGATCGCGGAATATAAGGCAGGGGCGACGGGCGGCGGCGCCTGGTGAAGAGAGGGCTTGGAAGATATCGCCGCGCTATGCCAATTTGAGGCCAGCCGCGCGGGACGCCGGCGCTCGAAAACCAAGGGGAAATCATGGACTTCAACGGCAAGGTCGCGGTCATCACCGGCGGCGCGGCGGGCATCGGGTACGCGGTCGCCGAGGGCTTCCTGAAGGGGGGCGGCAAGGTGCTGATCGTCGACCGCGATCCGTCGGTCGGCGATGCCGCCAAGCGGCTGGGTACGAATGCCCGGGGCATGGTCGCCGACGTGTCGAACAGCGCCGATGTGCAGGCCTATGTGAAGGCGGCGCTGGATGCGTTCGGACGGATCGACTGCCTGGTCAACAATGCCGGCGTCGAGGGCAAGGTCGCGCCGACCGCCGAGTATGACGAGGCGATGTGGGCCCAGGTCATCGGGGTGAACCTGACGGGCACCTTCCTGGGCCTGCGCCATGTGCTGCCGGTGATGATCGCGCAGGGATCGGGCAGCATCGTCAACATGTCGTCGACCGCCGGCGTCATCGGCACGCCGCGCATGCCGGCCTATACCGCGTCGAAGCACGGCGTGATCGGGCTGACCAAGACCGTCTCGGGCGAGGTGGCGCGCCAGGGCATCCGCGTGAACTGCGTCTGCCCCGGCCCGACCGACACCAACATGCTGCGGTCGATCGAAACCATGATCAACCCGAACGATCCCGATGCCGTCCGCGCCGCCTACCACGCCGCGATCCCCACCGGCCGCTATGCCACCCCGGCCGAGATCGCCAATGTCGTGCTGTTCCTGCTGTCCGACCTGGCCGCCAGCGTCACCGGCGCCCACTACATGGCCGACATGGGCCGCACCCAGATCGGCGCGGCGGTCACGACGGTGAAGTGACCAGGAGAATGTAAGTCGGATTAGCGGAAGCGTAATCCGACAAGCGTTCCCACGCCGGCACCAATGCCGCGCTTCGCGCGGCTGGCGGATTACGCTGACGTTAATCCGCCCTACATTTGAAAGTCACTTCAGGTCGGCCGAACCTGTGTTGACGCAGTGGTTCTTGCCCCCGATCGGATTGTCCAGGTCTTCGAAATCGACGTGGCCGTAGACGGCGCCGGTTAGCTTCGACAGATAGGCGGTAAAGGTCTCCGTCTTCTCACTGGTGAAGGCGATCTGGAGCGTCGATGGTTTAGGCGCAGTCGCCATGGTCAGCGTATAGGTGCCGGATTGCGGCGCGGTGCCGATCTGCATGTCGGGCACGGCCGCCTGGCCGGGCTGTGTGGGCGAGCCAGGCAGCCCCAGGATCGCCAAGCTGCCCTTGGCCTGGGTCAAAGTCGCCGTGACCGTTCCCGATGTTCCGCCGGCCGCGGAAGGCTTGAAGGTGATGAAGCCGATCGTCTGCTGGATCTTACCTTCGTCGATCGTGTTGATGGTGGTCTGCTGGCTGGTGCCGCTTTTGGTGAACACCTCATTCTCGATCGACTGGCAGAGCGTCGTATAGCGTAACGCATAGGTACCGTTGATATTGGCGGCATGCGCCAGCCCGGGAACGGCGAGGCCCAGGACGGACAGCCCAGCAATGAGTTTCATCAGGTCCCTCCCATCGATCGGTTTTGTGTCGATTTATACCGACTATCATCCAATTTTACGGATGGGACAACCGATTTCCTGGAAGGGCCTACCAGCGCTCGACCGGCCCCAGCTGTATGCTTTCGACCAGTGCCAGCGACCGGGTGAGCCGCTCGTCGGTGACTGGCAGGCGCGGCTTGCGGGGATAGCCGCCGGGCAGGCCGTAATGGTTCAGCACCGCCTTGGTCACGCGGATGCCGCCATTGCCGTAAAGCCCGGTCGACAGC
>Ga0268266_10005216_pt1 | contig 12221 bp, 14 predicted proteins | sample KBSS13metaG_FD_190356 | JGI IMG/M metagenome (GOLD analysis project Ga0268266, IMG submission 190356) | Switchgrass rhizosphere microbial communities from Kellogg Biological Station, Michigan, USA - KBS S1-3 metaG (SPAdes) (version 2) | ecosystem: Host-associated > Plants > Roots > Rhizosphere... | reverse complement strand
CCAAGGTCGCGGAGACCGGTGCGTCCACGGCCGGCGGCACGGTCGACGAGGCCCGCGCCTTCGTGAAGGAAGAGGCCGTGAAGTGGCGCGAGGTGGTGATAAAGTCCGGCGCCAAGGCGGACTGACAGTCAGGGACGGAAATGACGGAAGCGAAGATCGTCGGCGGCAGCGTGGCCGACCGCCAGAAGCTGCTGGCGCTGCATGAGGACTATCTGGTCGCCAACGGCAAGTTCGACTGGCCGGCGATCGAGCCGATCTGGAGCCAGGCGGCGCACGCCACTTTCTTCAACCTGAACGGTCACACCTACAACGGCGCCGCGCACTGGAGCCGGCTGTGGGCCTTCTACATCCAGAACGTGAAGGGCTCGTACTGGACGCCCTACGAGATCGGCGGCGAGGTCGGCAGCGACATGGCCGTGATCTGGTGCCACCGCCGCTGCACGCGCGAATGGGTCGGCACGGGCGCCCAGCCGCCGCGCGACATCCACTACCAGGGCCAGGAATTCATGAGCCGCTCGACCCTGGTCTTCCACAAGGAGGACGGCGCGTGGCGCGTTCTCCACGCGCACTTCTCCGAAGGCGACATGGGGCCACGGCCCGGCGGCGTGTGAGGCAAGACATCTTCTGCTGGGGGCGCGCCACTCCAGTGGTGCGTCATGATCTTCCGGACCGCGCACATCCTGCGTACTCATGAGCATGAACGAACTGGAAGCTCGCGGTCCGAGATGATCATGCGAAGACGCGCCACTGGAGTGGCGCGCCCCCAGCAAAAGAAAGTCAGCGACTGGCGGCTTTCCGATCCAGCGACCAGATGACCGCAGCCGAGTCGACGACGGCCTCTCTACCCGAGCTGCCGCATCAGCTCGGACCAGCGGTCGAGGATCGGCATGATCTTGTCTTCTTTCTCCGCCGGCAGCGTGAACACCACGCGGTCGATCCCGATGTCACGGCAGAGCTTCAGCCGGTCGAGATTGTCGGGCGTCCGGAAGATGCTGATCGGCAGGCTGGCCGGATCGCGGCCGGCATCCGCCGCCATCTTGCGGAACGTGTGGATCGACTCGACACCGTCGGTTTCCAGCCAGTCGTCGCGCGGAATCCAGCCGTCGCCGTAGCGGAACGCGCGCTTGGCGGCATATTCCAGCCGGCCCCCGACGATGATCGGCGGATGCGGCTTCTGGAACGGCTTGGGCCACTGCTTCATCTTGTCGAACTTCACGAACTCGCCGTGATACTCGGGTTCCTCGTTGGCCCAGATCGTCTTCATCGCCTCGATGCGCTCGCGCGCCAGCTTGTGGCGGCTCTTGAACACGGTGCCGTGGTTCTCGATCTCGTCCTGGTTCCAGCCGTTGCCGACGCCGAACAGGAAGCGGCCGTTGGAAAGCTGGTCGATGGTCGAGACCTCCTTGGCCGTGACGATCGGATCGCGCTGGATGATGAGCGCGATGCCGGTGCCGACCTTGAGCTTGGTCGTGACCGTCGCCGCCGCATTCAGCACCAGGAACGGGTCCATGATGTCGTAGTACGGGCGGATCAGCCCGCCGCCCGCCGGATACTGCGTCTTGCGCGACGACGGGATATGCGTGTGCTCGGGCACCCACAGCGATTCGAATCCCCGATCCTCCAGCTCCTTCGCCAGCGGCGCCGGCCGCATCGAATCAGTGGTGAAGAACATCACCGCGCCGATCTTCATCGTTCGTTTCTCCCTCTATTGCAGCGAGTGTAGGACGAACTGACAGGTCAGCGCACGCCTGCTCATGGTTCATCGGAGCGCGCCACTCCAGTGGCGCTCGAGCCATGAGCGCCACCGGAGTGGCGCGCTCCGGGGAGGCTCAATGCTTCTTGGTGAAGGGAAAGAGCTGCTGCTTGAGGTAGGTCGCCGGCATGTAGTCGCCGACCACGCCGTATTTGCCCGGAAAACGCCGGTCCGACTTCACCGCCGTGCCGAACAGATAGTCGATAAAGGCGAAATGTGCGGCGTAATTGCGGTCGATCGCCTCGCGTTCCGAGCTGTGGTGCCAGTGGTGGAAGTCGGGCGTCACGATCAGCCACTTGAGCGGGGCGCGGGCGAAGACGGCCGGCACCGCGACATTGGCGTGATTGAACACCGCCTGGAAGCCGACGACGATGATGTAGACGTTCATCGCCGCCTCGGTGAAGCCCAGCACGTAGAGCACGCCCAGGATCGACACGCGCGTCGTCAGCAACTCGAAGAGATGCAGCCGCGAGCCTGCCATCCAGTCCATGTGCTCGGCGCTGTGGTGCACGGCATGGAAGCGCCACAGGAACGGGATCTCGTGATAGGCACGGTGCGTCCAGTACTGCACCAGATCGGCGACCAGCAGCACGAGGAACAGCTCGGCGAAGAACGGCAGTCCGCCGACCCACTTCTGCAGCGGCGCATAGACCAGCCAGCCGAACAGGCGGTGGATGGCGAAATTGACGATCAGCAGCGCCAGCCCGACCAGCAGATGGTTGACGATGAAATGCGTGAAATCGACCTGCCACTGCGGCCGGAACACCGGCTGGTCGCGATGCAGCGGGAACATCTTCTCGATCAGGATGAACACCATGCTGGAGCCCAGCAGGTCGAGGATGAACCAGTCGAGGCCGATGTAGGGCGTGTTGTCGGGAAAGTCGCCGACCGGCACGCGATGCCCGCCCATCGCCACCGCAATGCCGATCAGGGCCAGCGCCGTGCCGTTCAGCCAGCGATTGCGCAGCCGGATCAGGTTGGCCAGGGCGAGGCCGCCCGCAATCACCATGCCGACCAGCAGGATCTCGCGCAGGACGTTGACGTCGTATTTCTTCCGCAGGTTCGGGGTCGTCAGATACTCGGGGAAATGAAAAGCGAGCACCGACATGACGGCGAGGCCGCCCAGGGTCAGTGCGATCACACCGGTGATCTTGCCCTTTCCGACTTCGAGGGCCCCGGTTTGGTGAAAGACGGCGGTCGGCTTGCGAACGATCGGTAGTGGCTTCATGGGCAGGCAGTATAGACGTTCATGGTTTTGCTGGGAGCATGGGTCTCCGGACCCGCTCATGCTTCCGAGCAGGTCCGGAGACCGACGCTACTAATTCTAATTCAGCCGTGCTGCCTGGGCCATGACCTCGATCGCCTCGGGTTGGCGCGACCGGACGCTGAGCGAATCGGCGCCCGAATCCTCCCATGCCCGGTAGCGCTCCTTGATTCGTGCCGGCGGGCCGACGAGCGACTTGAGATCGACCCATTCGTCGGGCACGGCGGCGATCGCCTCGTCCTTGCGCTTGGCGAGGTAGAGCTCCTGGATGCGCTTGGCGGCGTCGCCGAAGCCGCGCCGCACCATGATGTCGTTGTGGAAGTTCTTGGTCTTGTGTCCCATGCCGCCGACATAGAGCGCGACTTCGGGCTTGAGCCGCTGCAGCGCGGCCTTGACGTCGTTCTCGACCTCGACATGGACCGAGGCCTGGGTGGTGAAGTTGTGGAAGCCCTTGCCGTTGCCGGCGCGGCGGAAGCCCTCCTCGAGCCACGGCCGGTATTCCTCCATCGCGCCCGGCACGAAGCCCATCGGCAGCCAGCCGTCGGCGATCTCGGCGGTGAGCTTGACCGTGCTTTCGCTGCCGGTCGCGAGATAGATCGGGATCGGGTTCATGTGCAGGATCGACTTGAGCGGCTTGGCGAGTCCGGCCGAACCCTCACCGGTATAGGGCAGCGAGATCTCCTTGCCCTCATGCGTCACCGGCTCCTCGCGCGCGAAGATCTTGCGCATGATCGCCACGTAATCCTTCATCCGGTAGTAGGGCCGGCCCCACGGCTGGCCGTACCAGCCCTCGACGATCTGTGGCCCCGACACGCCGATGCCGGCGATGAAGCGGCCGCCGCCTGCCATCGCATCGACGGTCGCGGCCGACATCGCGGCATTGGCCGGCGTGCGCGCGGCGAGCTGCATGATGCCGGTGCCGAGCTTGATACGGCTCGTCTTGGCGGCGAGGAAGGCGAGCGGCGTGACGGCATCCGAACCATAGGCTTCGGCGGTCCAGACCGAGTCGTACCCGAGCTCCTCGGCGCGCTGCACGAGCGCCACCGGTATGTCGAGCTGAGCCCTGGAATAACCGATCGAAAGGCCGAGCTTCATGAGTTTCCCCCTTTGTTGGGCAACTATAGCATTACAGCAGAATTGAGGCGGGGAACCACCGTCAGGGCTCCGGGTTGTATCAACACTCGACCATGGAATTCAGCGACAGGAGTTCACCATGAGAAGGTTTCTCTTCGCCACCAGCGCCTTGGCGCTTGCCGCTCTGACCGCCGGCTGCGGCAGCTACTACGAGCGCACCAACTATGCATATGCGCGCCCGGGAGCGACGTACTACGGCGATCGGTACTATGACGGATATACCTATCGCACCTACCCGTCTCGCACCTATCCATCGACGGCATATGCCTACCCATCGAACCCCTATCCGAGCACGACGGGCTATTACTACTCACAGGGCGACTACTATCGGAACTACCGGGGTATTCATTCCCCGCCCGAACGCAACATGTAGGCGCGAACGGCTGAGGCGATCTCGTCGACCGACTCCAGGCTCACATGCGGCCCGATCGGCAGGCTGAGCACAGTGTCGGCGAGCTCTTCCGCGAGCGGGAATGCACCTTTCGACAGGCCCAGATCGCCATAGGCCTGCTGAAGATGCGGCGGGATCGGATAATGGACCAGCGAGCCGATTCCGGCCTTGGCGAGCGCCTCGATCAGCTCGGCACGGTGCGCGGTGCGTACGACGTACAGATGCCATACGGGCTCCGCCCATTGGGGGACCCGGGGAAGTCCCAGGCTGGGCACGCCCGACAGCCGGTCGGCATAGCGCGCCGCCAGGACGCGGCGGCGTTCATTCCATTCATCGAGCTTCCCGAGCTTCACGCGGAGGAAAGCGGCCTGCAGCTCGTCGAGCCGTGAATTGTAGCCGCGCTCGATGTTCACATATTTCACCTTGCTGCCGTAGTTGCGCATCGCGCGCAGCCGGTCGGCAACCTTCGCATCGTCGGTCGTCACGGCCCCGCCGTCGCCGAAGGCGCCGATGTTCTTGGTCGGGAAGAAGCTGTGCGCACCGACATGGCCGAGCGATCCCGTGCGGCGTCCCCGCACTTTCGCACCCTGCCCCTGGGCGACGTCCTCGACCACCCTGAGGCCGTGCTTTTCCGCAAGCGCCATGATGGCGTCCATGTCGGCGGGTTCGCCGTACAGATGGACCGGCATGATGGCGCGCGTGCGCGGCGTGATCGCCGCCGCGATCCGATCGGGATCGATGTTCGGCCCGGCCGGAGTCGGCTCGACCGGCACCACCGTCGCGCCGACCGCCGACACGGCGAGCCAGGTCGCAATGTAGGTGTTCGACGGCACGATGACCTCGTCGCCGGGACCGAGCTCCCAGGCCCGCAAGGTGAGTTCCAGCGCTTCCAGGCCATTGCCGAGGCCGACGCAATGGCGCGTGCCGCAGAAAGCGGCGTATTCCTGCTCGAAGGCGTCGACTTCCTTACCCAGCACGAACCAGCCCGACTCCATCACCCGGGCATAGGCTGCATCGAGCTCGGGCTTCAGCTCGGTATAGACCGACTTCATGTCGAGGAACGGGATCATCGGTGCGTGCCCACGTCGCGGCGAAAGGTCTCGTAGTCGCGCAGGTAGTCGGCTTCCTCGTAGGGCGTCGAGGCGAGCACCACGAGGACCGTGTCCGGCGCGAAGTCGGTCAGCTCGTGCCACACCCATGGCGCGACATAGAGGCCCTTCGTCGGGTCGTCGAGGGTCACGGTCTCCTTGACCGCGCCGTCGTCGAGATGGGTGCGGCAGCTTCCGCTGACGGCGATGAGGACGAGCTGGGTCTGCCGGTGCCCGTGGCGGCCGCGCCATTGGCCGGGCGCGATGTGATGCAGGTAGAAGAGACGTTTGGGCTCGAAGTCGAGGCCCTTGCCGGGCTCGAGGAAATTGACGCTCCCGCGCGCATCGGAGGCACCGGGCACATCGATCCAGCGGCAGTTGCGGGCGTTCAATATGGGTAAGGTCATGATCTCGACGGCGTTCGAAGCTTGCGGGCCTGCATGTACACCACTCCGCTGAGAGCCACCAAGCCGCCCACGATCTGGTAGGCGTTGGGGACGAAGCCGTACACCATGGACCACAATACGGCGAAAAACGGCACGAGGTTCGTCCACAGCGCCGCGACGGCCACGCCGAGCCGCGACGCCCCGATGTTCCAGCTATAGCTGGCGACTCCGCTGGCCAGGACGGCGACCGCGAGAAGCTGCGTCCAGATCCATGCGTCGGCAACGCCGGTCGGCGAGCGCGCAATGCCCAATGCCACCAGAACGACGCTGGCCAGCAGCAGCCAGCCGCTCGCCGAGAGCGACGCGACGTAGGCACGCTGGAGCTGGCTGGCGTGCCTGAACCAGACCTGCGCCTTGATGCTGTAGAGCGTCCAGAGAGCCGAGCTCGCCAGCACGATGACCTCGCCGCCTCCAAATACGAAGGACCCGCCGCCCGCCAGCCCGCTGGCCGCCAGGATCGCGCCACCAGCCAGGGTGAGGCCGAGCGCCACGCCGAAGCCGGGGTCGAAGCGGGCGCCGGTCACGCAGCGAACCGTCACCGCCGAGACCAGCGGGCTCGCGACCTGGATCGTCGCGGCGGTGATCGGATTGCTGAAATAGATGCCGAGCGAATAGAAGCCGAAAAAGCTCGCCATGATCAGGCCCAGCAGCAGAAAGCGCTTGAGGCCGAGCTCGACTTTGAGCGTACGGACGCCCTCGAGCAGCAGGAGCAGCGCGGCCAGGGTCGCGGTGGCCGTCGCGGTGCGAATCGTGGCCAGCGGCAGGAGATCGAAATGGACCAGCATCACCTTCGTGACGGGCAGGTTGGCGCCCCAGCTCGCGCCGACGAACAGCAGGGCGCCAAACGCGCCCACCAGGTCGCGATGCTCGCGGGTCATCGTCGCGCCAGGCGCATCTGGCGGAGCTGATGAGCGGCAATGCCGCCCATCACGACCGCGCCACCCAGGAGCTGCAGCCAGCTCGGCTCGGCGCCCATCAAGGCCGCGAGCCCGATGGCGAAGACCGGCGCCGAATTCGAGAACAGCGAGGCGACGGCCACGCCGACCAGCGACACGCCGGTATTCCAGAGCAGGATCGCCACCGCCACGCCCAGGACGCCGATCCAGAGCATCATGCCGGTTTCCGCTCCCGTCGGCGGCCGGTCCGGCCAGTGGATGCCGGCCGTCGCCCACACCACGGCACAGACCCCGGCCAGCAGCACGCTCGCCACGCTCGCGGTCAGGGCCGACAGCATGATCTGGCCGCGGTCGGCGAGCCATTGCTGGGCACGGATCGAGTACCAGTTCCAGCAGAGCTGGGCGGCGATCAGCAGGATCTCGCCGCCGCGCAGGCCGAGGCCGTCCGCTGGACGGCCAGGGGTGCCGAGCACCACGACCACGCCGCCGCCAACGACCAATGCCAGGGTGGACAGAAATCCGGCCGGCATGACCGAGCCCAGCATGATCCGCGACAGGAGGGTTGCGGTGATCGGCCCGCACATCAGCACGATGGCCGCCGTGGCCGGATGCGAATGGGCGACCCCGAAAGTGTAGAGGACCGAGAAAACGGTCATGGCGGCACCCAGCTTCAGCAACCGGCCGGCACGCAACGGCGCCGGGTTCAGGACGGGCCGCGTGGCGAACATCGCCGCGAGCCACAGCACCGGCATGCCGAGCACGTAGCGCAGCCACGACAACAGCCAGGCATCGTAGTGCTGCGCCAGCGCCGACAGCACCGGGATCATCGATCCCCAGATCAGTGCCGCGAAAAGCAGGACGACGGTGGCGCGACGGAGCGACTTGCGCTTGCTTTCCCCTCCCCCGTCTTCGGGGGAGGTGGCGCGGTAATCCGCGACGGAGGGGGTCGGGCGCACCTCCTCGACGCTCATGTCCCCCTCCGACGGCGTAAGACGCCGCCACCTCCCCCGAAGACGGGGGAGGGAAAAGATCCGAGCAGCGTCACTACTTGCGCCTGACGGCCTCGTAGCCGACGCGGCAATCCTTGTAGACGTCGGGCTTCTCGGTCGACACGCGGGCCTCGATCACGCCGGGCTGGGCGAGGCAGAGGTCGAGGATGGCGTCCACCAGCGTCTCCTGAAGGTTGAAATGCCGGCTGCCGGCAATCGCCATGATGCCGTCATGCACGACATCGTAGTTCAGGACATTGCCGATCCGGTCGCCATGCGCCTTGTCGGCCGGCGCAAGGCCCAGATCGACGTTCACGACGACGGTCTGCGGCCCTTCCTTCTCGAAGTCGTGGATGCCGATCGAGACCTTGAGGCGAAGGTCGCGGAAGAAGATCCGGCGTTCCATGTCATCCGTTCTTTTCTTTGAAGAAGGCGACGTCGCGCGGCCGGCCCGTCAGGTGCTCGCCGCTGTCGACGATCAGCGTGTCGCCGCTGACGCTGGGGGTCGCCACGATGTAGCGCAGCGCCCGCACCAGGTCGCCGGTCGTGACACCGACGGCCAGCGGGTTGGCGACATGCTGCTCGGCGAACCGCGCCGGAGTCTGGTGCAGGCCCTGCAAGGTGAGGCCGGGTGCGATGCCCATGACCCGTACGCGCGGCGCCAGCGCCTGCGCCAGCATATGCGTCAGCCCGTGCAGGCCCATCTTGGACAGGGTGTAGGTCAGGAAGTCGGGATTGAGGTTGTAGAGCTTCTGGTCGACGAGATTGACGATCAGCCCGACCTCGTCCTTCGGCAGTTGCCGCGCCAGCGCCTGCGCGATCAGCAACGGTGCCCTGAGGTTGATCGCCATGTGCCTGTCGAACGCTGCGGCCGTCGCCGTCGGCGCCCGGTCGAGTTCGAAGATCGAGGCATTGTTGACCGCGCACACCAGCTTCACGCCCGGCGCCTGGCAGCGCCCGACGAGCGCCTCGGCCTGCTTGGCGGACGCAAGATCGGCCTTGACCGCTTTGGCTTTGCCGCCCCTGGCGACGATCTCGGCGACGGTCTCGCGCGCGCCCTCGGCCGACCGATTGTAGTGGACGAAGACGAAGTAGCCGTCCTTGGCCAGCGCCAGGGCGAAGGCCCGGCCGATCCGCACGCCGGCACCCGTGACCAGCGCGCCCTTCATATTGCTCGCTCCTGCATGGCGGTCTAGTACCATGCGCCCATGGATTCGTCCCCGTTCGAAACTGTCGATTGCGTGGTGATCGGCGCCGGCGTGGTTGGCCTCGCCGTGGCCCGCGCGCTTGCCCTCGCCGGCCGTGAGGTCATCGTCGTCGAGGCCGCCGAAGGCATCGGCACCGAAACGAGCTCGCGCAATTCCGAGGTCATTCACGCCGGCATCTACTACCCGAAGGGCAGCTTGATGGCAGAGACCTGCGTCGCCGGCCGGCGCCTGCTCTATGCCTATTGCGCCGAGCACGGCGTGCCGCATCTCAACTGCGGCAAGCTGATCGTCGCCACCAACCAGCAGGAAAGCGAGCTGCTGGCCTCGATCAAGGGCCGTGCCGAAGCCAACGGCGTCGAGGGCATGCGCTTCCTGAGCGGCGCCGAGGCGATGGCGATGGAGCCCAACCTGCAATGCACCGCGGCGCTGCTGTCGCCTGCCACCGGCATCGTCGACAGCCACAGCTACATGCTGGCACTGCAGGGCGACGCCGAAAGCCGCGGCGCGATGCTCGCCTTCCACAGCCCGGTGACGACGGGCCGCGCGACGGACCAGGGCATCGAACTGGAAGTCGGCGGCGCGGAGCCGATGAGGCTGCGTTGCCGTCTGGTGATCAATTCCGCCGGCCTGCATGCCCCGACGCTGGCGCGGAAGATCGAGGGCATGCCGCCCGACCGCATTCCGACGGCGTATTACGCCAAGGGAAACTATTTCACCCTGGCTGGCCGCTCGCCCTTCTCGCGCCTGATCTATCCCGTCCCGGTGCCGGGTGGATTGGGCGTCCACATCACCGTCGATCTCGGCGGGCAGGCGAAGTTCGGACCGGATGTCGAATGGATCCCGGGTATCGACTACACGGTCGATCCGCACCGGTCCGACAAATTCTACGCCGCCGTGCGCAAATACTGGCCGGCGCTGAAGGACGGCGCGCTGCAGCCCGGCTACGCCGGCATCCGGCCCAAGATCGTGCCGCCCGGCGCGCCGGCGCAGGACTTCACCATCCAGGGACCGGGCGAGCATGGCATCTCCGGCCTGATCAATCTCTTCGGCATCGAATCGCCCGGCCTCACCGCCTCCCTGGCACTGGCAGAACGCGTGAGCGCCCTCGCAACGGCGTGAGCCCGGCACGCCTCGGCACCGGATCGGCACTTTCCGATCTCCTTCACAAAAGAGCCACGCCCCGCGAGGATGCTCTCGCCCGAATCGAGGCACCTTGAAGGAGCAGTACATGGTCAAGATCAATCGCACCGCATCGGCCGCGTGGAGCGGCGGTCTCAAGGACGGCAAGGGCTCGATCTCGACCGAGAGCGGCGCACTCAAGGCCTATCCCTACGGATTCGCGGCCCGCTTCGAGGGCCAGAAGGGCACCAACCCGGAAGAGCTGCTCGGCGCCGCCCATGCCGGCTGCTTCACCATGGCGCTGTCGCTGATCCTGGGCGAGGCCAAGCTCACTGCCACGCAGATGGACACGACCGCAAAGGTCACGCTGGAGCAGGTCGAGGGCGGTTTCGCCATCACGGCGGTGCACCTCACGCTCAAGGCCAAGATCCCCGGCACCGACCAGAAGACCTTCGAGGAACTGGCCAACAAGGCGAAGGCCGGCTGCCCGCTGTCGAAGGTGATCAAGGCGACGATCACGCTCGACGCGACGTTGGAGGCTTGAGGTCGACGCTCCCTCTTACTCCACTCCCGCATCAAGCGGGAGGAGTAGGAATGGCGTCATGCAACCTTCGCGTTTACCGCGTGAGGGGTTGCCAAGTTCCGCATACAGGAATACGCATGGTCAGTGCGGGCTATTGAATGACCCGCAGGGAGGAAACGACCATGCCGTCCGCAGCAGACGTCGCAATGAAGTTTTTCGAAGCGTGCGAAGCCGGCAAAGGGTGGGACGCCTGCAAGCCCTATTGTGCGCCGAACGCCTCCTTCGACTGCCAGGCCGAACCATTGGCTGCAGTGAAGACCCTTCAGGGCTATGCCGATTGGATGCAGGGGTTGATGAAGATGATGCCCGATGGCCGCTACGACCTGAAGTCTTTCGCGGTCGACAACGAGCGCCGCAATGTAACGGCCTATGCGGTCTTCAAGGCCACGCACACCGGAGAGGGCGGTCCGCCTCCCACCGGCAAGAGCACGCAATCGGATTACGTTTACAACATGCATTTCGACGGGGAAAAATCTCCCACATGACCAAGATCTGGAATTCCGGCTGGGCCTTGAAGGAACTGGGCTGGGCCTAAATCGCGGAGCGGAAGCGTATTCCGGGGGCTAGTGCGCGGTCGCGTCGTTCGTTAATGCTGGATCAACTTCCAGCGGGGAAACGGACGATGATCAAGACGCGCTTTACCGAAATGTTCGGCATCAAGCACCCGATCGTGCAGGGTGGCATGCAATGGGTCGGCCGGGCCGAGCTGGCGTCGGCTGTTTCCAACGCGGGTGCGCTCGGCATCCTGACCGGCCTCACCCAGCCGACGCCGGAGGATCTCAGCAAGGAGATCAAGCGCTGCCGGGAGATGACGGACCAGCCGTTCGGCGTGAACCTCACCATCCTGCCGACGCTCGTGCCGCGGCCCTACGGCGAATACATCGACGCGATCTGCCAGTCAGGCGTCAAGATCGTCGAGACTGCCGGCAACAACCCGAAACCCTTCCTCCCGAAGTTCAAGGAAGTCGGCATCAAGGTGATCCACAAATGCACCTCGGTGCGCCACGGCATCTCGGCCGAGAAGGCCGGCGTCGACGCGATCTCGATGGACGGCTTCGAATGCGCCGGCCATCCGGGCGAGGACGACGTGCCGAACCTCGTGCTGCTGCCGGCAGCGGCCAATGTGATCAAGATCCCGATGCTCGCCTCGGGCGGCTTCGCCGACGCGCGCGGCCTGGTCGCGGCGCTGGCGCTGGGCTGCGACGGCATCAACATGGGCACCCGCTTCATGGCGACCAAGGAAGCGCCGATCCATCAGAACGTGAAGGAGAAGATCGTCTCCTCCGACGAGCGCTCGACCTCGCTGATCTTCCGCACCATGCGCAACACCAGCCGCGTCTACGGCAACAC
>Ga0268266_10005215_pt1 | contig 12222 bp, 13 predicted proteins | sample KBSS13metaG_FD_190356 | JGI IMG/M metagenome (GOLD analysis project Ga0268266, IMG submission 190356) | Switchgrass rhizosphere microbial communities from Kellogg Biological Station, Michigan, USA - KBS S1-3 metaG (SPAdes) (version 2) | ecosystem: Host-associated > Plants > Roots > Rhizosphere... | reverse complement strand
TTGGGTTAGTAAACGCCCCCAAACGCCTGAAGTGCCTAGCGTTTCGGCTGAGTATCATCTCGACACACTCATGCGCGTCGGCTGCGCCGCACATCGCGCTGTCGCCAGTCCGGCCGCGCGGACGTCACGAGTTCCAGAATTCGCCCTGCTGTAGAGTCCTCGTCCACATGCTCGACCCGGTAGAAGGGACTGTCACCGCTTGCGGCATCGAACCGTACGTCGGGCGTGATAGTGACAACGTCGATCATCGATCCGCGCGTTTGATCGGCGAGCGCATCGGACAGACCCTGGAAACCTTCGCGGGAGCTTGCGTAGGGGAACATGCGCGACAGCTTCAGTCCTCCCGCTGGCGCGACGTTGATGATCAGCCGGCGGCCGGACCCACGCCGCAGCGTGGGAAGCATCGTCCGCGACATCTGCATCATGCCAAGCGTACGGACGTAGCTCTTGCCCGCGGCATTGATCAGAATGTCGAACGTGTCGAACTTGGCGGCGATTTCGGAAGCGAAAACGGCCACGCTGGATTCGGACACGACATCGCAAAAGCGCGAGAATCCGCCGGTTGCGTCGCTGGCGCGGGTCAGCGCGACGCCGTCGCTGTCACACAGGATCAGCTCGGCTCCGCGGCTCGCGAATACGTATGCACAGGCAAGTCCAACTCCGCTTCCGGCACCGCTGATCAAAACCCGAAGATTTTGATTCGCGGCGCGGCCGCTCATCGCGCTCGAACTTTCCGAGCGCGGGATTCGGCGGAAAACAGCAAAGAAAACGGCCCGCCGGGGGCGGACCGGGATTTATTCATCGACATTTAAGGCGTGTCCGGTTAATGCAACGTACTGTTGCGTTTACTGGAAACAGGGTCGGATGTCAATTTCGAGCGAACCCATAACGCGTCGTCCGGGAGGGCGCACCGCCGAGGTAACGCAACGCGTTCATTCGGCAATTGTCGATCTGCTTCTCGAAGGCGGCGTTCACGCCTGCACTTTCTCGGCGGTGGCGGAACGAGCGGGGGTCGAGAGATCTACTCTGTACCGGCGCTTCCCCGATCGCTGGGAGGCTATCATCGACGCCCTGATCGCGCGCGTTGCCCTCGACGTGCTGCCCGACCTGGGCGACGGCTTCCGTGACGACCTTACCTCGATCCTTCGCAAGCTTCGCGACACGCTCAACTCGCCGCTTGGCCCCGCAGTCCTTTCGGTAGCGATTGAGCTTCGATCGAATGACGGAAACGATTATCCCCGCGCCTACTTTGATCGGCGAATGGCACAGCTCGACCCGATGTTCGACGGTGCGATCGCTCGGCGTGAACTGCGGCCGGAGGTGGATCGCGAAGAAGTGTTCACGCTCGCGGCTGGCCCAATCTACTTCCGCACCTTTATCGCCGGCCGCGGCGTCGACGATGCTTTCATCGACGGGATCGTCGAAAAGATCTGCTGGCTCTACTGCTCTTAGTAGGAACCGATCTCGTCCATCGGGTTTCGCTCCGGCACCCGCACGCCATCCATCTCGAGCTCCTGCCACAGCAGGTCGATCAACCCCGCCAACTCACGCACGTGCGGAACATCGTGACGCGACACGTAGCGATACTTTTCCGCCAGCAGCGACGCCTCGGCCAGGATTAACCGGACGATCTCGCCATGCTGGTCGAGCGAGCCGAATTTCTCGTAGGCTTCGAGTTCCTTGGCCCGGAAGAAGCCGTCGGACGCGATCATTGAACTAAAGCCAGCAATTGCTCGGGCCCGAAGTACATCCAGGCCCCGCCCGCGGCCGCTGCCAGCAGCCCGAAGGCGACGACCACCCAGATCAGCGCCCGATAGGGATGGCGCTCCTCCTCCGGCGTGAACTCGAACTCGTCCCAAACTGCAGTTTCGGGAGCCGGCTCAGCCGCACGCTCACCTCTCACGATCTCCGCCGCCAGAGTCATCTTCTCGCGATTGAGCAAGGCGCGATCGGCATCGACCTCCTTGCGGAATAGAAGCTGATCGGTGCCGCCTGGCGTCTCCTCAATATAATCCTGAAGCCGCCGGTCGAGCGCGACCAGATCGTCCACCGTTTCGAGCGCAACGCGCCGGTCGTTCCGCTCCATCGCGAGCTGGAAACGGATCATTTTGAGGTTGCTCGCACGCACGAGCAGCAGCCCTTCGGCCAGCTCCTCGCTGCCGACTGGCGTCTCTATTTCACGCGCTCTGGCTGGACTTTCGATGTTCATGTCCCCCGCCCGACTCATCCGGACCGGGGAGCGTAAGCCACATCGCGATCAATTCGTTCCGTAAGTTGAACGGTTTACGGCTGGCCGTTGGCAGGCTGAGCCAGGACGACCGATTCTCGCCCGGACTCGCCAAGTCGGCACTCTCCCCCTAACTCGCCCCGGCAATGCATTTTCTCGATCAAGCCAAGATTTACGTCCGCTCCGGCGCAGGCGGCCCCGGCGCCGTCAGCTTCCGCCGTGAGAAGTTCGTCGAGTTCGGCGGGCCCGATGGCGGCGACGGCGGCAAGGGCGCCGACGTCGTCTTCGAAGCCGTGCCCGGCCTCAATACCCTCATCGACTTTCGCTACACGCAGCATTTCCGCGCCCCGCGCGGGAAGGGCGGCGCCGGCTCCAACCGCACCGGCGCGGGTGGCGAAGACCTCGTCATCAAGGTCCCGGTCGGTACCCAGATCCTGGCCGACGACGAAGACCGCACCCTGCTCCTCGATCTCACCAAGGAAGGCGAACGAGCGGTTTTCCTCAAGGGCGGCATGGGAGGCCGCGGCAACGCCAGCTACAAGACCTCCACCAACCGCGCCCCGCGCCAGCACCAGACCGGCGAGGACGGGGAGGAAATGTGGGTGTGGCTGCGCCTCAAATTGCTCGCCGACGTCGGCCTCGTGGGCCTTCCCAACGCCGGCAAGTCGACCTTCCTCAACTCGGTCAGCAATGCCGGCGCCAAGGTCGGCGATTACCCCTTCACCACGCTCCGTCCACAGCTCGGCGTCGTCCGCCATAAGGGCCGCGAGTTCGTGCTTGCCGACATCCCCGGCCTGATCGAGGGCGCCGCCGAAGGCGCGGGCATCGGCGACCGCTTCCTCGGCCACGTCGAGCGCACGCGCCTGCTCCTCCACCTCATCGACGGCTCGGCCGAAGACCCGATCGAGGCGTGGAACGTCGTCCGCGGCGAGCTTGAGCAATATGGCGCGGGGCTCACCGACAAGGCGGAGGTCATCGGCCTCACCAAGTCCGACCTGCTCGACGACAAGCAACGGACGAAAGTGGTCAAGGCCCTCCAGAAGGTCGCTGCTGGCGTTCCCGTCTTCCCGGTCTCCGCTCCGCTCGAAGAAGGCCTCGAGCCCCTGCTCGACGCCATCATCCATCGGCTCGGCGCCGAGGCCGAGGAGCGTTTCGAGGACGCCGAGTCCGAGCGGCCCTGGTCACCCCTATGAAGCTTGCGATCACCGGCGGCACGGGTTTCGTCGGATCGCACGTCATCGACGCCGCGCTCACCGCCGGGCACGAGGTCACTGCCCTCACCCGCCGCGAGCAAGCGCCCCGACCTAACCTAACCTGGATATCGGGCAGCCTCGAAGACCGTTCGGCCCTCAAACTGCTGGTGCAGGACGCCGACGCCGCGATCCACGTCGCCGGCGTGATCAACGCCCCCGACGCCGAGGGCTTCGAGCGCGGCAATGTCACCGGCACCCTCGCCATGCTCGCCGCCGCGACCGCCGGCGGAGTCCGCCGCTTCGTCCACGTCTCGTCCCTCGCCGCCCGCGAACCCAAGCTCTCGCTTTACGGTGCATCCAAAGCGCGATCAGAGGAACTGGTCGAAAGCTCCGGCCTCGACTGGGCCATCGTCCGCCCGCCCGCCGTCTACGGCCCCGGCGACAAGGAGACGCTGGAGCTGTTCAAGATGGCCAAGCGCGGCCTCGTCCTGCTCCCGCCAAGCGGCCGCATCTCGCTGGTCCACGTCGACGACCTCGCCCGCCTGCTCCTCGCCCTCACCGTCCGAGGCGCGCCGAAGAAGCTTACTATCGAGCCCGACGACGGCACCCCCGACGGCTGGAGCCACAAGGAATTCGCCAAGGCGCTCGGCACCGCGGTCGGCCGCCGCAACGTCAGCCTCTCCGCCCCGCGCCCGGTCATGAGCCTCGCCGCCCGTATCGACCGCTTCTTTCGCGGCGACCGCGCCAAGCTTACGCCCGACCGCGCCGCTTACTTCAGCCATCCCGACTGGGTCGTGAGCGCACACAAGCCCCCGCCGCCCGGCCTATGGCATCCGCGGATCGAGACCCACCAGGGCCTCGCAGCGACCGCTCATTGGTACCAGGAACAGGGCTGGCTTTAGCCGCGTTCGGCAACACGGGAGAGAGGTCGTATGAGAGCATTGTTAATCACTGTCGGCTTGTCGCTGTTCACGGCTGCTTGCGCGAGCAACCCGCGCCCGGGCCCGCCCGCTCAGCCGCTTCTCCCGGCCGATCACAACGGCCCGCCCGAAATGCCTCCACCAGTCGCGCAGTCGCCTCAGGCGGCCAGCATAGCGCGCATGTCGGAAATGACGCGGGTCCTTGCGTCGGACGACTTCCAGGGCCGCGCCCCGGGTACGCCGGGCGAGGATAAGACGATCACCTATCTGATCCAGCAATTCCATATGGCCGGGCTCGAGCCGGCTGGCGAGAATGGCACCTGGACCCAGACGGTGCCGATGATCCGCACGCAGCTGCAATCGCCCATGAACGTGGCGATCAGGCAAAGCGGACAGACAATTCCGCTCAAATTCCCGGACGACGTCTATCTCGGTACCGTCCGCGCGACCGACAGCGCCCGCATCGCCAACGCGCCGATGGTGTTCGTCGGCTATGGCGTCAGCGCGCCCGAACGCGGCTGGGACGACTTCAAGGGCGTCGACCTGCACGGCAAGGTCGCCGTCTTCCTTGTCAACGATCCGGATTTCGAGGCCGCCGCAGGAGAGCCCGTGGCGGGCAAATTCGGCGGCAAGACGATGACCTTCTACGGCCGCTGGGTTTACAAATACGAAGAAGCCGCCCGCCGCGGCGCGATCGCGGCTCTCATCGTCCATGAGACCGACGCCGCCGGCTATCCATGGACCGTCGTCAAAAGCTCGGCGGGCGAGAGCTACAACGTCGTGCTCCCACCCGACGCCCAGCAGCCGGTGTTGTTGCAGGGCTGGATCCAACGCCCGGTCGCCGAGGCACTCTTCAAGCGCGCCGGCTACGATTATGAGTCGCTGAAGCGGCAGGCGCGCACCGCCGCCTTCCGGCCCATCAACCTCAAGGCGACTTTCTCGACCGACATCCCGGTTACGCTGACGCGCATCACCAGCCGCAATGTCCTCGGCAAGCTGACCGGCTCGACTTACCCCAACGAAACCGTGAGCTATGGCGGCCACTGGGACGCCTACGGCATCGGCCCGGCCGATGCGCAGGGCCGGACGATCCGCCCCGGTGCTGCCGACGATGCCCTCGGGCTGGCGGCTATGGTCGAAAACGCCCGCCAGTTCGCCTCCGGCCCACGCCCGCAGCGTACCCTCGTATTCGCCGCCTGGACCGGCGAGGAGCGCGGCCTGCTCGGCTCCGAATATTACGCGCGGCACCCGCTCTTCCCGATGGAAACGATGGTCGCGAACCTGACCTTCGACACGCTGCAGTGGAACGGGCCGGTCAACGACGTCGTCGTGATCGGTCAGAGCCAGAGCCAGATGGAGGATTACCTCGCCGACGCCGCCAAGGCGCAGGGCCGGTATCTCACTCCAGAGGGCCACCCCGAGCGAGGGCTATTCTACCGCGCCGACCATTTCTCGTTCGCCAAGCGCGGCGTCCCGGTGCTGCTCGATATGGCGCTGGCCGGTGCCTATGACATGAAGACTGGCGGCCGGCCGGAGGGCGAGCGGTGGCTCAGCTCATTTACCAGCACCTGCTACCATCAGACCTGCGACAGTTGGGCACCGAGCTGGAATCTGGAGGGAGCAGCGCAGGAAGCAGAGTTGTTCTACGCCATCGGCAATCGCCTCGCGAACAGCCGCGACTGGCCCGAATGGCGCGCCTCGTCCGAGTTCAAGAAAGTCCGCGATCAGTCGGCGTCGGCCCGTTCAGGCAAGCCCAGTCGGGGGGAGCGCGGCCACTAAGCGGCCGGCATTCGAACGGTTGGGGCAATTCCACGCAAGCACAGGTTTTCAGCGTCTTGACGCGACCAGCTTGAGGGCGCTCCTTCAAGGCAGCGCTCGCGCGACTGGCGAACGCGTAATTCGTTGGCCCCGCTGTATCCGGCATTTCCCAGGGCGCCCCATCCACCGATGGCAGCCAGTATCCAGTAAGCGATGGGCATGGAGTTGGAGCGGCGCGAAAACTGAAAGGTGACTGCCGATACCGCAAAGCCGACGACGGGTATGAGCCACGCGACGAGGTTCACTCCCGCAATGATTTTGAATGGAGTCGTATCGACATCCGAATCGTGGCTGAGATACCAGCCAACCAGAATTCCGATGGGACCCCCTATCACATAAGCGATAACGACCGCGATCAATCCAGCAATCATCGCGTCTAAGGGGACGTTGAAACCAACGCGCAGCGTCCAATAGGCTATTATCGTCACCACGGCGACGATCCCACGCACCAATGTCTTGTCGCCCACGCGCCCCTCCACATTGCGGCGGGGCGAGCATAGTCACGAAAGCCTAATGCAGCGCTAAAGGCCCATTGGCCGCCGGTCTCGGTCGCGCGAGGCCTGATAGCCGCCGCAATCGCGCCCCATTGCGTTGCTTAACGGCGGTCTGAACATTAACGGGGCACCCATGCCTGACCGCCAGCAAACCTTCGCCAAAGTCCTCGAGCAGGTCGAGCCCTTCAACAAGAAGGGCATTGCCGTCAGTGACGCAACGCGCTTCGCCGCCGACCTCGAGTGGGACAGCCTCACCGTGCTCGATTTCGTCGCCAACATTGAAGACGAATTCGATGTCATCATTACGATGAACATGCAGGCCGAGATCGAGAATGTCGGCCAGCTCGTTGACGCCCTCGAAAAGCTGACCGCGGGTAAGTGAGCGACCTTTTCGACAAATTCGACCCGCTTATCGAGCTGCGCGACGGCCTGCTCGAAAGCGGCGTCACCGATCCGTTCGGGCTGGTCATGGAACGGGTCGAAAGCCCGACCGTCGCCATCTGCAACGGCAAGCGGACGATCCTGCTCGGCACCTACAATTACATGGGAATGACGTTCGACCCGGACGTCATCGCTGCGGGCAAACAGGCGCTCGACGATTTCGGTTCGGGCACGACTGGAAGCCGCGTCCTCAACGGCACCTATGTCGGCCATAAGGAAGTCGAGCAGGCGCTGAAGGACTTCTACGCCATGGACCATGCCATGGTATTCTCGACCGGATACCAGGCGAACCTCGGCATCATTTCGACGATCGCGGGCAAGGATGATTACATCATCCTCGACATCGACAGCCACGCGTCGATCTACGACGGCTGCGCGCTCGGCAACGCCCAAATTGTCCCCTTCCGCCACAACGACGTGGAGGCTCTCGACAAGCGCCTGAAACGACTTCCGCCAGAAGCCGGCAAGCTCGTCGTCCTGGAAGGCGTCTATTCGATGCTCGGGGACCTCGCTCCGCTCAAGGAAATGGTCGCCGTGTCCAAGGCGGCCGGCGCCATGGTGCTGGTCGACGAAGCCCACTCGATGGGCTTCATCGGCGAGCATGGCCGCGGCGTGGTCGAGCTGCAGGGCGTCATTGACGACGTCGATTTCATCATCGGGACGTTCTCCAAGTCAGTCGGCACCGTCGGTGGCTTCTGTGTCTCGAACCACCCGAAGTTCGAAATCCTGCGGCTGGTCTGCCGGCCGTACGTCTTCACCGCCTCGCTTCCGCCTTCGGTCGTCGCCACCGCCGCGACGTCGATCCGCAAGCTGATGAACTCGGCTGACAAGCGCGCGCACCTTTGGGAAAACTCGAAGCGCCTCCACGCCGGCCTCCGGCAGCTCGGCTTCACGCTCGGCACCGAAGAGCCGCAGTCAGCCATTATCGCGGTCATCATGCCCGATCTCGAAACGGGCGCCGCAATGTGGGAAGCCCTCCTCAACGAAGGGCTTTACGTGAACCTCGCCCGTCCCCCGGCGACGCCGGCAAACATGACCTTGCTTCGTTGCTCGCTGTGCGCACTTCACACCGAGGAGCAGGTCGGTGAGATCCTCGGCATGTTCGCTGCGGCAGGCCGTGCTACGGGCTGCATAAGCTGAGGTGAAAGCGCGGAACCTTTGGCTTTCGCCAATTGGTTAACGGGACTAGATTGAATCCGATGTTTGGGGATGGGGACGACATCCGGTTCGACTGGAGGCGCGGAGGTGCTGCCGCCGCCGGCTTGATTGCCGCCCTGATCCTGCTCGCCATGGTCTGGCTGGTCGCCGCAGCCAATGGCTCGCGTGAGCGTGCGCTGTCCGCGGAACGCCATGCCTATGACGTCGCCCTCGTTGTCCGCAACGTCAGCTCCAGCGTCTCGCGGGCCGAAGCGGGATTGGCCCGTTACGTCCTCGACGAGCAGATCAAGCCGAATGGCGATATCTACGCCAGCAACTGGCAACTCGCCGGGTTCCAGATCAGCCAATTGCGCAAGATCGTGAAGGGCAGTCCCGAACAGGAAGCGCGTGCCGCCAAGGTCCAGAGCCTCTACATCCTCCGCGGCAGTGAACTCGCGTTGGCCGCCCGTGCCGCGTTCCTGAAACAGGGGCAGGCGGGCATCAGTTATTATTACCAGGCCGCTCAGACCGGGACCGGCCCCGCGCTCGACCTGGAGCTGGAACGCATCACCCGCGCTGAGCGGGACGCGCTTCGTGATCGCCAGGCGCAGAGCCAGTTCTTCTCGTCCGAAGCGGACCGCTTCACCGACTATCTCAGCTGGCTTGGTATCATTGTCGGACTGGGCGCCGTGTTCCTGGGCGTCGTCGCGGTCCAGGCACTCCGCCAATATGCCCAGTCGCGCCGGCAGGCCGAGAACGAATCCGAGCGTGCCGAGGCGCTCGAATATGCAGTACGCGACCGCACGCAGGAATTGTGGGAGGCTAACCAGGCCCTGAAAGCCGAAGCCATGGAGCGTGAGGCCGCCGAGGCCCAGCTTCGCCAGGTGCAGAAAATGGAGGCCGTGGGCCAGCTGACCGGCGGCATCGCTCACGACTTCAACAACATGCTTGCCGTGGTCGTTGGTGGCGTCGACCTGGCCCAGCGCCGCCTCAACGGTCCGCGTCGCGAGGTGCTCATGCACCTTCAGAATGCGATGGAAGGCGCGACCCGCGCCGCCGCCCTGACCCGCCGCCTGCTGTCGTTCGCTCGCTCCGAACCCCTGCTCCCGGAGCGCGTTGACACCAAGGAGCTGATCTCGGGCATGTCCGACCTTCTCGATCGCACGCTTGGCGAGCGGATCAGGATCGAGGTCGACCTTGCCGAGGACACTTGGCCGAATTACGTCGACCCGCACCAGCTCGAAAATGCGATCGTGAACCTCGCGGTCAATGCCCGCGACGCCATGGACGGCCAGGGCCTGATGCGGATCGCGACCGAGAATGTGAAGCTAACCGCGAACCAGGTCGGGGACGTCCAGGCCGGCGACTACGTGAAGATCAGCCTCACAGATACCGGTTGCGGCATGACCAAGGAGGTCATGACCCGCGCCTTTGAACCGTTCTTCACCACCAAGCCGGTCGGCAAGGGCACCGGCCTCGGCCTCTCGCAGATCTTCGGCTTCGCTCACCAGTCGGGCGGAGAAGTCGGCATCGAAAGCCAGCTTGGACGCGGCACGACCGTGTCGATCTATCTTCCCCGGACCGAGGCCGCGGCCCCGATCCGGATCCGCCAGGCCGCCCAGCAGGCCGAGGCGGAAGCGCACGTGCCCGGCGCCCGCATCCTGCTGGTAGAGGACGATCCGCGAGTCCGCGCTGCCACCGTGGGGGCGCTGGAGGACCTCGACTACGATCCCATCGCCTGCTCCAGCGGCGCCGAAGCAATCGAACTGTTCCGCAGCCAGGAATTCGACCTTGTCATCACCGACGTCATCATGCCCGAAATGACCGGCCCCGAACTCATTCGGCACCTGAAAACGACCGAAACTCGCGATTTCGCGGTGCTATTCGTGACCGGCTACGTGGGTGAGAGCGAGAATGACGACCTGCGCAGTCACGAACTACTACGCAAACCGTTTACGGTTGGTGCGCTCGCAGGCGCCGTGTCCGCGGCGCTTTCGCGGTCGACTAGCGCACCGCCCCGGAGCTCAGCAGCCGGGGCAAAAGGGTAAGCGCTGCGAGCAGCGGATGCCGCCGCTGCCACGGCTTAAGCTCGATCTTAGTGCCGGCGTGGCGATTGATCTTCCATGCGATGTAATCGGCCCCGCCAGCAAACGTGAAACTCGCCTTTGCGAGCCGCAGGACCGAAAGCGCCTTCCCTTCGATGCGCCGCACCGCCCAAGTTCCGACAGGTCGAAGTGCTCGTGCCGCCTCGAAAGCTGGGTCGCTGAACCTCTCGTAGCGCTCCGGTTCAAGGTCGACGACCGACGACGCCCTGCCCTTCCTCTCGGCGCGGAGCTCGGCTGAATAAGTGAGCGCGAACGCGCGCCGCCAAAGGTCGAGGGAAAGCTCACCTGCTCGAAGCCCGGCTGCTGCGATCAACGTTGGCGCCGCGCGAGCGACGGCATCCGTTGCTCGCTCGGCCGCAGCTCGGTCGCGCGCCCACACCAGTCGCGACGGTTGCGCGAAGCGTGCCCACACCGAGACGCTGCTCGTCTCGGGTCCATTGAGACGATTGAAGTCGGCCTCACTCAACACCGCATATTTCGCAGCCAGTCCTTCGTGCTCGAGGTAGAACACGTTTGGGGGGATGAGACGGTTTGCAACGGACAGCCAAGCCTTGCCGTAGGCGGCCCGATACTCAGACACGATCAGATAAAAATCGAGCATCAGCCCATCGAGCTGCTTCTGCCTTAGGCACGACCCATAGAATAAGACGGCTCGGCTCGCAGCGCCGTGTTTCACCGCAATGGCTTCCGCCATCGACGAGACGCGCGGATCTACCGACTGACTCAGTTCTTCTGCGACGAGGTCGCGCAGGCTCGGCATCAGGGAGGTTTAGGCGGCGAGCTTGACGAAAGACAGCGGCGCCGCCGGACGCAAGTTGATCGGGTTTCCAATTTCGGCGCGGAACGTCTCGCCGTCCAAGATCACATTCGAGCTTTCGCCCTCAATCGTGATCTCGTCCGCTTCCTCGAAATGAACTCCGCGCACCTTTGACCTGCCGAGCTTCCCGAGCAGGCTCGCGGCGAAGCCGTTGATCAGGGACATCGGCCGTTCCTCGACCGCGAGCAGCTTCAAAACTCCCTCGCGGCGACCGCCGAGCTCACCGGACAGCAGCAATTTCTCAAGCGTCGTCACTGCGAGAAGCGAGAATTTCCCGCTGATCAAATGACCCTTTTCGCGCAGCGACACGTTAAGCGGCGTCGGGTCTGGTGGCAGGAAACTGGCTTTCACGCGCAGGAACAACTTTGCCAGGAGGGCGACCGCCGTGATCACATGCGCCATGCTGTTCGGAAGGCCGAGCGGGTAAATCTTGTCGCGGCAATAAAGCATGGTGTCGGCAAGGCCGGCACCACCGAGGAACATTCCAATCACGGGCTTATCGCCACGCTCGCCGTTCCGGAGCGCAATAAGTTCGCGCGCAACCACGTATGGCGCGATGTCGCCCTGCACGATCTCGATCAGCCGCTCGAGCGCGGCGACCGGATCCCCCTGCGCACCAAGGTCGAGGGCGATGAGGTTGGTTTTTCCGCTCGGCAGCACCGCCACTGGTGGAGCGCAATCGCCGAAATGTCCGCCGTTGTAGAGCTCCGTCAACGCGGCCTGAACGGTGCCATCGCCGCCATTGATCACGAGCACCTTCGGTCGAATGCGCGCAATGGTCTTGAGCGCTTCGCCGACCTGGTGCGCGTGCTCCACCTCATAGTGGAAAATATCCGGGTGATCGGAGCAGAACGCGCGGATGCGTGGCAGCTGGTTGATATTCCCAGTCGACTTGGGGTTCGAGAGAAGCGCAATTCTCGGCCGGTTCATCATGGCAGGACCTGCCCAGCCGCATCGATGCAGCCGCATGCACCGGCCAAAAAGGCCGGGTGCGCAATCAGCACCGAACGCGATTTCACCATGCTTTCATCGACCGCTTCGCTATAGGCTCACTTGAACTGGAGCGGGTC
>Ga0268266_10005207_pt1 | contig 12237 bp, 9 predicted proteins | sample KBSS13metaG_FD_190356 | JGI IMG/M metagenome (GOLD analysis project Ga0268266, IMG submission 190356) | Switchgrass rhizosphere microbial communities from Kellogg Biological Station, Michigan, USA - KBS S1-3 metaG (SPAdes) (version 2) | ecosystem: Host-associated > Plants > Roots > Rhizosphere >... | reverse complement strand
ACGGCGCCGTCGAACTCGCAGGTGAACAGCGCGAAGCTGCCGTCGATCGAGAAGTCGGCGTGGTTGATGCCGCCGCAGCGCGGCGCCGCGATCGAGTACTCGAGCTTCATCGTCCGCGGATTGCGGAAGTCGAGCCGCTTGTGCTCCTCGGCGACGATGATCGCGTACTTGCCGTCGGGCGTCGAATAGACATTGTAGGGATCATCGACCGGGAAGGACGGGCCCGGCTTTCCGGTCGACGGGTCGATCGGCGTCAGGCTGCCGTCGGTGCGGCCCTCGGCGTTGTTGGCGACCCATAGCGTCTTGAGATCCCAGGACGGCACGACATGCTGCGGATTACGGCCCACCTTGAAGGTGTCGACGACCTGCAGCGTCGCCGGATCAATCACCGACACGGTGTTGGCGCGGCGGTTGGGAACATAGACCCTCGGCAGCGCCCCCTGGACGGCGGGACTGAGCTTGCCGGCGACGGTCTCGCTGTACAGGTTGGCGGGATCGACGACGGCCGGCATGCCAGGGACGGTCGTGATGGCGGCGGCGACCGGTTGGGTCTGGGCCATCGCCCACCATCCGACAGCGCCAAGCCCCAGCGCCACGGAACAGGCAACGACGACACGGCCGATCTTCATTGGTCTAACGCTTCTCCGCCCGCGCTTTTCGAATGGCCGCAACAGTCTGCGACACGATGAGGTCGACGCCAAGCTGGCCCAGCGCCGCGCTCGACGGGCCGGGGTCGCCGTTCGTGCCCTCGGCCGGGCCGTGATCGCCCGGCAGACGGTCGGGCCGCACGAGCGAGGGATCGATCGCGAGGGTCAACGACGTGTCGGCCGTGCCGGCATGGCTGCCGATCTGGACGTCGCTCAGGCCCTTGGCGCGCAGGGCCCGTGCATAGGCCACGTCTGCAGCGTGGTAGTATTCCGGGATGTAATAGGCCCGTACGCCGCTGCTCGCCCATTCCTTGTTCAGGTCGGCGGCCGCCTGCTTCAGGACCGTCTGATAGCCGCCATGATCGCCGATCAGCACGATCCGGGTGAAGCCTGCCTGGCGCAGGCTCCGGCCGGCCGCTTCCAGCGTGCTCTTGAAGGCTGCATCCGGAATCGAGATCGTGCCGGGAAAGCGCATATGGCCTGAAGGCGGCGAGATCGCACCCTCCGGCACATAGGCCAGCACGGGTGCCACGAGCGTGTCGCCGAGCGCCGCGGCGATCCGGCCGGCCAGCACGCGGGCCCGGACATTGTGCTTGCCGAGCGCGATATGCGGGCCGCTCTGCTCGGTGCCGCCGGCCGGCACGATGACGGTGGTGGTGCCGGACTGTATGGCGGCTCGCACCTCGGTCCAGGTTAAATCCTCGAGCTGCACGCTGGGCGGCGCGGCCTGGGCGGCGGCGTCCAGGCACAAAACCGACAGCACGGACAAGACCGCCAAACGCATCGCGCCTTCTACGCCCTCACCATCGAATCCGAAAGCGGCAACGTCTTTTGCAGTCGTCCTTAGGGGTTGTGAGGTTCCTGATTGCAGACGCGATGCGCTGCCCCAAAGGTCACGAGCTCTGAGAGGGTGTAGGTTTTTGATTTGAGAAGGTCTTGTGCTGGGGGCGCGCCACTCCAGTGGCGCGTCTTCCTCATCGTTGCAGCACTGCATGACGCGCCACTGGAGTGGCACGCCCCCAGCGGAACTCATCTGATCAAAAACACACGCTCCGAGCGAAGCGAAGAAACTCTGGCTTCAAGCTTGGACCGAGACGAGCCGAATTCCGCTGGATCATGCGGCCAACGCGTTCCGCGGCTCCTGGCGGCGATAGCTCAAGGCCTCGGCGATATGTAGGCGCCGCACGGGATCGGAGCCATCGAGATCGGCGAGCGTGCGCGCGACCCGCAAGGTACGGTGCCAGGCGCGGGCGGAGAGAGCCAGCCGTTCGGCGGCGCGGGTCAGCAACGCACGGCCCTCGGCGTCGGGCTCGGCGATCGCCGCCAGGAGCTTGCCGTCGGTGTCGGCATTGCAGCGCGGCCTCGACCAGCCGCGCGCCCAGTCGGACAGCATGCCGGCGCTGGGCTCCGCTTCGATCTCGGTGAAGGTGGACTGGAGTTTTGCCAGCCGTTCGCGCTGGACGGCGCGCGCTGCCGCCACACGTGCGGCGACGTCGGCGGAGCTTTCGGCGGGCGGCGGCAAGGCGAGATCGGCGGCCTCGACCCGTGGCACGTCGATGCAGAGATCGATGCGATCGAGCAGCGGGCCCGACAGCTTGCCCTGATACTCGAGCTCGCAGCGCGGGCCGCGGCGGCAGTTCTGGCCGCAACGACAGGGGTTCATCGCAGCCACCATCTGGAAGCGCGCCGGATAGGTCACGTGTGCGTTGGCGCGCGCCACCGTCACGCGGCCGGTCTCCATTGGCTGCCGGAGCGCTTCGAGCGTGGTCCTGTTGAATTCGGGCAACTCGTCGAGGAACAATACCCCATGATGCGCGAGCGACACTTCGCCCGGCCGGGCACGGTGACCGCCACCGACCAGGGCCTGCAGGGTGGCCGAATGATGCGGATCGCGGAAGCTGCGGCGCAGGGAGAGCTTGCCGTCGCCGGTCTCGCCGGCCAGCGAACGCACCATGGTGGCTTCGAGCGCCTCGTCCGCTTCGAGCGGCGGCAGCAGGCCGGGCAGACGCGCGGCCAGCATCGACTTGCCCGAGCCGGGCGGGCCGATCATCAGGAGATTGTGACCGCCAGCCGCGGCGACTTCGAGAACACGCTTGGCCGTCTCCTGGCCCTTGATGTCGACGAGGTCGGGATAGGTGCCCGAATCGTCCGCGGCGACGGACTGCGGCCTGAGCAGAGTCTGCTGGCCGCGCACGTGATTGATCAGGGCGAGCAGCGACGGGGCGGCGACGATCTCGACATGCTCGCCGGCCCACGCCGCCTCGCCACCGCAGGCTGCCGGGCAAATCACGCCGCGCCCGTTCTGCGAAGCATAGAGCGCGGCCGGCAGAACGCCCGGCACCCGCGAGAGCGAACCGTCGAGCGCCAGCTCACCCAGGGCGACGAGGCCCGACAGGCTCTCCCGGGCGATCACGCCCATCGCGGCCAGCAGGGCCAGCGCGATCGGCAGGTCGTAGTGGCTGCCTTCCTTGGCGAGATCGGCGGGCGAGAGATTGACCGCGATGCGCTGCGGTGGCAGCGCCAGACCCAGGGCGCGCAGCGCCGCGCGCACCCGTTCACGGCTTTCGCCGACCGCCTTGTCGGCCAGCCCGACGATGGGAAAGCCGAGGTTGCCGGGCGCGATCATCACTTGGACATCGACCGGCACCACATCGACGCCCTGGAATGCTACCGTCTGTACCCGTGCCTGCATGATTACCCTCTGTCCCGACGAGAACAATCATAGAACGATCCAAGTAAAAGTAAATCACGTACAAGTTGTATCGACGGCCCGCAGACCGGCTGATTGAATGCCGGTCATGTACCGTCGTTCCCTCCTGCCGCTCGCCGCGAGTGTCCTGGCGGCGTCGGCGGCCTTCGCATGGCCCGACCAGCCGGTGCGCATCGTCGTGCCTTTCACGCCGGGCACCGGTCCCGACATCGTCGCCCGCTTCGTGGCGGAGCGGCTGTCGCCCCGGCTCGCCCAACCGGTCGTCGTCGACAACGTCGCCGGCGCGTCGGGCAATATCGGCAGCCAGCAGGTCGCACGCGCCAGGCCGGACGGGCTGACCTTGATGTCCTCGGTCAACACGCTGGTCATGAACGCCAGCCTGTTCAGGAACCTGCCCTACGACCCGGTGACCGACTTCGCGCCGATCAGCCTGACGGCCTGGGGTTCGCTGGTGCTGGTCGCCCATCCCGCCCAGACGCCCAATACGCTTGCCGAGCTGGTCACCGCCGCGAAGGCCAACCCGCGCAAGCTGACCTACGGCAGCCCCGGTGTCGGCACGCCGCATCACCTGTCGATGGCGCTGGTCGAGCAGGCCAGCGGCATCGAGCTGCTGCATGTGCCCTACAAGGGCACGGCCGGCGCCGTGCAAGACCTGCTGGGCGGCCAGATCGGTTTCATGTTCCTGCCGGTCCATGTCTCGGCGCAGCACATCCGCGGCGGCAAGCTGAAGGCGATCGCCGCCGGCAGTCCCAAGCGCCTGCCGCAACTGCCCGACGTGCCGACCTTGATCGAAGCCGGGCTGGTCGGCGCCGATGTCGACATGTGGTACGGCCTGTTCGCTCCCAAGGCGACGCCCGCGCCGCTGGTCGAGCGTCTCAATCGCGAAATCGCCGACATCCTGGGCAGCGCCGACGCCAAAGCCGTCTTCGGTGCGCAAGGCATGGTGCCGACCACCTCGACGCCCGACGCGCTGGAAGCGATCGTGGTGCGCGACCGCAAGCGCTGGGCCGAGGTCGTCGCCAGCCGCGGGATCGTGGCGGAGTGAGTACGTCTACGTCCACCTCCACCCCCGATGTGCTGATCGTCGGCGGTGGGATCGGCGGCCTGACCCTGGCGCTGAGCTGCCACCAGGCCGGCATCTCGTGCCGCGTGTTCGAGGCCGCGCCCGAGATCCTGCCGTTGGGCGTCGGCATCAACCTGCTGCCGCATGCGATGCGCGAGCTCTCCGAGCTCGGCCTCGCCGACAGGCTCGCCGCGCATGCCATCGAGACACGCACGCTCGCCTATTACAGCCGCCACGGCCAGCCGATCATCAGCGACACCCGCGGCCGTTACGCCGGATACGACTGGCCGCAGCTCTCGATCCATCGCGCCGACCTGCACGAGGTGCTGCTCGACGCCACGCGCGAGCGGCTGGGGGAGGACGTCGTACGGCTCGGCCACAAGGTCACGCGCCTCGACCAGAACGCCACGCGCGCGACCCTGCATTTCGAGAATGGCCACTTCGCGCACGGCAAGGTCGCAATCGGCTGCGACGGCATCCACTCGGCGGTGCGCCGCCAGCTCTTCCCCGACGAAGGCCCGCCAAAATACTCGGGCGTCAACATGTGGCGCGGCGTGGTGCAGTGGCCGGCCTTTCTCGGCGGCGACACCATGATCTCGACCGGCTGGATGACCGCCGGCAAGACAGTGATCTATCCGGTCCGCCCCGGCACGCCCGGGACCGGCGGCAAGCCGCTGATCAACTGGGTCGCCGAGCTGGAGCGGCCCGAGGCGGTGCGCCAGGACTGGACCGGGCGCGGCCGGCTCGAGGACATGATGCCGGCCTTCGCCGGACTGACGTTCGACTTCCTCGACATCACCGGCATGATCGAGACGACCGGGGAGATCCTCGAATATCCGATGGTCGACCGCGACCCGCTGGAGCGCTGGAGCTTCGGCCGGATCACGCTGCTGGGCGACGCCGCTCACCCGATGTATCCGCGCGGTTCCAACGGCGCGGGCCAGGCGATCGTCGATGCGCGCTTCCTGACCGGCCGGATCAAGGCGCTCGGCGCCACGCCGGCCGCGCTCACCGCCTACGAGGCGGAGCGCAGTCCGGTGACGGCGAAGGTCGTGCTGACCAACCGCACCGACCCGCCCGATGCCATCCTGCGCGAGGTCTGGAAGCGCTCCGGCGGAAAGCGCTTCGACCGCCTCGAGGATCTCATTCCGATGACCGAACTGGAGGCGATCCTCGAGCGCTACAAGAAGGTCTCCGGCTTCGATCGCGAGACACTGCGGACGCGGCCGAGCTTCGTCTGATCTTGCTGGGAGTGCGGGTCTCCAGACCCGCTCAAGCTCAAGAGCATGAGCGGGCCTGGAGGCCCGCGGTCCGCTGAGCATGATCATTCGCTGCTGAGCCATGCTACTGTCCGGCATGGACATAAACTTCGCCCCACCGACCGAGTTCGTCGAGCTCGCCGAAAAGACCAAGGCCTTCGTCATCGACAAGGTCATCCCGTATGAGAAGGACCCGCGCTGGACGTCGCACGGGCCGACCGACGAGCTGCGGCTCGAGCTGAATGCGCTCGCCCGGGAAGCCGGCGTGTTCGCCCCGCATGTGGCCAAGGAGTTCGGCGGCCGGGGACTGAACCAGGTCGGCCGGGCGCTGGTGTTCGAGGCCGCCGGCTACTCGATGCTGGGACCGATGGCGATCCATTGCGCCTCGCCCGACGAGGGCAACATCCACCTGCTCGACATCGTGGCGCGGCCCGACCAGCGCGAGCATTTCCTGAGGCCGCTGGCCGAGGGCAAGGTGCGCTCGTGCTTCTGCATGACCGAGCCGGGCGGTGCGGGCTCCGATCCCGGCATGCTCTCGACCACGGCGCGGCAGGACGGCAACGAGTGGGTGATCAACGGCACCAAGTGGCTGATCACCGGCGCCGACAACGCCGGCTGGGCGATCATCATGGCCAAGCTCGAAGGCGGACCGATGAACGGTCACGCCACGCTGTTCCTCGCCGACCTGCCCAATCCGGCGATCAAAATCGAGCGCACCCTGGACACGATCGATTCGAGCTTCACCGGCGGGCATGCGGTGATGTCGTTCACCGATCTCCGCCTGCCGGCCGACGCCGTCCTCGGCGAGGTCGGCAAGGGCTTCCGCTACGCCCAGGTGCGGCTCGCGCCCGCACGGCTCAGCCACTGCATGCGCTGGCTGGGCTCGGCCAACCGGGCGCAGGACATCGCCGCCGACTATGCCCGCACGCGCCAGGCGTTCGGCAAGAAGCTCGGCGAGCACGAGGGCGTGTCGTTCATGCTGGCCGACAACCTGATGGACATCCACCTGGCGCGGCTCTCGATCTGGCACACCGCCTGGATGCTCGACCGCGGCGAGCGGGCGTCGAACGAGAGCTCGATGTCCAAGGTGATCTGCTCCGAAGCGATCGCCCGCGTCGCCGACCGCTCGATGCAGATCCTGGGCGGGCTGGGCATGACCCGCGACACGGTGGTCGAGCGCATCTTCCGCGACACCCGCGCGTTCAGAATCTACGACGGCCCGAGCGAGGTGCATCGCTGGGCGCTGGGGGCGCGGATCGTCTCGGGGAAGATGTAGACGGCGCGCCTATCCGGCCCGTCCGGTTGGCCGCAATCGGCGGCCTCAGCGAAGATTTGGAGCGAGGCCGAGGAGGTGCGCTAGTTGCTGCTCACCGTCCCAGCCAGAAGGCTTCTCGGTAGCGCATCCTTTCCAAAGGAGAGCCTCGGCCCATGCGGCCCGATATGCGCGCAGCGAAGCGATGATCGTATCTTTGGCTGCTGTAGAGCCTGGCGGTTCATCATCAAAGCCGGGTTCCCATAGGCAGCACGGGCAAATGGCGCATCCGATCAATCCACTACACTCATCATAAGCCGGATACTTGGCGTAACCGGGAAAACCGCATGCTGGGCAAAGCAGGCGTCCATCCTTGTCGCGGATGTTGAATTGGCGAGCGTCGATCTGTGGCAAACCATTATCTCCAATGACGGTGGTCGGCGCCTACAGCATGCCTCTTCCGTGAATGTGCGCGCGGCACGAAGCGAAGGGGGCCGTTATCAGGTGCAGGTGCACAGCCTTCGTCCGACCTTTGGCGCGCCTTCCGTCGCCCAGTCGCAATTCAGTGGACCGCGGGCTTCCAAGCCATTCAAGAGCCCGCAAGATGCGCGCGGTCCATCATGAATGCAGGTGGCAGGCCACCGCGCGGCCGTCGGGCAGGTCGCGCATCGGCGGATCGACCGACTTGCAGACTTCCATCGCCTTCGGACAGCGCGTGTGAAAGCGGCAGCCGGGCGGCGGACGTAGCGCGCTCGGGATCTCGCCCGAGATGATCTGCTGGCCGCGCTGGGCCTCGATCTCGGGATCGGCGATCGGCACGGCGGCGAGCAGCGCCTGGGTGTAGGGATGCAGCGGGTCCTTGTAGAGCTGGTCGCGCGTGGCGATCTCGACGATGCGGCCGAGATACATCACCGCGATGCGGTCGCTGATGTGGCGCACCACCGACAGGTCGTGGGCGATGAAGATGTAGGTGAGGCCGAGCCGCTCCTGCAGCTCCATGAACAGGTTCACCACCTGCGCCTGGATCGACACGTCGAGCGCCGACACCGGCTCGTCGCAGATCAATAAGGTCGGCTCCAGAGCAAGCGCGCGGGCGATGCCGATGCGCTGGCGCTGGCCTCCCGAGAATTCGTGCGGGTAGCGCTCGGCCATGTCGGGCAGCAGGCCGACCATCTTGAGCAGCGCGGCGACCCGGGCGCGGTACTTGTCCCTGTCCGACGCCAGCCCGTGCACGACCAGCGGCTCGCCGACGATGTCGGCCACCTTCATGCGCGGGTTCAACGAGCCGTAGGGGTCCTGATAGACCATCTGCATCTTGGCGCGGATCGGCCGCATCCGCGCGCGGTCGTAGCCCGAGATGTCCTCGCCCTCGAACTCGACAGTCCCGGAGGTGATGTCGAGCATGCGCAGCACGGCGAGGCCGGTGGTCGACTTGCCGCAACCGGACTCGCCGACCAGTCCCAGCGTCTCGCCGCGCCGCACGCTGAAGCTGACGCCGTCGACGGCCTTCACCGTGCCGACCACGCGCTTGGCGATGATCCCCGTCGTGATCGGGAAATGGACCTTCAGGTCCGCGACGGTGAGGACGGGATCAGGCCGCGAGGCGTTCATGATAAAAACAGGCCGAGAAATGGTTGGGGCCGCTCTCGAACAGCGGCGGACGTTCGATGCGGCAACGCTCGGTCGCCTCCTTGCAACGCGGTGCGAAGGGGCAACCGGGCGGCAGGCTGGCAAGGTCGGGCGGCTGGCCCTCGATCGGCACCAGCGGCCGGTCGGTGTCGCCGTCGAGCCGCGGCACCGAGGCCATCAGGCCACGCGTATAGGGATGGCGCGGGGTCTTGTAGAGCTGGCGTGCCGGTGCAGTCTCGACGATGCGGCCGCCGTACATGACGGCGACGCGATCGGCATAGCGGGCCACGACGCCGAGGTCGTGGGTGATCAGGATCATCGCCGAATTGGCCTCGCGCGTGAGCTCCTTGAGCAGGGCGAGGATCTGCGCCTGCACCGTGACGTCGAGCGCCGTCGTGGGCTCGTCGGCAATGATCAGCCGGGGCTGGCAGGCCAGCGCCATGGCGATCATCACGCGCTGGCGCATGCCGCCGGAATACTGGTGCGGATAGGAGTTGAGCCGGCTCCTCCCGTCGGGGATGCGCACCTTGCCCAGCAGCTCGGCCGCCTTGTCGAGCGCCTTGGCCCACACCGTCTTGCGATGAAGGTTGATCGGCTCGCCGACCTGCAGCCCGACGGTGAGCGCCGGGTTGAGCGAGCTCATCGGCTCCTGGAAGATCATGGCGATGCGGTCGCCGCGGATCGCGCGGATGCCCGCGTCGTCGAGCTTCAGCAGGTCCTTGCCGTCGAACAGGATCTCGCCTGCTTCGATCCTGCCCGGCGGGTCGGGAATCAGGCGCAGGATCGAGAGCGCGGTGACGCTCTTGCCCGAACCGGATTCGCCGACGATCGCCAGGGTCTCGCCGGCGGCGACATCGAAGGAGACGTTGTCGACTGCCCGCACCATGCCACGCTCGGTGCGGAAACGGGTCGAGAGGTTGCGGACGCTGAGGAGGGGCGTCATTGGAGCGCGCCACTCCAGTGGCGCATCTTCTCGGGCGCTTGAACGCAACTGGAGTTGCGCGCTCCCATGATCATCACTTCCCCATCTTCTTCTTGAGGTCTTCGTCGATCCACAGGCGGGCGTAGATCGGGCCGGGCCGCACCGCGCCGGCGCGCAGCTTGCCGTTGTAGCCCTTCACCCACGGCCACCGCGCCGTATAAACGTAAGGTGTCGGCAGCCAGATGTACGGCGCCTTGTCGAGGATCTCGCGCGTCATCTCCTTGATCATCGCCTGCCGCCTGCCCTCGTCGCGTTCCAGGTACATGTCGGCGACCGTCTTATCGAGCGCACCACAGACTACTCCCTGTTCTCTTCTTCTTTTTCTCTCTTCTTCCTCCTCTCCCCCCTAGCGGGGGAGAGGAACATGAAATGAGAGGAAATCGATCGAGAAGGTACGTCTTAGCTACCGCCCCATCTTTTTCTTCAGCTCCTGGTCGAGCCAGATCCGCGCGTAGATCGGGCCCGGGCGGATCGAGCCGACGCTGAGCTCGCCATTGTAGTTCTTCACCCACGGCCACCACGCCGAATAGACGTACGGCGTCGGCAGCCAGATGTAGGGCGCGGCGGTCACGATCCGGGCGGTCAGGTCGCGGATGATCTCCTGCCGCTTACCCTCGTCGCGGGTGCGATAGGCCTCGTCCATCTTGGCGTCGAACTCGGCGTCCTTGTGCATCGCCGGGTTCCAGGTCTGGCCGCTGACGAAGCTCTTGCGGATCGAGGTCGTCGGGTTGGTGTGGCTCGAGTTCATCAGGTAGCCGGCCGCGTGCTTCTTGGTCGTCATCGCCGAAAGGAAGGCCGAATACTCCATCGGCTTGAGATCAGCCTTGACGCCGACCTGCTCGAGATAGGCTGCAAGCAGCGGCGCCAGCTCGCTCTGGTCGGGCGAGCAGGCGCAGTACTCCATGGTGAAGGTGAAGCCCTTCGGATAGCCCGCCTCGGCGAGCAGCTTCTTGGCCTTGGCGGGATTGTATTCGAACAGCTCGCGCGCCTCGGCCGGCAGCTTCTCGAGCGGGTCGAAGTAACCCGTCCAGTCGGGATGCATTGGATAGGCGTAGAGCTCGGCCTCGCCGCCGTAGTGCGCCGAAACGATCTCCTGCTTGTTGATCGCCATGTTCATGGCGCGGCGCACGCGGACGTCGTCGAACGGCTTGGTGTCCTCGCGCATCGCCATGAACGAGCCCAGCACCGACAGCCACTTGTTCCACTTGAGGTCGGGCGCGCTCTTCTTCAGCTCGGGCACGTAGCGCGCGTTGATCGATTCCAGGATGTCGATCTTGGCGGTGCGCAGCGCGACGTGCGTCGTCATCTCGTCCTTGATGGTGCGGTAGACCAGCTTGTCGACGAACGGGAGCTTGTACTCGACGCCGTCCAGTTTCTCCTTGTCCCAGTAGACCGGGTTCTTCGAGTAGGTGTTCGAATTGCCCTGCACGAAGTCGGTCAACATGAACGGGCCGGTGCCGTTCACGTTCTTCCAGTTGCCGGCGCCGGCCTCGACGACTTCCTTCGGGGTGATCGTGGTGTAGAAGCCCCAGGCCAGCCGGTAATCCCACTCGGCGTTGAATTCCTTGAAGGTGTACACGACGGTGTACTTGTCCTTGGCCTCGACCTTGTCGACGAAGTCGTAGTAGGTGCCGATGTATTTCGGGCTCGAGCGCAGTCGGGTGTAGGCATAGACCACGTCGTCGGCGACGAACTCGCGCTCCTTCATGACGCCGGGCTTGTCCGGGAACATCACGCCCTTGCGCAGGGTGAAGGTGACGGTGTTGCCGTCCTCCTTCCAGCTCTCGGCCAGCTCGCCGCGCTGGGCGTCGGCCGGCAGGAAGGCGTCGATGATGAACTTGTACTTGCCGCCCTTCTTGACGCTCTTGTCGAGATCGCCGGCGATGAGCTGCTCGTAGAACGGACTGGTGTCGTGGTTCAGCTTCCAGTTCCAGTCGTAGGGATCCCACGACAACGCCGAGAGCGTGTAGAACATGGTGGCGATTTCGAGCGTGCCGCCGTACTGCGGCTTCTGCTGTGCGCCCGCGCTGCTGATCAGCGCCAGACTCGCGGCACCGGCCAGAAGGCTGGCGCTCCACTTCCTGATCGACATGTGTTTCCTCCGTTATTATGTCATTTTCATTATTGCGTCAGCGCGATCCGCGCATGCGCGGATCGAGCAGATCGCGCAGCGCGTCGCCGAACATGTTGGTGGCGTAGACCACGACGGTCAGGCAGAGGCCGGGCGCCAGCGCGAGCCACGGTCCCTGCAGCATGTAGGTGCGCCCGCTGTCCGACAGCAACCCACCCCAGGTCGGCGCCGGCGGCGGCACGCCCAGCCCGAGGAAGGCGAGCCCCGACTCGGCCAGGATCACGCCGCCCACGTTGGTCGTGAACAGCACGATCACCGGCGGCAGGACGTTGGGCAGAATATGGCGCCACAGGACGCGGAAGGTCGACGCGCCGGTCGACTGGGCGGCGTGCACGTACATGTTCTCGCGCACCGAGACCACGGCGCTGCGGATGATGCGCGAACCGCCGATGCCGAACAACAGGCCGAGCGTCGCGATGATCTGCGGCATGCCCGGCCCGACGACCGAGACGACGACGATCAGCACGATCAAGGCGGGAAAGCTCATCCAGGCATCGACGAAGCGCTGCAGGACGAGATCGAAACGGCCACCGAGATAGCCCGAGACGATGCCGATCAGGGTCG
>Ga0268266_10005206_pt1 | contig 12240 bp, 13 predicted proteins | sample KBSS13metaG_FD_190356 | JGI IMG/M metagenome (GOLD analysis project Ga0268266, IMG submission 190356) | Switchgrass rhizosphere microbial communities from Kellogg Biological Station, Michigan, USA - KBS S1-3 metaG (SPAdes) (version 2) | ecosystem: Host-associated > Plants > Roots > Rhizosphere... | reverse complement strand
GCCGGTCTTGGCGACCGCCTCGGCCACGGTGTCGAACACCGGCAGGTCGAGATGGGTGGTGCCGCCCTTACCCGGGGTCACGCCGCCGACCATCTTGGTGCCGTAGGCGATGGCCTGCTCGGAATGGAACGTGCCCTGCGCGCCGGTGAAGCCCTGGCAGATGACCTTGGTGTTCTTGTCGACGAGAACGGCCATTATGCGGCCTCCTTAACCTGCTGGACGATCTTCTCCGCGGCATCTGCCAGATTGTCCGCGGCGACGATCTTGAGGCCGGATTCGGCCAGGATTTTCTTACCCAGTTCGACGTTCGTGCCCTCAAGGCGAACGACGAGCGGGACATGGAGCGAAACCTCGCGGGCCGCCGCGATCACGCCTTCGGCGATGACGTCGCAGCGCATGATGCCGCCGAAGATGTTGACCAGGACGCCTTCGACGTTCGGGTCGGACAGGATCAGCTTGAAGGCCGTGGTCACACGCTCACGCGTCGCGCCGCCACCGACATCGAGGAAGTTGGCCGGTTCGCCGCCATACAGCTTGATGATGTCCATCGTCGCCATCGCCAGGCCGGCGCCGTTGACCATGCAGCCGATATTGCCGTCGAGCTTCACATAGTTCAGCTCATGCTTGCCGGCTTCCAGCTCGATCGGGTCCTCTTCCGCCTCGTCACGCAGCGCGGCGACGTCGGGGTGGCGATAGAGCGCGTTGTCGTCGAAGTTCATCTTGGCGTCGAGCGCGATGACATCGCCGGCGCCCGTCACGACCAGCGGGTTGATCTCGACGATCGAGGCGTCGAGCTCGATGAACGACTTGTACATGGCGCTCAGGAACTTGATCGCGCTCGAAACCTGCTTGCCTTCGAGGCCCAGCCCGAACGCCACCTGCCGGGCGTGGAACGCCTGCATGCCGGTGGCGGGGTCGATATCGATGCGCAGGATCTTTTCCGGCGTGTGAGCGGCGACCTCTTCGATCTCCATGCCGCCTTCGGTCGAGGCCATGATCGTGACCCGCGAAGTTGCACGATCAATCAGCATGCCGACATACAGCTCGCGCTTGATGTCGCAGCCTTCCTCGACATAGATGCGCTTGACCTCGCGGCCCGCCGGACCGGTCTGGTGGGTGACCAGCACCTTGCCCAGCATGTCCTCGGCGCGGGCAAAGACCTCGTCCAGCGACTTCACCACCTTGACGCCGCCGGCCTTGCCGCGGCCGCCTGCATGGATCTGCGCCTTCACGACCCAGACCGGACCACCGAGCCCGGTCGCGACCTCAGCCGCCTCTTGCGCCGTATAGGCAACGCCGCCACGCGGCACCGCGACGCCGTACTTCTGCAGCAGCGCCTTGGCTTGATATTCGTGTACGTTCATGAAAAACGCCGGAAATTGTGGAAAAAATCCGGGAAATTCCCGGAGCGGGCGCAATCTAACATCATCGCCGGTGGTGGCAACCCTTCCAGGCCCCGTTGCATCGCAAAAACACCTCGCAGCAGGATGAATCGCGGAATTAAATAAGCCCCGCGCCTCTCAGACCCTCACTCGGATGCCTTTCCTGCGCCGTCGGGCGGGATGACGAAGCTGATGGTCGCCTGGATATTGGCCTCCGGCGAGTCCGACGTCGCCAGCACCAGCTCCGCCTGCTTGCCCGTGTCGGGCAAGGTCATGCGATAGCCCAGTATGTGGAACTTGATCTTTCCGCCGGCACGCGGCTTCGGGTCGCCATGCGAATTCGCGGCCGGGGGATCATAGGACTGGGTCTGGTCGGCGACGCGGCGGACGACGAACTGGCCGCTGGCGGAAAACTGGTCGAGCAGGTTCCTGAACGCGCTCTCCATCTCGGAGGTCTTCACCCGCGGCGCCCGCACGATGCAGGTCCCGTCCGGCGGGAATTCGAGGATGATGCGATCGCCCAGCGGCATGCGGATGATCCAGCCGATGCCGCCCGATTGGCCGTTCTCGAGGCCGCGCAGCAGCGGCGCGTCCATCTTCTCTATGGCGCTGTCGCCTTCGCCGACGATGGCCTGCGCCCGCGCCCGGTCGCCGCGCGTCGAGACGCAAAGCCGGGAATAGAGATCGATCGCGTCGTAGGCCTGCGGATCGATGGTCCGTGGCGACGCCGATTGGTCGGGAATCGGCGACTGGTTGGGGTTGGCTCCGGATCGCTGCCGGCCATAGCCCGACTGCGCTGCGGCGGCGCCAGAAAAAAGGGCCGCGAGCGCCAAGGCAAGCCCGAACGCACGCAGCCCTTTCACAGCTTCTGATCCTACCGGGAGATCAGGCTTTTTCCATCAGGCCCTTGGTCACCGCGACCAGTTCCTTCACGGCGTTCACCGATTTGTCGAAGTCGGCCTTCTCGGCCGCATTCAGCTCGATCTCGACAATGCGCTCGACGCCGCCGGCGCCCAGCACGACCGGCACGCCGACATAGAGGCCGTCGACGCCGTACTGGCCGGTCAGCTGCGCGGCGCAGGGCAGGACGCGCTTCTGGTCGAGCAGATAGCTCTCGGCCATCGCGATCGCCGAGGCGGCCGGGGCATAGAAGGCCGAGCCGGTCTTCAAGTGCTTGACGATCTCGGCGCCGCCGTCACGGGTGCGCTGGACGATCTGGTCGAGCTTTTCCTGGGTGGTCCAACCCATCTTCACCAGATCGGGCAGCGGAATGCCGGCAACGGTGGAATAGCGCACCGACGGCACCATCGTGTCCCCATGGCCGCCCAGCACGAAGGCGGTGACATCCTGGACCGAGACGCCGAACTCCTCAGACAGGAAATAGCGGAAGCGGGCACTGTCGAGCACGCCGGCCATGCCGACGACCTTGTTGGCCGGCAGGCCGGAAACCTCACGCATCACCCAGACCATGACGTCGAGCGGGTTGGTGATAACGATGACGAAGGCGTTCGGGCAGTTGGCCTTGATGGCCGTGCCGACGGTCTTGATGATGCCAGTGTTGACGCCGATCAGGTCGTCGCGGCTCATGCCCGGCTTGCGCGGGATGCCGGCGGTGACGATCACGACATCGGCGCCCTTGAGGTCGGCATAGTCGTTCGACCCGGTATAGCCGGCATTGAAGCCGTCGACCGGCGAGGCCTCGGCGATATCGAGGGCCTTGCCCTGGGGCACGCCTTCGACGACGTCGATGAGGGTGACGTCGCCGAGCTCCTTCATGCCGGCGAGGAGGGCTAAGGTGCCGCCGATCTGGCCGGCGCCGACGAGGGCGATCTTCTTGCGTGCCATGTCCAAAAATCCGTCTGTTGCGAACGAAAAATCGATCGAGTGGAGGGGTAAGCGCGTGTGTTAGCGCTTTCGCGATTTAGCGACAAGCCACCCTAGCGGGCCCAGGAGGTAAACCACGGGCGACCCGTGACGGAAGGTCAGCCGATGCCGGTCATTTCCCATGGGAAATCGATCCAGCTCTCCTGCGGGAACTCGGCGACGAAACTATCGGCCAGCGGCCGGCCCACCGGTTTGGCGTAGAGCACGCCGACATGGGCCCTGGGCAGGATTTCGCGGACGATCTTCATGGTCGCGCCGGTATCGACGAGGTCGTCGATCACCAGCCAGCCCGTGCCGTCGCCCGCCGCACTTGGATGCTTGAGCATTTCAGGCGCGCCGATCCGCTCCCCCTGGTAAGTGGCGATCGACACGGCCTCGACTCTGCGGATGCCCAGCGCCCGGGCGACCAGCGCCGCCGGGACCAGCCCGCCGCGCGCCACCGCGACGACACCCTGCCATTGGCCCTGGTGCGCGAGCTTTTCCGCCAGCACGACCGAATCCTGCTGGATCCGATCCCAGGAGACGGAGAAGTGAAAGCGGGATTCGGGCTCGGTCGCGGCGTTCATTGCTTCTGTTAACAGGCCGGCGCGCGTCGGAAAAGCGGCAAAGACACCCAAAGTCAGTGCGGTTGCGCGGTCAGTGAGCCTGGGCGCCGGAATGGTCGTTGTCGCGGCGGTCTTGCGGGTCCTGCGGGCGCGGCTGGAGCGTCGGTGTCGGCGGCAGGTGCGGCCCCGGCGCGCCATGCTCCCGCACCGGCCCGTGGACTCGCTCGGCAGCGGGGACCGGCACCTCCCGGACCCAGCGAGCGCGGTCGCGAAAGAAGGGCCGGTCGCGATAATAACGGCCCCAGTAATCCTCGACCGAGAAGGCGACCACGGGCAGGCCGATCTGGGCGCCGAAGCCGCGCAAGGTGACCCGCACGCCGTTATAGGGATAGGCGAGCAGCCGCCCGTCGAACCAGCCGCGATAGCCCTGGAAAGAAACATCGCACCAGGTGAAACCCTCCAGGCATCCATGGACCTGGACCGGCTCGCCGGGGCTGAGGTCGGCGACCGACGGATAGTCCGCCCCAGGCCCGGCGACCAGCGAAGCGCCGGAGACGATATAGGCGTCGTAGTTGCGCGCGGTTGCCGGCACGGCCAGCACGGCCATTAAGCCCCCGATGATCAGCGCCGATCTCATGCTCGCCTGCCCTCGCGAATAGCCCGCCAGCCCGTTGCCGGACACTATAACCGACACTGCTAACCGGCAACGAATGTCGTTGTTCCGGCCCCCGGGCCGGGCTAGGAAGGGGCATGAGCACTGAGGAAAATCGGGCGATAGCCCTCAAGATGGTGGCGACGCTGGGCGCCGGCGCGCCGGACCTGTCGCTGGCCACCGACGACGCGGTCTGGTGGGCGCCGGGCCGTGGCGAATTCGGCAACGAAACCTTCGCCGGAATGGCCGCCGCCTTCGCCGGCATGTTCAAGAGCCCATCGAAGATCACCGTCCACGGCGTCACCGCCGAAGGCGACCGCGTGGCGATCGAGGCCCAGGGCCACGCCGAACTCACCAACGGCAAGATCTACCGCAATACTTACCATTATCTGTTCGTCTTCCGGGACGGGAAGATCTGCCAAGGCAAGCTGTATAACGACACTCAGCACGCGGCCGAGATTCAGAGCTAGCTTACCCGCGTCGAGCCGCTATAACCCCGCCCACCGACCAACAGGGGAAATGCGATGATCGATCTCTACGGCATGTCGAGCCCGAATGTGCTCAAGGTGGTTCTGGGGCTGGAGGAGATGGGGCTGCCCTATACCGTCAAGCACATGAACATGATCGCGGGCGACCAGTATACGCCGGAGTTCCGGGCGGTGAATCCGAATGGGCGGGTGCCGGCGATCGTTGACCAGGATGGGCCCGGCGGCAAGCCGTTCGCGGTGTTCGAATCCGGTGCGATCCTGATGTATCTGGCCGAGAAGAGCGGCAAATTCTGGCCCGCCGACCTGCGGCAGCGCCACACCGTCATCCAGTGGCTGATGTTCCAGATGGGCGGCATCGGGCCAATGTCCGGACAATTCGTTCATTTCACCCGCGCCGCGCCGCAGGAGGGCAACGACTATGCCCGCACGCGCTACTTCACCGAGATCCACCGGCTCTATGGCGTGCTGGACCAGCGGCTGGGCGAGGCCGCCTACATGGCCGGCGACGAGTACTCGATCGCCGACATGGCGACCTGGCCGTGGGCGCGCAACCATGAATTGCTGAAGCTGGACAATTATGCCGGCCTGCCCAACCTCGCCCGCTGGGTCGCGGCGATCGGCGAACGCCCGGCAGCGCAGCGCATGATCGCCAAGGAAGCCGAAATCCGCGTCGATGACGGCAAGGCCTTCCAGGCCGCCACGCCGGAGGCGATGGATCGGTTCTTCGGCCGGGGGAAATACGCCAAGGCGATGTGAGGTGACGGCACTCTAAGCCCCTCGCCCTCCGGGAGAGGGAGGGGCCCGCGTAGCGGGAGGGTGAGGGTGCGTCGCCACAGCCTCTCACCCTCGACGAGACCTTGCATCTCTGAACCCTCACCCTCCCACCGCTTCGCGGCGGGCCCCTCCCTCTCCCAGAGGTAGAGGGGCTATGAGAGGCTCGCGACTAGCGATGCCGCCGATTGAACCGTCTGCGCGGTCCGGCCTTGACGCCGGGCAGACCCGTGGCCACCGGCGGATTCTCGCGGTACTTGTCGAGCAGCTTTCCGAAGCTCTCCAGCAGCGCGGTCTCGATCTCCGGCCGGTCTTCCAGGCGGGCGAGCAGCATGCCGGCGGCTTCCAGGGTCGACAGGCCCTCGCGGCGGGGTTCGCGGCGGAGCTTGCCGTAGAGCGAGGGGCGGCTGGGCGCCAGTACGACGCGCTTGGATTTCAGCAGCCAGGCGTTGCGCCACCACAGGGTCTTGGCCTGGCTCCAGGTGCCGTCGAGCACGATCACGCCCTCGATATCGGCCAGCGCCATTTCCTGGATCGGCAGCAGGTTGCCCTTGGCGTCGAGCGCGACGACGCTCTGACCTGGCGCCAGCATCGCCGGGTCAGCAGAGCCCAGATAGAGCGTCGCCCAGCGTTTCGGATCGGCGGTGCGGCCCAGGGCCTTGGTCAGGCTGGGCCAGGACAGGCCGGTCTTGAAGACGGCGTTCTTGAAATGCAGCGCGGTCAGCCGCGCCGTACCCAGCGCCTTGTCCTGCTCCTGCGGGTGCTGGAGGATCAGCAGCGCGATCTCATTCTCAATCGGCTGGATGTCCTGGCAGACGCAAAGCGTCTCCGGTTTGCCGCAGCGTGGGCAATCGGCGACCGGCGCAACCTCGTTCGTTTCGATCTCGCTCAATGTGCGTCCGCCCAGTTCTTGGCCCAGTGCGCCTCGGCCACCAGCGGCACGCCGAGCGTCGCCGACGCCTCCATCTCGCGCTTGACCAGCTCGGCCGCCTCCGGCGCGGCGGCTTCCGGCACCTCGAACACCAGTTCGTCATGGACGGAGAGCAGCATCCGGGCCGGGGAATTCGCCTGCCGCAGCGCCCGGTCGACCCGGATCATCGCCCGCTTGATGATATCCGCCGCCGTACCCTGGATGCGGGCGTTGACCGCCTGGCGCTCGGCTGCGGCGCGCACCGACGGGATCTTGTTGCCGATGCCGGGCATATAGCATTTGCGGCCCGCCAGGGTCAGCACATAGCCGTGAGTGCGGGCGAAGGACTTGGTCTCGTCCATATAGACGCGCAGCTCGTGGAAGCGTTCGAGATACTGCTTGATGTACTCGCCCGCCTCGCGCGCGCCGACGCCCAGCTGTTGGCCCAGGCCGAAGCCGGAGATGCCGTAGATGATGCCGAAATTGATCGCCTTGGCGCGGTTGCGAATGTCGCGCGTCATCTCGCTCATCGGGATGCCGAAGACCTGGCTCGCGGTCAGCGCATGGATATCGTCGCCATCGCGGAAAGCCTGCTTCAGCGCGCCGATCCCGGCGATCTCGGCCGCCAGGCGCAGCTCGATCTGCGAATAGTCGACGGAGAGCAGGACATTGCCCTCGTCGGCGACGAAGGCGGTGCGGATCAGCCGCCCATCCTCGGTGCGGACCGGGATGTTCTGCAGGTTGGGATCGATCGACGACAGGCGGCCGGTATTGGTCGCCGCCAACGCGTAGGAGGTATGGACCCGCCCGGTCGTACCCTGGATTTCGTTGACCAGGGAGTCGGCGTAGGTGCTCTTCAGTTTCGACAGCGCTCGCCAGTCCAGCACCTTCTGGGCAACGTCGTGGCCCTGCGCCGCCAGCGGCTCCAGCACATCGGCGTGGGTCGACCAGCCGCCGGATTTGAGCTTGGCGCCGCCGGCGGTAGGCAATCCCATCTCGCCGAACAGCACGTCGCCCAACTGTTTGGGCGAGCCGATATTGAACTGATGCCCGGCGGCTTCGTAGATCGCCGTTTCCAGCACCTGCAGCCGCTCGCCAAAATTCTGCGCCAGCCGCGCCAGGGTCGTCCGGTCGACCTTGATCCCGGCCAGCTCCATCGCCGACACGATCGGCACCAGCGGCCGGTCGATCCGCTCATAGAGGGTCACCTGGCGTTCCGCGACCAGGCGGGCACGCAGCGCCGACTGCAGCCGCAGCACCAGATCGACCTGTTGCGCCGCATAGGGCAGCGCCGCGTCGGGCGCCAGCTGGTTGAAGGCGAGCGCCGCGCGGCCCGTGCCGGTCAGTTCGACCAGCGACTGTGCCTGGAGCCCCAGCGCCCGCTCGGCCAGCGGCGCAAGCCCGTGATCCTGGCTCGCCCCGTCCAGCACATAGGAGAGAGCCTGGGTATCGTCGATCGGCTCCACGGTCATGCCCAGGCAGACAAGGATCTGCGTGTCGAACTTGGCGTTATGGCCGATCTTCAGGATCGCGGGATCGGCCATGACCGGCTTCAGCTTCTCGACCACCGTGGCCAGGGCGAGCTGCGCGTACCGGTTTTCGTCGAGGCCAAGTTCCCCGTTGGCGCTGCCGCCGCCATGGCTGAGCGGGATATAGCAGGCCTCGCCCGGCGCCACCGCCAGCGCGACGCCGACGGCATGGCACGCAATCGCCTGGCCGATATCGGGATGGACGTCGAAGGCCAGATGACCGGTCGCCCTGGCGCGGGCCAGCCAGCGATCCAGCGCCGCAATATCGGTTACCAGCTCATAGGCGACTTCGACCGGCGGCGCGGACGGTCCCTCATGCGTATGCTCGCCCTCGGCCAGTTCCCCGGTTTCGCGCAGGCGCGACTGGACACGGGCCAAGGTGGTGCGGAACTCCTGCTGGGTCAGGAAGGCGATCAGCCGCTCGGAATCCGGCTCGTGGACTTTCAGCTCCTCGATCGGCAGCGGCACCGGCGCATGTGCGTCGAGCAGCACCAGCCGGCGGGAGATGCGGGCCTGCTCGGCGAACTCGATCAGCGCCTCGCGCCGCTTCGGTTGCTTGATCTCGCCGGCCCGGGCCAGCAGCGTTTCCAGATCGCCGAACTCGCTGATCAGTTGCGCCGCGGTCTTGATGCCGATGCCCGGGACGCCGGGCACGTTGTCGGTCGAATCGCCGGCCAGCGCCTGGACCTCGACCACTTTGTCCGGAGTGACGCCGAACTTCTCGAACACCTCCTCGGGGCCGATCGGCTTCGACTTCATCGGATCGAACATGCGCACGCCGGGCCGGACCAGCTGCATCAGATCCTTGTCGGACGAGACGATCACCACCTCTTCGCCACGTTCGGCGGCGTAGCGTGCGTATGTCGCGATCAGGTCATCCGCCTCATAGCCGGCGAGTTCGATCGAGGGCAGGCAGAAGGCCTCGGTCGCCTCACGGATCAGGCCGAATTGCGGGATCAGCTCCGGCGGCGGGCCGTCGCGGTTGGCCTTATAGAGAGGGTAGATGTCGTTACGGAAGTTCTCTTCCTTGGCGTCGAAGATCACGGCGATGCGGGCAACACCGAACTCGGTCAGCAGCTTGAGCAGCATATTGACGAAGCCCAGCACCGCGTTGACCGGCGTGCCGTCGCTGCGCGTCATCGGCGGCAAGGCGTGGAAGGCGCGGAAGATGAAGCCCGAGCCGTCGATCAGATAGAGGGCCGAGGACGCCGGTTTGGCTTCCCCCGCCTCAACTACGGCGGTTTCAGTTTCGGCCATAACGATCAGTCCTCAGTGCGCGGTATCGCCGTAAGACGATAGCATGATTTCCTTGGGCCTGTGGACAGCGGCTCAATGCGCGCCCAGAGAGCGCCCCTGCCCGGCCGTCTTGAAGATCTTTACCTGATCCTGATAGGCGCTGCTCAAGGTCTTGGCCTCGTCGGTCGCGCTGCCGCCGGCATCGCGCAGCTTTTGCACCACGTCGGGCTTTGTGCCCGGCGGCAGCTGCCTGATCTTAGCGTCGAGACAGCCCTTGTAGGCATCCAGCGCCTGCACATAGGCCTGGATCAAGGGATGGGCGGCCTTGAACTGGTCGACCGTCGCCTTGGCGCCGTCCGGCACGGCCGGTGGGTTCGCGGGCCGCTGGCAATCTTCGGCGAATGCCGGCCGGACAATCGCTGGGTCGACGAACGCCGTCAGCAGCGCCATCGCGCCCAGAACCCGATGAAGATAGCGCATGGAATGCCCTGTGTTACGGAACCGTGCGCGCCGCGGCAGCGGATTATTTCGGCGCGGTGGCCGTGGAGGCGCGGTTGTTGAAGACCTTCTTCTGCGCGATATAAGCGGCGGCGAGCGCCTTGGCTTGGTCGACGGCAGCATTGCCGGCATCGCGCATCTTCTGCAGATCGTCCGGCTTTGCCGTCTTCTGGGTCATCTTGATCCGCGCCTCGTAGCAGTCCTGCACCGACTGCAGCCCGTTGACATAGGACTGCACCTGCTGCTTGGCGGCATCCATCTGGGCCGCCGTTGCGGTCTGGCCGTCGGGAACTACCGGTGCCTGTCCGGGCGCGGCGCATTCGGCGGCGAAGGCCGGAGAAGCAGCGACCGCGAAAACGGCAGCGCTAAAGGCGAGTTGGAAACGGCGCATAGTGACTCCTCAAATGGCTTCTTCTGTTACGGCGTCTGTTATTTGGCCTGCGTGACGTAATCGCCAACCAGTTTGACGAAGATTCTCACGGCATAGGCGATGTGTTCCGCCGGGACCCCGCCGCGCAGATTCGCGTCCATGCGTAGCTGCGGCACGCCCTTGTCGCTGAGATAGGCGGTGGCGTAGCGCATGGATTCGTTGAAGCTGTTGATCTGGGCGAAGTTGAGCGACCCGGGCGGCAAGGTCGCCCGGAACTCCAGGCTCTTGCACAGCGCCGGCTGGCCACCGTCACAATCGTCCATCAGGACCGTGTAGTTGATCGCGTTCGGCAGTTGGACCTTCAGCACCGGCCCTTGCGGGTCCGAGCCATCCGGCGTGACCTGAGCCTGGCCCACCGCCTTGATGATCGCCATCAAGGTTTCCGCATTCATCGAATTGTAGGTCGGAATGACGGTCGCGTTGGACGGGGGCAGAACCAGACTCTGCGTCGGCGAACCTGCCGGGGCTGCCGGCGCGGCGGGTTTTGCAGGAGCGGCCTGGGCAGGAGCAGCCGGAGCGGCGGCGGGCGCGGATTGGGCGAAAGCCGGCAGGGCGAAAGCCGCGGCGGCGCAGACGAGCCCCCCAAAACGGAGCGCATTATGCATGATCATGAACCTTTGCCGAATGATCGAGGATGAAACGCCGTCCGCAATAGGGGCAGTCGGTTTCACCCGATTGACCGATCGGCAGATAGACCATGGGATGACCGAGAGGGCCGCCACCGCCATCGCACCCGACAGTCGACGTTTCCACGTGAATGATCTCGGCTGGCTGCATTTGCGTCGCTCTTTATCTCTTCAAAAGTCCAAGGTCCGGAATTATCTCACACCGGTCGCCGGTGCGGCTTGATTGACCACGGCAGGATCGGATGATAGCGATCCTCGCCGCAGGATCAATCGTCCGTGCGCAATCCTACCCCGATTATGGTCCATCCCGATTATGGCCCGCCAGGACTGTCAGATACCGATCCCATGAACGCCACTGCCGCGTCCTCTCCTGCTCCGGCCGCGTTGCCGGACTGGGCCGTCGAGCTCAAGGGCCTGACCAAGACCTATAACGCGTCCGGCAAGGCGGCGCCCAAGCATGCGCTGAAGGGCATCGACCTCAATATTCCGCGCGGCTCCTTCTTCGGTCTGCTGGGCCCGAACGGCGCCGGCAAGTCGACGATGATCAACATCCTGGCCGGGCTGGTGATCAAAAGCTCGGGCACGGCGCGGATCTGGGGCTATGACATCGACGAGCGCCCGCGCCAGTCGCGCGCGGCCATCGGCGTCGTGCCGCAGGAGCTGATCCTCGACCCGTTCTTCACCCCGCGCGAGCTCCTGGACCTGCAGGCCGGCCTCTACGGCGTGCCCCGGGCCGAGCGCCGGACCGACCAGCTGCTTGAGGCGGTCGGCCTGGCCGACAAGGCCAACGCCTATGCTCGGACGCTCTCGGGCGGCATGCGGCGGCGGCTGATGGTGGCCAAGGCGCTGGTCCATTGGCCCCCGGTGCTGGTGCTGGACGAGCCCACCGCCGGCGTCGATATCGAACTCAGGCAATCGCTATGGGCCTATGTGCGGGAGCTGAACCGCAACGGCACGACCGTCCTCCTCACCACCCATTACCTGGAAGAGGCGCAGGAGCTGTGCGACACCATCGCCATCATCAATAACGGCGAGGTCGCCGCCTGCGAGCCCACGCCCAAGCTGCTCGGCCGGATGGACCAGAAGGAGCTGTGGCTGACGCTGGACCGGGACCTCGGTGAAATCCCGGCGGGTCTCGCCGCCTATCAGACGGAATTGCCGGAGCCGCGCCGGCTGATGGTTCGCTATCAGCCCAGCCGTAACAACATCAATCAGGTGCTGGCCGCGGTTCACGAAGCCGGGCTTGTCATCACCGATTTGTCGACGCGAGAAACGGACCTTGAGGATAT
>Ga0268266_10005204_pt1 | contig 12241 bp, 10 predicted proteins | sample KBSS13metaG_FD_190356 | JGI IMG/M metagenome (GOLD analysis project Ga0268266, IMG submission 190356) | Switchgrass rhizosphere microbial communities from Kellogg Biological Station, Michigan, USA - KBS S1-3 metaG (SPAdes) (version 2) | ecosystem: Host-associated > Plants > Roots > Rhizosphere... | reverse complement strand
TTGTGTCGTTGGCCCCTGTGCAGGTAGCCAGCGCAGACGTGACCATCGGGGTGCTGTATGTCAAACCAGCCACCATCGGCGGCGTCGCATCGAAGTAGCTGCCCGTGAAGTCGCCGTTGACGGCGCCCTCTGCGTCGATGTTCGTCTGGTTCTTCGACCAGTTGTCGAACGTGAAGTCGGCGCCAGTACCGCTGTAGAACATCACGCCGTACGCCGAAGTCGTAACGATCGAGTGGCTGACCTTGATCGTGTTGCCGACGCCGTCGAAGTGCATGTCGCAGTGGGTAGTGTCGCCTTGCTCGTAACCGGTCCCCGTCGGGTTACCGATGATCGAGTACATGAACGTGACCGAGCCACCGCTCATGATCAGCATGTCTCCCGGCGACTGCGAGAGCTTCGAGTCATTGATCGTCGTGGTGCCGCCGGTCATCGTCTCGAACTCCGCACCGGTCAGCGTCAGGTACTTCGCGTTGAAGTTACCGCCCTGACCGACGGAGATTCCTGCGAACGACGTCGAGCCCGTCGCCGGGCCGAACGTGATGCCATTGCCGGCGCCGGTCGCACCATTGATGTTCAGCGTACCGAGGACTGCGAGGCTCGCGCTCGGCGCGAACGTCACCGTGGTACCCGGCATCACCGTGACGGTCGCGGCGCCCGTGATCGTCACCGGCGCGGTGAAGTTCATGTTGCCCATCCACGTCGTGTCGGCCGTGATGGTGGTGGCACCGCCACTCATGCCGGAGCCGGTCCCGTTCATGCCGCCGGTCCCGTTCATGCCACCGGTCCCGGGGTCATCCGTGGGGAGGGGATCTCCGTTACCGACGACGCATGCAGCCAGGGGTAGAGCCAAGGCGATAGCCAGAACCTTCATGATGGTCGGACTTTAAAGCAACGATTGTGCCGCGGGGTGCGCATGTTGATCGCTGAAACTATTGTGACTTCAGGGCAGGGATCAGGGCTCTTGTCGGGGGGCGTGGCCCCAGGGCAGGGACAACTGTCCTCGGGTACAACGAGGCGTGGACCCTGAAGCTGCTGCACGCGCGATCGTCGATCAGGCGAAGCAGGCTCGCCGGCCGACGCCGCGCTGGTTGTGGATCGGCGCGCTCGTTGTCGCAACGGTGTGTTTGGGATCACTCGCGATCGCGTGGTTTCAGGACTGCGACACCGTACCAACACATCAGACTCCGAGGCGTGAAGCGGCCGAGCCCGGCGGCTTCGGCGCGGGCATCGTATTGGGAATCGGGATCGGCGCGCTCGCGACGAGTGCGGTGTTGTTGCGCCGTCGATAGTCAGTTGCTGCGCGCGCGCCATTCATCGAACAAGAGTCCGTACAGCGTCACATCGCGCAGCTTGCCGGCTTTGCGGACGTGCCTCCGGCGCACACCCTCTTCGAGCATGCCGAGCTTGTCGAGCACGCGGCACGACGCAGCGTTGCCTTCGAGCACCTGTGCCCAGACGCGCTCGAGCGCGAGCTCGCGAAAGCCGTAGTCGACGATCGCGCCGGCGGCTTCGGTCGCATAGCCACGTCCCCAGCTCGTCGCACCGAGCCAGTAGCCGAGCTCGGCGCGGCGCGCGCGTGGATAGCAGCGCAGGCTCGCACTGCCGATCAGCGCGTCGGGCGCATCGCGGCGCACGATCGCGAGCGTGAGGCCGCGGCCCTGCGTCCACCACGCGATGCGGCCGGCGATCCATCGCGCGGCGAGCGCCACCGGGTACGGGCTCGGCACCGACAGCAGGAAGCGCGCGACGCGTTTATCACCGGCGTGCTCGGCGACAGCGGGTGCATCCGCCGAACGCAGCTCGCGCAAGGCGAGCCGCGGCGTGACGATCAGGGGCGGCCGCGGCCTGTCGTCGACGGCGATCATTTCGGGGGCCGCGAGCCCGCGACCTCCTGCGTCGTGACGCAGCCGGTGATCGCGCCGCAGTCGGGACTGTTGTTCGTGTCGGAGGTGTACGAGACGGTGCCGCTGATGGCGTTGTTCGCGTACGTCGCGTCGAGCGCCGCATTCATCGTGTACGCACAGCCGCCGCTGCCGGCCGAGTGCGTGCCGGTGATCGCCAGCGACAGCGTGTCGCCGTCGAGCGTGCCGACGAACGTCGCGGAGCCGAGCAGCGCGTCGAGCGCGACCGCGCCGATCCCGCCGACGGCGGCACTGACCGCGGTGCCGTTCTGCGTGACCGTCGTCGAGATGTCCATCGTCGTGGCGCCGGTCGTGAAGTTCGAGAACATGCAGCCGTTGCTGCCGTCCGTGAGCTGGATCGAGTAATCGCCGCTGACGTCGACGGGGTTCGAGCTACAGGCGGCGAGCCAGAGCAGTAGGGCTAAGCGCTTCATGGCCTCAGGATACCGAATTTCCCCGAGGTCCTGGCTTATGTTCCGAAACGTGCCACCGGGCGATCGCCGTGCCTATCATCGCGCTGCCGCCTTGCTGGTCGCATGCGCGGCGGCTCTTGCCGTGCACGACGTCGAAACGCATCGCCTCGATAACGGGCTCACCCTCCACATCTCGGCCGGCCATGCCGCGCAGGTCGCCGCGATCCAGGCGTGGGTCGGCGTCGGCTCGGCGGACGAGACGCACGCCGGCATCGCGCACATGTCGGAGCACATGCTGTTCAAGGGCGGCTCGCTCGCACGTGCGATCGAGAGCTCGGGCGGCACCGTCAACGCGTGGACGTCGTTCGATCACACCGTCTATCACGCGGTCCTCGGCAGCGATTCGATCGATCACGCGATCGATGCGCTCGGCGCCGCGCTCACCGGGCCGCGGATCGACCGCGACGAGCTCGAGCGCGAACGCGAGGTCATCCTGGAGGAGATTCGCCAGGGCAGCGACGATCCCGCGCGCGCGGTCGCGCAGAGCTTGTTCGCGGCGGCGTACGCGCAGCACCCGTATCGGCGTCCGGTCATCGGCACCGCCGACAGCGTGCGGCGGCTCGGCGAGCGCGAGCTCGTCGAGTTCTTTCGCAGCCACTACGTCGCCGATGCCGTGACGCTCGTCGTCGCGGGCGACGTCGATCCCGCGCACGTGCGCCGCGAGGTCGAGCGCCGGTTCGGGTCGATGCCCGGCGGCCGGCCGCCGCGACGGCTCGGCGCCGAGCCCGCACAGACGGCACCGCGTGCGGTCGCCGCACTGCGCGACGTCAGCGAGGCGTACATCGCCGTCGGCTTTCACGTGCCTCCCGCGCGTCACGTCGACGTCGCGGCGCTCGACGTCGCCGCGATCTTGCTCGGCGAGAGCGAATCGGCTCGCTTGCCGCGCCGGCTGCGCGACGAGCACGACATCGTGACGAGCGCCTACGCGCAGGTCCACGCGCTGCGCGATCCGGGCTTGTTCGTGCTGTCGGCGACCGCGCGGCCGCGCGACGCCAAGAAGACCGTGGGCGGGCTCGTCGATCAGGCGCTCGCGCTCGTCGACGATCTCGCCCCCGACGAGCTCGAGAAGGCGCGCGTGGCCGCCGAGGCCGGCCTAGTCCGCCAGCTCGAGACCGCGCAGGGTCGCGCGCGCGCCGTCGGCTGGAACGCGACGATGACCGGCGACCCGCAGTTCGCGCACATGTACCTCGACCGCGTGCGCGCGGTGCGCCGCCACGACGTCGCCGCTGCGGTGCGACGCTACCTGCGCCCGGAAAACGCGACGGTCGCGGCCGTGCTGCCCAAGCCGAGGCGCGGCGCGGCCGCTGCATTCGCGCGTCACGCCGAGGCCAAGGTCCGCACCGCGCTCGCCGGTGCGACGGTGCCGGTGAACGTCGTCGAAAAGCGCATCGTGCTGCCGACCGGCATGGTCGTGATCGTGCGGCGCGATCCGTCGGTGCCGGTCGTCGCGATGCGCGCGGTGTGGCGCGGCGGCCAGCGCGTCGAGACCGACGAGCAAGCCGGCGCGTCGGCGTTGCTCGCGCGCGTGATCACGCGCGGCTGCGGCTCGCTCGACGCGGCGAGCCTCGCCGATCGCGTCGATCGGCTCGGCGGCTCGCTCGGCGGCGTGGCCGGGCGCAACAGCTTCGGGCTCGCGGCGGAATGGCTCGCGCGGTCGTGGAGCGCCGGCTTCGATCTCGTCGCCGATTGCGTGCTGGCGCCCGAGCTCGATGCCGAAGAGATCGCGCGCGAGAAGCGGGCGCTGCTCGACGATCAGATCGCGCAGCAGGACAACCCCACGCAGCTCGCGTTCCGGCTGTTCAGCGAGGCGCTGTACGGCGCGCATCCGTATCACCGCGACGCGCTCGGCACGCCCGATACGATCGACGCGCTCTCGGGCGGCGCGCTCGCCAAGTTCTACAAGGCTCGCTATCCGCTGTCGTCGCTCGTGCTGACGATTGTCGGCGACGTCGATGTCGACGACGCGATCGCGCACGTGACCAAGCGCTTCGCCGGCGTGAAGTCGGCCAAGCCGGACGTGCCCGACGTCGCCGCGCCCGTGTTCGATCAACGCGCAGCAGCAGAACGCGAGGTCTACCGCTTCCTCGATCGCCAGCAGGCGCACCTCGTCGTCGGCTTTCCCGGCGCGACGATCGATGCCGGCGATCGGTTCGCGCTCGAGTTGCTCGTCGCCGTGCTCGGCGGGCAGAGCGGCCGGCTGTTCGCCGAGCTTCGCGACAAGCGCGCGCTGGTCTATCGCGTCTCGGCGCACTCGGTCGAAGGCGTCGATCCCGGATTCGTCGCGGTCTACCTGTCGTGCGCGCCCGAGAAGCTCGAAGCCGCGCGGCAAGCCGTCGTCGCCGAGCTCGAGCGCGCGCGCACCGCCGGCGTGACCGCGGACGAGCTCGAGCGCGCGAAGAGCTACCTGATCGGCAGCCACCAGATCGCGATGCAGCGGCGCGCCGCCGTCGCGAACGCGATCGCGTACCACGAGGCCTACGGGCTCGGCTGGCGCACGTGGGCCGGCTACGACGACGCGATCCGCGCCGTGACCGTCGCCGACGTCGCGGCCGCGGCGCAGCGCTATCTCGCGCCCGATCGCGCGATCACCGCGACGGTCCGGCCGCCGACGAAGACGCCCGCGGCGTCGAAGAAGTCGAGACCACGGCGATGAATACGGGGCGCGGCGACCTCGGCGCGAGCCTGGTGCTGATCTTTCCGGTCCTGCTCGCGTACGAGCTCGGCGTGATGTTCACCGGTCGCGTCGACGGCGCGGACGTCGTCACGCGCGCGCTGTACGCGCTGCTCGCGAGCCGCGCGCTCTACGTGCTCGTCCACGTGGTGATCGCCGCCGGCTTTCTGATCTGGATCCGGCGCAGCGGCCGGTGGAGCACGCTGTCGCTCGACGTCGCGCTGCCGGTGATCCTCGAGGCCGCGATCTACGCGCTCACGCTCGGTGCCGCGATCACGCTCGTGCTGCAGCACGTCCTCGGCCTCGGCGGCGCCGGCTCGTTTGTATCGGCGTGCGGCGCGGGCGTGCACGAGGAGCTCGTGTTCCGCCTCGGCCTGGTCTCCGGGCTCGTCGCGATGCTGCGCGGCCGCGTGCATCCCAAGCTCGCGGTCGCGATCGCGATCGCGATCTCGTCGCCGGCGTTCGCGTTCGCGCATCACATCGGGCCGTACGGCGAGCCGTTGACCGCGCATGCGGTCGCGTTTCGCACGCTGGCCGGCCTCGCGTTCGGCCTGATCTTCTGGTTCCGCTCGCTCGCGCACGCGGTCTACGCGCACGTGCTCTACGATCTCGTCGTCGCGTGGACGTAGTGCCGCTCAGGTCGAGCCCGAGGCCGAGCCCGAATCTGCGCGGTCGATCGGGCTCGAAATGTGCCGAGCGCTAGCCGCGCGCGAGATCGCCGGAGCCGTCGAGCTCCATCGCGCCGACGTACATCTCGAAGCGGCCGCGCTTGATCTGATCGCTGTTCGCCGTGCTCGGCATGATCTTGTAGCTGAGCAGGCCGACGTCCTTGAGCGTGATGCGGAACAGCACCTTCGACTTGTCGGGCCCGAGGAACTCGAGCGCGCCTTGCTTGATCGACTTGTCGTCGGACATGCCGTTGGCGATACAGTCCTCGTACCAGGCCTGCATGCCGCCGCCCTTGGCGACCGCGATCGTACCGACGATGTTCGGGAACTCGATCTTGGTCGGCTCGATCTGCGGGAACCGATCGACGCCCGTGTGGAGCGCCTTCACGCCCTGCTTGATCGTGAACGATTCGATCTTGTTCGCGAACTCGGTGTCCGCGACGTTGTCGATCTTGAGCCGGAACCCCGAGCACAGCCACAGCTTCTGCGCGGGGATGATGTTCTGATCGGTGACGTTGACGCTCCCGCCCGGCTTGGTTTGCGTGTTCACGCGCTCGGGCTGGAACTTCACCTTCAGATACGCCGCGTCCTTCGAGCCGCCGTCGAGCGCCGGAAACGTGGTTTCCATGATGAGCGCGTCGGAGAACTCGTGGATGAAGGTCTGCTTCAGGTTGAAGTCGGCGTGAACGACCTGGCCGTTGCGCCGCGAGAATTCCCGATTCCACGACGCCTGGATCCACTTCAGCACCGACTTGGCGCCCGACAGGCCGAACTCGATGGAGAACGGCTCGATCGTGGCGACCGAGGTGTGCTTGACGTGGTGGACGCCCGCGCCGATCGCCTCGTCGACGATGTCGGCCTTGACGAACCCGCCATCAACGCTCTTCAGATACGACGTCGACTTCTTGCTCTCGTCGTCGATCGTGAGCTGGAAGTTGCCGGCGGTGTATGAACCTTGGCTCATGCGCTTGCCCTAGATTATCGCGTTCCTAGTACGCCCTTGGCCGCCTCGATCCTCCCCACTTTCATCGTCTGTGATTTCGGGTCATTGGAAAAGGCGCCACACGTGTACAATAATGCACATCATGCGGGTCACCGGCCTCGTCATCGTCGTGGCGATCGCAGCCTTTGGATCGATCGCCTCGGCCGAGAAGGTCAAGACCAACCAAGAAGCCAAGCTGCTCAACCACCCCGGCGAGCAAGGCGCGGTCCTCCTACATCTCAAGGAGGGCCAGACGATGACCCTGCTGAGCGAGGAAGGCCGCTGGCTGAAGGTTCGGGTCCAGGGCCGCACCGGGTTCGTCCCGCGCAGCAAGGTCGACATGCCCGACAACACCGAGATCGCGCGCAACACGCGACGCCGGCCGTTTGTCGATGGGCGCGGCACGCGCCGCGGGTTCGACAGCAGCGCCGGGCCCGATGATCGCGTGGGCGCCGACGCGCTCGGCGATACCGCGAGCAAGGACGGCGACGACGACGACAGCGGGAAGAAGCCGGCCGCCAAGAAGCCCGCGAAGGGCGGCGACGACGACGACGACGACTCGAGCGCGAAGAAGCCGGCTGCCAAGAAGCCCGCAGCCGCGAAGAAGCCGGCCGCGAAGAAGAGCGGCGACGACGACGATGACGACGACGACTCGAGCGCGAAGAAGCCGGCCGCCAAGAAGCCCGCGCCCGCCGCGAAGAAGCCGGCGAAGGGCGGCGATGACGACGATGACGATGACGACTCGAGCGCGAAGAAGCCGGCCACCAAGCCGGCCGCGAAGAAAGTCGCGGCCAAGGCCGCCGCGAAGAAGAGCGGCGACGACGACGACGATGATGACGACGCCAAGGCCAGCAAGAAGCCGTCGGGCGACGACGACGACGCGAAGGCCAAGGGCGACGACGACGACGCCAAGGCGCCGAAGCGGCCGCAGGCGCACGTCGGCGAGAAGACCAAGGTCTACGAGGAGCGTAAGAAGAGCAGCTCCGTCGCATTCGTCGCCAAGGCGAACGAGAAGCTCTACATCGACGGCAGCAAGGGCGACTGGACGACCGTCGAGAACGACGACGGCGACAGCGGCTGGGTCATGACGTCGGACCTCCTGGTCGACGGCCCGAGCGGTGGCTCGTCGCACGGCAAGTCGATCAATGCCGACGCCCGGCTCGGCGTGACGTTCATCCAGCAGGGCATGCGCTCGGTCGGCAGCAAGCTGACGGGCGCCGACCTCGTGCCCGACGCGTACAACATCAACGCATCGGCGGCGACGATCGCGATCGGCGGCAACATGCTGTTTCCGATGAGCCCGAAGCTCTCGCTCGGCGCCGAGCTCGGCTACACCGGCTCGAAGACGGTTGGCGGCGGCATCGTTTACATGATGAAGAGCACCGGCTTCACGATCCACGACGTCAACGTGCGTGGCCTCGTGGCGTACGACTTCCAGCGCCCGAGCGGCATGATGCTGGTCGGCCACCTCGGCATCCGCTACCGCGCCTATCTCGTCGACGGCTACGACAGCACGGCGACGAACCCGGCGAAGATCCCGCAGGAGACGCTCAAGGCGCCGACGATCGGCGCCGCGCTCGACATGCCGATGCTCGCCGCCAAGTACGGCCTGCGCGTCGGCGTCGACACGATCTTGTTCGGCTCGAGCATCTCGCAGACGGCCGGCCTCGAGGACGGCGCGACGCCGTCGATGAAGGACTTCGAGCTCAACGCTCAGCTCACGTATCGCTGGCGGCCCGACTTCAACATCGTCGGGATGTACGACCTCGACTACGGCAGCTACGACTTCGGCGGCCCGAACATGCAATCGACCCGCGGCCACACCGGCACCGACACGACGCGAACCGACATCCTGCACATGGTGACGGTCGGCCTCGCGATGGGCTTCTAGCCGCTACTGCTGCGGCGTCGGGAGCTTCGTGACGTCCATCTGCGAGAGCGCGAGCCGGATCAGCTGCGACTTGTTCGCCTTGGTCCAGCCGCGTCGCTTGAGCTCGGCGACCTTGGCGTCGAGCTCCTCGATGTCACGCGTGTACATCGAGATGCAGATGACCTTGTAGTGCGTCGGCCGCGGCGGCTTGGCGCGCTTGGTCGCGCCGGCGTCAGTGCGCTTGCCGTAATACTCTTCACTCAGGATCGCGTCGGCGTCGCTGAGCGGGTCGTGAGCCATGAGCTTGTCTTCTTTCATCGGCATCCTCAGGCGGCGGTGATGAGATCGGGGTGAGCGTGAGCGGGCGACGCTTCGGGCTGCGCGGTCATCGCGAGCACCCAGTCGCAGACGCGGTTGTAGTCGGAGGCGCCGTGCGAGCCCGGCGCGTACTCGAAGATCGTCTTTTTGTGGCTCGGCGCTTCCGCGAGCCGCGTGTTGAGCCGGATCGGCTCGAGGCACTTGGTCTTGAAGTGGCCTTGCAGGGTCTCGAGCACCTCGCGCGCGAGCCGGGTGCGGCCGTCGTAGAACGTCGGCAGCACCGCCGACACGCGAACCGCGTGACCGAGGTGGCGCTCGACGTCCTTGATCGTGCGCAGCACCTGCTTGACGCCGACGAGCGCGAGGTAATCGCACGTGACCGGGATCACGACCTCGTCGGCGTACGACAGCGCGTTCTGGTTGAGCAGATTCAGCGACGGGCCGCAGTCGATGATCACGAAGTCGTAGCGCCGCGAGATCGCCATGCTGTTGAGCCGCTTGGTCAGGATCCGCGAGCGCTGATCGGTGACCTGGCGCGCGAGCCAGATCTCGGCGGCGGCGAGCGTCGCGTCGCTGGTGATCACGTCGAGCTTGCCGCGCACCGGCACCGCGACGTCGGTCGGATCGGCGCCGTCGACGAGCACGTGATAGAGCGAGCGTTCGCCGGCGACGCCGAGCGACACGCCGACGTTGCCCTGCGCATCGGTATCGATCAGCAAAACCTCGTGGTCGCGCTCGGCGAGCCCGGCCGCGAGGTTGACCGCCGTCGTGGTTTTACCGGTACCGCCCTTCTGGTTCAGGATCGCGACGCGGCGCGCGCGCTTCGCGCGGAACGCTTCATCGCCGAGCCCCGACTTCCGGCATTCGAGCGAACAGTAGTGATTGCGACGGCCGTCGGGCGTCACCGCGATCTGGAACACGAACGCGGGCTGGAACTCCTGCCCGCACGCGTCGCATGTCTTCTCCATGCCCTTATCGAAGCGGCATGGGCGCCCGAGGGGCAACTTTTCAGACGAGGTATAGTAGTGGCGTGATCGCGCGGAACGTGTTGGCACGTGGTGTCGAGGGACAACGGGTCGCAGCCGAGCTTGCCGAGCAGCTCGCGAGTCCAGGCTTACGTCTGGTGATCGCGTTCGTGGACTCGCGCATCGACGATCTCGGCGCGTTCGCGCGCGAGCTTCAGGCTCGTGTCGACGCGCCGGTCGTCGGATGCACGGCCGGTGCAGTCGTCGGCGTAGCGGATCAGGCGGACGCGCCGACCTCGACGGCGATGGGCTTTTACGGCGACTGGCTGCGCGCCGGCATCGGCGTCGCCACCGAGCTGGGGAGCTCGCCGATCGTGCGCAGCCGCGACGCGATCCGGCGCGCGGCGTCGAGCTTGCGCGTCGAGCCCGACGCGCTCGATCCGATCTCGCACGTCGCCTTCACGCTGGTCGACGGCACATCCGGTCACGAAGACGCGTTTTGCATCGGCTCGGCGGCTGCGGTGCCCCAGATCAAGGTCGTCGGCGGCGTCGCGTCGATCCGGCGGCCGAACGCGCGCGGCGCTCGCGTCTTCGCGCTCGGCGACGCCCTCGACGATGCCGGCATCGCGGTGGTGATCGAGACCAAGCGGCGCTTCGAGGCATTCACGTCGCAGCACCTCGTGCCGACCAACGTCAAAGCCGTCGTCACGGCGGTGAGCGGTCGATCGATCACCGAGCTCGACGGCCGGCCGGCGCCGCAGCGTCTGCGCGAGCTGCTCGAGCCGCTCGGGATCGAGCTCCACGCGCCGTACCCGACGACCTACACGTTCGCGCGCTACGTCGACGGTGTGCCGTACGTGCGCGTGCTCATGGGCATCGACGACGACGCGATCACGCTCGGGACACCGGTCGAGACCGGCCACGTCATGCACGTGATGCGCACCGGCGACCTCGTCGGCACGACGCGTGCGGACCTCGCCGCGGTCGACAAGCGGATCGGCGGCATCGACGCGATGCTCGCGTGGTCGTGTACCGCGCGGCATCGCGAAGCCGAGGCGTGCGGGCTCGTCGCCGAGCTCGACGCGGCCTACAGCGAGCGGCCGACGTGCGGGTTTCGCAGCTTCGGCGAGCAGACCGGCATGTTGCTCGTCACCTACACGCTCGCGGGTCTCGCGTTCGGAGCGCCGCGATGAGCGACAAGCCGACCGACGATCGCGTCGCCGAGCTCGAGGCCGAGCTCGCGGCAGCCCAGCGCACGATCGACGTGCTCATCGCGCGGCTCGAGCGGCCGGGCTCGACGCCACCGTCGCAGGCCGAGCTGTTCGACGTCGTCGTGCGGCTCGGCAACGTGCTCGAGGAGCGCACGCGCGAGGTCGAATCGGCGCGCGCCGAGTTCCGCGCGCTCAGGTCCAACCTCGATCAGATCGTCCGCCAGCGCACGCGCGCGCTCGCCGAGTCGGAAGCGCAGCTGCGCGCGAAGAACGTCGAGCTCGATCGGCAGAGCCGGATCAAGACCGAGTTCATCTCGATCGCCGCGCACGAGCTGCGCACGCCGCTGACCAGCATCGTCGGCTATCTCGATCTGTTCTCGGAGGGCCGGTTCGGCGAGCTGCCGCCACTGATCGAGCGGCCGATGGGCTCGGTACGCCGCAACGCGCACCGGCTCAAGCGGCTCGTCGACGACATGCTGAACCTGACGCGCATCGAGGCCGGCCGGATCGTGATGCGGCGCGAGTCGGTCGATCTCGGCGATGTCGTGCGCGACGTCGTGACCGAGCTGTTGCCGCTCGCCGAGGCGCGCAAGCAGCGGCTCGAGGCTCACATGGCGCCGGTCGATCCGATCGACGCCGACCGCGACAAGATCACGCAGATCGCGATCAACCTCGTCGGCAACGCGATCCGCTACACGCCGGAGGGCGGCGAGATCACGATCACCCTCGACGAGGCGCCGCGCGATCGCTATCCCGGTGGCTGGGCTCGCCTGCGCGTGCGGGACAACGGCATCGGCATCGACGAGGAAGATCGCCAGCGCATCTTCGACCCGTTCATGCACCCCAAGCCGGCCAAGCACCACACGTCGGCCGGCCCCGACTCCGCAGGCCTGGGCCTCTACATCGCGCGCGGCCTGATCGAGCGGCACGGCGGGCTCATCACGGTCGACTCCAAGCCCGACGTGTTCACCGAGTTCACCGTGCTGTTGCCGTTCCGGTCGTCGCCGAAGATCGGCTCGGATCCGCCGCCAGTCCCGCCAGCCCTGCTGGGCTAGCGCTACTTCTTCTTGGCCTTCTTGGCGGGCTTCTTCGCGGCGGCCTTGGCGGGCTTCTTCGCGGCGGGCTTCGCAGCCTTCTTCGGCGCGGCCTTCGCGGGCTTCGCGGCGGCCTTGGCAGGCTTCT
>Ga0268266_10005203_pt1 | contig 12242 bp, 13 predicted proteins | sample KBSS13metaG_FD_190356 | JGI IMG/M metagenome (GOLD analysis project Ga0268266, IMG submission 190356) | Switchgrass rhizosphere microbial communities from Kellogg Biological Station, Michigan, USA - KBS S1-3 metaG (SPAdes) (version 2) | ecosystem: Host-associated > Plants > Roots > Rhizosphere... | reverse complement strand
TCTCGACGCCAAGACCGTCGAGGTCGGCGGCCAGCGCGTGCATCTGACGGGCAAGGAGTACCAGATGCTGGAGCTCCTCTCGCTGCGCAAGGGCACCACGCTCACCAAGGAAATGTTCCTCAACCATCTCTATGGCGGGATGGACGAGCCGGAACTCAAGATCATCGACGTCTTCATCTGCAAGTTGCGCAAGAAGCTCGATGCCTCGTCGGGCGGGCAGAATTACATCGAGACCGTCTGGGGCCGCGGCTATGTGCTGCGCGAGCCCGAGGAAATCCGCGCCAGCGCATAAGCCATAACAGCAGCAAACAGCGAACAGCACAAAGGCGCCTTCACAGGCGCCTTTTCCATATTCGCAATTGGCTTTGGATTACGCCGCTTGCAGCTGGCGGAAACGCTCGAGCAACTGCGACCGGTTGAACGGCTTGAGCAGATAGCCCTGGGCGCCAGCGCGCTTCGCCCGCATGATCGCGCCGATGTCGACTTCCATCAGGCACAGCATGATCTGCGCCTTGGCAGGCGCCTCGATGGCGCGGACGCGCCGGATGAATTCCTCAGCGGTCATGTCGGGAAGCGCGCCATCGACGACAATGATGTCGGGCATTTCGGCCATGCACATGTCGAGCGCTTCGAGCCCGCTGCCGGCTTCGACGACGATCATGTCCGGGCCGCCGAGAATACGCTTCGCGACCTTTCGGATGACGCTCGAATCGTCAACGAACATGCAGCGCTTCATTTCCCGGACCTTTTCAAACCTTGCCGCTACAGAAGGCAGCAAGCGAGTTGCCTGTTGAAACTACGCCAACAATGTGAAGAAGCGGGAAACTCGTTAGGTAAAGTTTTCGGTAACGCGGCGTCGCCGGCCCAGGAAACGCCGCTTCAGGCGGCTTTCAGCACGATCTCTTCGGCACTCGCATGAATGGAGATCGTCATGCCCGATTCCCTGGCGAGCAGCAGCGTGTAGTAGGGCTGCACCGAATGCGCGTCGATCGGCTCTTCGGGTTTGTTGCCGGAATGCAGTTCGAGGAATTTCGGCGGGACGCGCAGCATCGGCCCCGCGGCCGACAGCGTGAACTTCGGCTCGGTTTCGGGATCGTCGAGTGTAACGACGATCTTGCCGCCACGCGGGATCGCGGCATTGGCGACCAGGATCAGGTTGAGCAGCAGCTTGACCTTGTTCTTGGGCATCAGCGCGCGGCGCCCGCTCCATACGAGCTGCGGCTTTTCGTTCTGCAGGAAGGCCGTTGCCACCGCTTCGGCGTCGCCAGTGTCGATCAGCATGCCGGCCGACCCGGCCGCGCCGAAGGCGATGCGGGCAAACTGGAGCCTGGCCGAGGCGTTGCGCGCGCTGGTGCGGATCAGCTTCATGGCGTCTTCGTCGGCGCCGCCTTCGTCGAGCAGCTCGAGGCCGTTATTGATCGCCCCGACCGGGGAAATGATGTCATGACAAACGCGGCTACAGAGCAGCGCCGCGAGGTCTACCGCGGAAAGTGTGAACAACTCGGCCATCAGCCTGTCTCCGGCTTCTTTTCATGCCGGCTGAAAACGCCCCGGCCGCAAACGCGAATCACTTTTTGGCAAACGCCATCTTGGATACACAGCGCGCCCGCACGCATCAAGAAATGGCCTAGCCCTGCCCCAGGAAATATATCGGCCTAGGAGCCGATCGCGCTGCAGACCGACGGCTAGGACGGCCCTCGAAATGCCGGCTTCGGGTGCGACCTTAATAGTTGAAAAAGAATTACGGACTACGGTCTACAAATCGTGACCAAAACGGCCACCAGAGCCGCAGGAAACAAGGCGTCGACAGTCGTGCTCCCGTAACGGAGACAGGAATCATGCTTTTCGGATTGAACAGACAGACGACGCTGCGCATTGCCGCCTTGGCCATGGCGCTCATCGGTGGCTTGGCGATGGCGACACCGTCGCGCGCCGACACCTATACGGCACAGGAAATAGTCGATTCCGGCCATCGCTTCTTCGGCGCAACCTCGGGCGGACTGGCGACAGTCATCGAGAAGATCTTCTCGTCCTATGGGCTGCCGAACGGCTACGTGCTGGGCGAGGAAGGCTCCGGCGCGCTGATCGGCGGCCTGACCTATGGCGAAGGCACGCTCTACACCAAGAATGCCGGCGACCACAAAGTGTTCTGGCAGGGCCCGTCGCTCGGCTGGGATTTCGGCGGCAATGGCGACCGCATGATGATGCTGGTCTACAACCTCGACGACGTCCAGAACCTCTATGATCGCTTCGCCGGCGTCGCCGGATCGGCCTATGTGGTGGCCGGGCTCGGCTTCAACGTGATGAAGAACGGCGATGTGCTGCTGGTGCCGGTCCGCACCGGCGTCGGCGCGCGGCTCGGCATCAATATCGGCTATTTGAAGCTCACCGAAGCGCCGACCTGGAACCCGTTCTAGGCTAGCCTTCCTTGACGGCGGCGCGCCCGTTCAACCGGCGCGCCGTTTACCGTTAAGATGCACGCTTTCCCACGGGCACTGGATTCGCGCCGGCAAGCCGTGGCAGATACGATAGCGATGCTGGCTGTGCCGGCGGCTTTCGATCGGGTTTTTTGGCGTGATCCAGTCCATCCTGTTTTTCACACTCGGCTTTCTGTGCGCCGGTTTCCTGGCGCTGATGGTCGCGCCGGCGATCTGGCGGCGCGCCGTGGCGCTGACCCGCAAGCGCATCGAAGCCTCGGTGCCGCTGTCGCTGACCGACATCCAGGCCGACAAGGACCGCATGCGGGCCGAATTCGCGATGTCGACTAGGCGCCTCGAAATGAGCATCAAGGCGTTCAAGGACAAGGCGGCCGCCCAGATTATCGAGATCAACCGCAACCGCGACGAGCTGAAACGCCTTGCCAACAATCGCGACGGCCAGAACCAGTCGCTGTCGGAAATGGAAGCCAAGTCGGGCGAATTGCGCGGCGAGCTGCGCCAGCGCGAGGACCAGCTGCAGCGGCTGACCGCCAAACTTGCCGAGGCAGAGAAGGCGATCGAGCGGAGGGCGCTGGAGCTCGACAAGATGGGCCGGCTCTACGATGAGGCGAGCCTGGTCGCCAGCAACCGCCAGATCGATCTCGTGGTGCGTGAGACCGAGGTCGAGAAACTCTCCGACCAGCGCAAGGATGCCGAGCGCCGCCTGCAGGAAATCACCGCCGAGAACAAGACGGTGCGCGATGCGCTGAAGGGCGAGCGCAAGAAGGCAGCCGACCTCGAAAGGAAGCTCGAGCGCATGGTCGCTACGCTGACCGACCGCGAGGAAAAGCTCGACCGGCGCGAGCGCGAGCTGGCGCGGCTGCGCGAGCAGCTCAAGGGAAATACCGGCGCCGAGGACGAGCTCAACCAGAAGCTGATCGATGCGCAAGCCGACAGGGTCAAGCTGGAGGCGGAGCTCGCTGACATGACACTGCAGATGTCGACGCTGCTTTCCGGCGCCACGGGCGGCGATGTCGAGAAGGCGATCGCAAAACTCTCCGAAGATCGCGAGCGGCTGGAGACCAGGCTGACCGCGCTGACGCGCGAGAACAAGAAGCTGCGCACGGATCTGGCCGCGCAGGAGCGCTCGAAGGCCGATGACTGGAGCGACGAGCGGCGCGGCAATGCGCTGCTGCGCGAGCAGATCAACGATCTCGCGGCGGAAGTCGTGTCGCTGACGGCGACGCTCGAAGGTCCGGATTCGCCGATCAACAAGGCGCTCGCGGTGGTGCCGTCAGGCAGCCCGGCGGATGTCGGGCCGCAGGAAAAAATCACCAGCCTCGCCGACCGCGTGCGCGCCTTGCAGAGGGCGGCGTCGGCGGGGTGATCGCTACCTGTTCCTGATCTCATGCAGCGCAATCGCCGAGGCGGCAGCGACATTCAGGCTGTCGAACCCGGTGGCGATGGGGATGCGCACTGTCTCCAGACGCGCCATGAGATCGGCCGGCAGGCCGTCGCCTTCGGTGCCGAGATAGAGCGCCATCCGCTCGCGTCTTTCGACCACGCGGATATCTGCCTTGCCGCCGGGTGACAGCGCCAACTGGGTGAAGCCGTGCAAGTCGAGCGCGGCTGCCAGGCTTTCATGCGTGCCGGCATAGGCAAACGGAATTTTCAGCGCCGCGCCGACCGAGACGCGGATCGCCTTGCGGTAGAGCGGGTCGCAGCAGGTCTCGTCGAGCAGCACGGCATCGGCGCCGAAGGCGGCGGCGTTGCGGAAGATCGCGCCCATATTGTCGTGGTTGGAGATGCCGACCAGCGCCAGCGCCAAAGCGCGGCGGGGCAGGGCGGCCAGCAATTCTCCGCTGCTTTCATCATGGCGCCGCCGGCCGATCGCCAGCACGCCGCGATGCATCGGAAAGCCGGCCACCTTGTCCATCACGATGCGTGATGCGACGTAGACAGGTATCGCGGCCGCCGCCTTGGCCAGGGTCGGCGTCATTCCAGCCAGCCGCGAATCGAGGATCAGCGCCGATTCGGCATCGAAGCGCGCGGCTGAAAACAGCACGTCGAGCACCACCTTGCCCTCCGCCACGAAGCGCCCGTGGCGGCCAACCAGATCGCGCTCGCGAATGTCACGGTAGGCGGCAATGCGCGGATCGTCGGCATCGTCGATCGGGATTGCGGTTGGGGTCGCGGCCGAGGTCATTGTCTCGCATATCGCGAAACCGGCATCCGGAGAAAGTGGGCTTTGCCTGATCGCGACGCGTCGGACCGCGCCGCGCTTCAGTTCTTCGCGAAAATGCCTTCGAGCGTATGCAGCAGCCGGCGCGCCGATTCGGAGTTGCAGGAATAGTAGATCATCTGGCGGTCGCGCCGCGTCTCGACCAGGTTGAGACTGCGCAGTTTGGCCAGATGCTGCGATAGCGCCGATTGGCTGAGCGACACCTTCTCCGCGATGGCGCCGACCGACATTTCGCGTTCGAGCAAATGTTCGATGATCGTCAAGCGCTTGCCATTGGCAAGCAGCGCCAGCAACGCGGCTGCGTCATCAGCTTTTTCGGCAAGTCTGGCCACGTACACGGGACCCCCAAAAAGTTGTGGGCATAAGTCAGGGGACACCATGGGGGCGATGGCATTCCGGCGATGCGGTCCGTTCGGCACGTCTGCCTGAATCAGACCTGATTTCCGCAACTTAATATGATTAACACCTGTACGACAAGTCGATTTGGACCGTTGCTTGCGAAATTCAATCGCACGTTTTGGCGATCGACCGTCTGCCCTGCTGCGCCAGCCCAACCAGCGTCGGGCGCAACGCGGCGGCGCTGCCGAGTGGCTCGGCAAAGAAGATCCGCCTGATGTCGTCGCCGCAGGCAATGTCGATGCCGTCCGTGTCGATGCCGGTCAGCGACCAGGTTCCACCGTCGGCCTTGGCGAAGGCGCGCGCGTAAACGTCGATGGCGTCGCTGTGGTCGGCGTTCATGTGGTCGAGCGCCGGCTGCTCGGCGGCGGCGAGTTCGTCGGTTGCCTGGCCCTCGACGATCAACGCGGCCCTGGTCAAACGATAGGCCTTGCCGAAGCCGCCATTGAGGCTGGCGCGCTCCAGTTCCAGGCGGAAGAATGCGAAGTCGCCGAAGCCGGCGTAGAGTCTCGCCTTGGGGTGGCGGTTGAGGTAGCGCCGCTCGGCGCGCATCTGTGTCGGCGTGCCGCGCTGCAGCCGTTCGGCCCGGCAGTGCAGGCTGATGCGTGGATGCGCCAGCGGATCGCCCTTGCCGGGCTCGCCGAGCAGCAGCGAGCAGCGAGCGTCGGCGTCGAGCCCGCCAGTATGCTCCGACAACGACGACACAAGGATGAGCGGCGTGCCGTCGAGATCGGTGGCGGTCGCGACGCGGCTGGCCAACGGCGCACCCGATTGCGGGTCGAGCACCGCCAACGCGCCGTAGCGTGCGCTTCTCAGCAGCGTCTTGGCGAGCCGGATCGCCTCGGCATCGGTCTCGCGGATTGTCTTGTTTTCCGGTTCCATCGCCGCCTGCTCCCCAGCTATTCGACAACTGCGCCCGATGCCGTCAGCCGCGCTATCTCGGCCTCGCCTATGCCGAAGCTGCCGAGGATCGCCGCCGCGTCAAGTGCTGCGGCTTGGGGCGGCTTGGCCATCTGCGTGACGCTGCGGGAAAAACGCGGCGCCGGCGCCGGGCGTTCGAATGCGCCGGCGTCGAGGTGCATCTTCCTGGCGCGGTTATGAGGGTGGGCGCGCGCCTCCGCCAGCGACAGCACCGGCGCGACGCAGGCGTCCGAGCCGGCGAAGTGCTCGGCCCATTGGTCGCGCGTTTTCTCGCGCAGACGCGCAGCGATCGCCGTGCGCATCTCGTCCCAGGCAGCGCGGTCGTCCTGGCGCGCCGCGAGTTCCTCGTCGAGCGGCAGCAGCCGCGCGAACGCGGCGAAGAATCGCGGCTCGAGGCAGGCCACGGCGACATGGCCGCCATCGGCGGTTTCGTAGGTGTCGTAGAAGGGTGCGCCGCCATCCAGAGCATTGTCACCGCGGCCCTCATGCCAGAGGCCGGCAGCGATATAGGAATAGGTTGGCGCCGCCAGCATCGAGGCGCCGTCGATCATCGCGGCGTCGATGATTTGGCCCTTGCCGGACCGCTGCCGCTCGAACAGCGCCGCGAGCACACCGGTCAGGAGAAACATCGCGCCGCCGCCATAGTCGGCAACAAGATTGAGCGGCGGCACCGGCTTGCGGCCTTTTCCGCCGATTGCATGCAACACGCCGGTCCAGGCGAGATAGGTCAGGTCATGACCGGCCGTTTCGGCGAGCGGGCCGTTCTGTCCGAAGCCGGTCATGCGCGCATAGACCAGTCGCGGGTTGGCGCCCAACATCTGCTCTGGCCCGAGCCCCAGCCGCTCCATGGCGCCGGGCCTGAAACCTTCGATCAGCACATCGGCCTGTGCGGCGAGCCGCAGCAGCAGAGCGGTGCCCTCCGCCTGCTTGAGATCGACCGTCAGGATCTCTCGGCCGTGGCGGGGGAGATCGAATGGCAGCGGCGCCGACAGCAGCAGCGACTTGCCGGCACGCTGGATGCGCAGGACACGCGCGCCCATCTCGGCCAGCATCAGCGCGGCGAACGGCGCAGGCCCGAGCCCGGCCATCTCGATGACGACAAGCCCGAGAAGTGGCCCGGCCTTTTGCTGCTCAGCCACCGCGTGCGGCCTACTTCGGCGCCATGCGGATTGCGCCGTCGAGGCGGATGGTCTCGCCGTTCAGCATCTGGTTCTCGACGATGTGCAGGGCGAGCGCCGCATATTCGGCGGGATCGCCGAGGCGCGGCGGGAACGGCACTTGCTGGCCGAGCGAATCCTGCGCGTCCTGTGGCAGGCCGGCCAGCATCGGCGTGCGGAAGATGCCAGGCGCGATGGTCATGACACGGATGCCGGAGCGTGCGAGGTCGCGCGCCACCGGCAGCGTCATGCCGACGACGCCGCCCTTGGAGGCCGAGTAGGCGGCCTGGCCGATCTGTCCGTCGAAGGCCGCGACCGAGGCGGTGTTGACGATGACGCCGCGCTCGCCGCCGGAAAGCGGCTCAAGCGCACTCGTCCGGGCGGCGACCAACCTGATCATGTTGAAAGTGCCGATCAGATTGACCTCGACCACCTTGCGGAACATGTCGAGGGGGTGGGCGCCTTCCTTGCCGACCGTCTTCAGGGCGATCGCGATGCCGGCGCAGTTGACCAGGATGCGCGGCTCGCCGAGCTGCTTTGCCGCCTCGGCGACGGCCGCCTCGGCGTCGTCGGCGCTAGACACGTCGCATTTCAGCGCAAGGCCGCCGAGTTCGGCCGCCACCTGCTCGGCGCGCGCCAGCCCGACATCGAGTAGGGCAACCTTGGCGCCCTTGGTGGCCAGCGCCCGGGCGGTCGCCTCGCCCAGCCCCGAGCCGCCGCCGGTGACGATCGCAACCTGGCCCGATGGGTTCATGACATGTCTCCGCTTGGCATCGCGAAGCCTATGCGGGCTGTGTCGAAAACGCCAAGGGAATTGCTTCGATGCGGCGACCTCGCTGCGCTCGGCCACCCTTCTCCCACAAGGGAAGAAGGGAAAAAGATCACTCTTCCGGCTCGGTCGTGAACAGCAGCGGATAGCCCTTGCGGCGGCCGGCGTCGGTGGCGCGCGTCGCCTTGGTCTCGGCGACATCCCTGGTGAACACCGCGACGACGCAGACGCCGCGCCGATGCGCGGTGATCATGACGCGGTGCGCCTGGTCCTCGGTCATCTTGAACTCGCCCTTCAGCACGGTCACCACGAATTCGCGCGGCGTGAAGTCGTCATTGACGAGGATCACCTTGTGCAGCTTCGGCCGCTCGGTCTTCGGCAGGACCTTGGTCGTGGTGCGGGGAATGGTGGTGATGTTGTCGGGCATCGGCGTCAGCGATTTGATTTTTCAGGCGGGCAGCGACGGGCACGCATTTTGCCACGGATGGCGATGGCCGTCCATTTGGGATCGAATGCGGCGGCGTCAAGTGCTGGTGATGTTTCCGCGCCTTGGGTCGACGGCCCGGCCTGGCTTCGCTCAAGGCTTCTCCGGCAGTCCGAGCTTGGCCAGCCGTTGCTTCAGTGCGTCGTAGCGAGACGTGTACAGCGTCATGTGCGCGAAATTGTCCAGAATCTTGTTCTCCAGCACCGAGTCGCAATAGACGCGCAGCAGATTGGGTATGGGGTAGTTGACGCTGACCTGGCCGGAGCCAACCTCCTGATAGCCGAAGATGCGCTCGCGCATCAGCCGCTCGTAATATTCGGGAATGCTCACCCCCTGGGTGGTCATTGAGAACAGTTCGCGTGCCCGCGCGGCGGTCATTTTGCCAGTCTCGTGCTGGTCCAGTACGCTCATCCAAAACTCGATCTTCTGGAATATCTGCCACGCGCTGGCAGCACGGTGCCCGACGTAACACCCGGCGGCCTCTTGTGCGACACGGTCGGGATCGTCGACGCGCTTGCCGTTCACCAGCTTGGCGCGGTCATATTCGAACACAGCGCTCTTGAACAAGCCGTTGTCGTCGACGTCATCGATGTCGACGATGGCGTGGGTCGCTTCGTGGTAGAGCGTCTGCACCGATACCGCGTCGGCCCAGCGGCTGCCGGGCTGCTTCAAACCATTGACCGTGGTCTCATAAAGCACGAGATCGTTCCAGAACGGGCTGACATGATCGTCGCCGTCACCGCGCTTGAACTTGATCGTGTAGTCGCTTCTTACCCTGCGCAGCAGGTTGACCGGCATGCCCAGATTGGAAGCGGCATCGATGAATTGCGCCAGAATGAGATTGCTCTGATCGACAAACTTGTCCCGTGGGATAGTCATCGCTGAACTCCTGGGCGCGCCGGACATGCAGTTGGCGGCCGAGTTGGGCGACCCGCCGTGGTCGTCAACTCGGCCGATGGCCGGCGCAAGCAAGCGAAGAGTCACCGCGTGGGTTGCGGGCGAGGCTGGGCGCGGCGGATATCGTCGCTGGACTGCGATGGCCGAGGGAAGCCTAGGCGGCCGCTGTTTCGGCCGCGTTTCCGGAATGGCCGGCAAATGTTTCGTTTGTTTCAAACGAAGGGTGGGCGCGGCACGGCTTTGCGGCGCACCGAATAGGTTCGTCAGGACTTGGCTCCCCTACCTCCGCAACACCGCGCTCAGCACATCGCGGATGCCGATTGCACCGACGAAGCGCGACTGGTCGTCGAACAGCGCCACCGGCGAGGTCTGCGAGCGGTGCATGGAGAGCATGACGATCTTCAGCGATGTGCCCGGCCGCGCCCAGAAGACGTGCGGGGCGTCGTCCGGCAGCTTCTCGACCTCGTCGCAGGACACCCAGACGGCCGGCTTGCCATCGCGCTCGGCGGCCGCGACCAGCCCGTTCGCGTCGATCTTGAAGCGCGTCGTCTTGCGGCGATCGAGCCACACCCAGTCGTCGCCGGCCGATTCCAGGTCGCGGCGGTCGCGCATGACGTTCCAGGCGGTCAGCACCGACAGCGGGTTCACGTTGGCGATGAAGTCGCGGACGTAGTCGTTGGCGGGCCTGAGCACGATGTCCTCGGGCGCGCCGGTCTGCACGATGCGGCCGCCCTCCATGATGGTGATGTGGCTGCCGATCTTCAGCGCCTCCTCGAGGTCGTGGCTGACGAAGATGATGGTCTTCTTCAGTGTCGACTGCAGTTGCAGCAACTCGTCCTGCAGCTTGGTGCGGATCAGCGGATCGAGCGCCGAGAACGGCTCGTCCATCAACAGGATGGGCGCTTCGGTGGCGAAGGCGCGCGCCAGGCCGACGCGCTGCTGCATGCCGCCCGACAGTTCGTGGGCGTATTTCTTGGCCCATTGGTCGAGGTTGACCAGCTTCAGCTGGCGGGCGACGCGCTCCTTGCGCTCGGCCTCCGGCATGCCGGCGAGCTCGAGGCCGAGGCCGACGTTCTCCTCGACCGTGCGCCACGGCAGCAGCCCGAACTGCTGGAACACCATGGCCACGTATTTCTGGCGCAGCCTTCTCAGCGTCGGCTCGTCGCAGGAGACGACGTCGACCATCTTGTCGCCTTCTCGCACCAGCACCTGGCCGCGGCTGACCACGTTCAGGCGGTTGACGGCCCTGAGCAGGGTCGACTTGCCGGAGCCGGACAGGCCCATGAGGACAGAAATCTCGCCCTCGTTGACGGTCAGGCTGGCGCCGGCGCAGCCCAGCACATTGCCGGTCTTCTCCAGGATCTCGTTGCGCGTGGCGCCCTTGTCGACCATGGCCAGCGCATCGCCGGTGTCGGGGCCGAAGACGATGTCGACGTTCTTGAAATCGACCGCGACGTTCATTTCTTGCCTCCGACGCTGATCCGGGTCGCCCGGTCGAGAATGATGGCGAGCACCACGATCGCCAGCCCGGCCTCAAGGCCGAGGTCGATCTTGCGCGAACCGAGCGCCCGATTGATCTCGGTGCCGAGTCCGCCGGCGCCGATCAGGGCGGCGAACACCACCATCGACAGCGACAGCATGATGGCCTGGGTCAGGCCGGCCATGATGGTCGGCAGCGCCGAGGGTAGCTCCACCTTCCACAGGAGCTGGCGTTTGGTGGCACCGAACGCCTCGCCGGCCTCGATGATGGCCTTCGGCACCGACACCATGCCGAGATGAGTGAGCCGCACCGCTGTCGGGATGACGAAGATGATGGTGACGATCAGGCCCGGCGCATTGCCGAGGCCGAACAGGGTCAGCACCGGGATCAGGTAGACGAAGGTCGGCAGCGTCTGCATCAGGTCGAGCACCGGCAACAGCACGCGGTAGACCTTCGGCTTGTGCGCGGCCCAGATGCCGATCGGCACGCCGATCGCCATCGAGGCGGCCGAAGCCGCAACCACCAGAACCAGCGTCTCGACGGTCTGTTTCCACAGGCCCTGGTTGAGGATGAAGATGAGGCCGAGGAACACGCCGATGGCCAGCCCGCGAGAGCGCTGCAGCCACCAGGCGAGCGCTGCAATCAGCAGGCACAAGATGACCGGCGGGACGTACAGCAACAGGTCGACCAGCCCGTCAAGGAAGAAGTTCAACCCGTCGGCGATGGCCCCGAAAAAGACGTCGAACGTCGTGGTTAGCCAGTCGAAGAAGGCCTTGCCCCACTTGCCGATCGGAATCTTGACGCTGGTGATCCATTTCGAAACCGGATCCATCGTGTCCCCTCACGCTTGAATGAAAACGGCGGCCATCTGTGGGAGGGCCGCCGTCGCTTGTCAGTCCGGGTTCAAGCCGCTCAGCTTCCGAGCGAGGCCTTGACCGCGGCGGCCGCATCGCCGCCATCGAAAGTGGTGACGCCGGCGAGCCACGGCGTGACCGCATCCGGATGCGCCTTCAGCCAGTCGGTGGCGACGGTGTTGGCGTCGCCGCCCTTGAGGATGGCGTCCATCATCTCGTTTTCCATCGACAGGTCGAATTTCAGGTTTGAGATGAACTTGCCGACGTTCGGGCACTCGGTCGTGTAGCCGGCGCGCACATTGGTGTGCACGGTGGCGGCGCCGAAGCCGGAATCGCCCATGCCGTCGAGGTAGGCGATCTTCATCTCGCCCATCACCGGGTGCGGGGTCCAGCCGAGGAAGGCGATCCACTCCTGGTCCTTCATCATCTTCTCGGCCTGCGTCAGCATGCCGGCTTCGGAAGATTCGACCAGTTCGAAGCCTTCGAGGTTGTCCTCGGGCTTGGAGATCATGTCGAGGATGATGCGGTTGCCGTCATTGCCGGCCTCGATGCCGTAGATCTTGCCGTCGAACTTGTCCTTGAACTTGCCGAGATCGGTCAGCGTCTTGACGCCGGCGTCCGCCAC
>Ga0268266_10005201_pt1 | contig 12244 bp, 10 predicted proteins | sample KBSS13metaG_FD_190356 | JGI IMG/M metagenome (GOLD analysis project Ga0268266, IMG submission 190356) | Switchgrass rhizosphere microbial communities from Kellogg Biological Station, Michigan, USA - KBS S1-3 metaG (SPAdes) (version 2) | ecosystem: Host-associated > Plants > Roots > Rhizosphere... | reverse complement strand
ACTCGAACTCGACGCCGTGGCTGCTGGAGCTGCTGGCGACTGCGGCGAAGAACACGGGACACAGCACCTCCGTCTTCAAGAACGAGACGACGGTGATGGACGACCATCTTCCCTTCCGCCAGCGCGGAGTTCCGGTGCTGGATGTGGTCGACCTGGACTACGGTCCACCTACGCAGGAGCATCCGGAGGGCGGGTATCACCACACGGCTCTGGATACGCTGGATAAGGTCAGCGCTCGCTCCCTGCAGGTTTCGGGCGATCTCCTAGTCGAGATGATCCATCTGATCAGCCTGCACGGCTAACGGATACCCCACCAATTCGCGCAAAATATTCATTTTGCGCGACTTACCCTCGTATCCTTACGCAAGATCTTGAGTGCAAATGCTTTAGCATCCAAGATCTTCAATCTAAAAGGGTTGCGACCTCAAAGCGATCTTGTGGCAACGCGAAAGCGTTCTCGCTTTCCCTCCCTTCATTATATCTAGCTGAATGGAACCAATCGGCAAACCTAAACTCCGCAAATTCAACACTTATCGACTTCAGGGGCTTGACAGAGTTTCGAATCGGGACTGGATCGACCGTAGAGAGGCCGATTCGCCTCATTCTTCCCCGCTAACTGTCGATATTCCTCTAACGGGGGATGGCGAATTAGATTACTCGCTCCCTACGCTGTGAAATTGGAGGAGAAATTTCGATGCAAGTGTCAGGAATTTTGTCTAGCCGCCGCGCACGAGAGGTCTGGCCGGGACGATGGGAGAAACAGGAGAGGTACTTCGATTTTCGCAGAATCGGTGAGATTGTGCGCGGGATCGTTTACGTCTCGGTGCTTTGGGGATTGTTGGCGGTAGGCGTTTATGCAGTGTACGGGATGGTGGCGACTCACTAGTTCCAGGATGTCCCTGAGATACTGAGGGCACTCTCACGAAGACATGAGGAAAGCAGTAGCATCCTAAGGAGATGCCTGATGCAACGCCTTTAAGTCACTGGATCGGATTTCACATATTCGTCTTTGCCCTGATGACTGTAGAGTTTCTCTACGTCCGGTGGCGGCGCTCCAAGGACCCATCCGAAAAGGCTGTGCACTCGACCTCCGTTGCGGCAACGATCCTGTGGGTTGGGGCTGCGCTGATCTTCGCTTTCTTTATTCTGCGCGTCCTTGGCGGTGAATCTGCGACACAGTACCTGGCCGGATATGCGATCGAAGAGGCTCTCTCGATCGACAATCTCTTTGTTTTTCTGCTGCTGTTCCGTTTCTTTCGTATAGAGGCCACCAAGCAGCCCAAGGTTCTGTTTTGGGGAGTTGTGGGGGCGATCCTGATGCGCGGAGGGTTTATCGCAGCCGGGATCGGACTGCTCGACCACTTCGAATGGGTTAGCTACATCTTCGCTGTGGTGCTTCTGATTGCGTCGATTCGCCTGGTGCTGCCGGAGGATGAGAAGAAGAAGGAGGAGACACCGCGATGGCTGACGTGGATCTCACAGCTGAAACCAGTGAGCCTGCGACAGGATCACTTCTGGGTAAAGGAAGAGGGCAAGGGCATGGCAACGGTGCTTCTGCTCGCTTTGCTGGCGATTGAAGTCACCGATCTGGTGTTCGCGATCGACTCCATCCCTGCCGTTCTTTCGATCACACGCCATCCTTTTCTGGCTTACACGTCGAACATCATGGCTGTGATGGGATTGCGATCTCTGTATTTTCTTCTGGCGCGTCTGCTGACTCGACTGCGATATCTACACTATGGGCTGGCGGCAGTTCTGGGCTTCGCTGCCATGAAGATGCTGACGGCCCATTTCTGGGAGATCGGGCCTGTCGTGTCTCTGGTGGTGGTAGCGGCGATGCTGGCAGTTACGATCGGCATCTCGTTGGCGGCTGGGTCGGCAGAGAAGAAGACGGCGTAGAGCCAGATTCTTTGAGGAAGCCGCCGATTTAGTTCGGCATCCTCGAGAGTGGACGAATTAGGATTCTCCTTCACCGCGTTACGCGATTGTTCTGACACTGAGGAGTACTGCATGAAAATCATGTTGGTCTCTGTGATTGTTCTTTTGACCGGCTTAGGAGTCGTTGCACAGACGACCAGCGATCGCCCAAACTCACCCACGGCCGCGTCCGTAAGTGGCACTTCCCTGATGACGGCCGCGCAATTTCAGGCTCTTCTCAGCAAACCTGCTGATTACCGCCTCTCTTATGGAACCGACGCGAATCAATTCGGTGAGCTACGAGTGCCGTCTGGCATCGGCCCGCATCCTGTAGCTGTTCTTATCCACGGAGGGTGCTGGAGAGCCGAATACGCTAAGCTCGGCGAGCTGGGCCCGATGGGCGACGCTTTGAAAGCGAAGGGGATCGCAACCTGGAATATTGAATACCGGAGGCTTGGTCAGGCCGGGGGCGGGTGGCCGGGAACATACCTGGATGTAGGAAGAGGAGTCGACTACTTACGCTCAATTGCAGTCCAGAATCATCTTGATCTCTCTCGAGTAATCGTCGTCGGGCACTCGGCAGGTGGCCATCTGGCGATGTGGGTGGCGGCTCGTCCCCGACTTCCGAAGAACAGCCTCATTTATCTCCGCGATCCGCTGCCTGTTCGCGGAGTGATCGACCTAGCCGGAATCGCAGACATGGCGGCGTTTATTCCTTTCGAAAAGAGTTGCGGCACCGCGGTCGTCGAACAGATGCTCGGAGGGACTCCGGCTGAGGTCCCCGAATATTACGCCCAAACATCGGCAATCAGGATGTTGCCGCTTGGTGTGCGGCAAACGCTCATCTGGGGCCGAAGGGATCAAGTTTTTCCCATCTCGCTCGGCGAGAAGTATGTGCAAACAGCTGAACATGCCGGTGATCCTGTGCGCCGGGTGAGCATCCCGGAGGCTGGACACTTCGAGATCGCAAACCCTTTCTCCGCTGCGTGGCCAACAGTTGAAGGTGAAATCCTGTCGCTCTTGGCGAAACGGCCGTAAGTTGCGGAGCACGGGCACACTTGCGCTGCGCAGGAAATATTTAGAAAATCAAACTGGCATCGAGGGTTATGCCGGGAGATGTCTGCAGGTAGCAGCGATGGAATTACGATCGTTGTAATTCCTTCTGGCACGCCTGCTGACTCGACTGCGATATCTGCACTATGGATTTTGGGGCAGGGTTCTGAAAAATCGAAGAATAAATCTGGCGTCCTGTATTGCATGTGTAAGTTCAGCTACAACTGAGAGATTATGACTCGTTCTTCGGGACATGCTTTTTTGCGGATAACCCGTCTGATCCATTTATATCTCGGCGTCTTCACGGCTCCAGCATTGCTCTTCTTCGCATTTACGGGAGCGTTGCAGACATTTAGCCTGCACGAAACGACAAAAGGAAGCTCGTATACGCCTCCAGCCTGGGCCATGACGCTGGCTCAGATCCACAAGAAACAGACTCCTGTAGTTGCGGCGAAGAAACAGCCGCCCGCAGCAGCGCCGGAAAAACGAAACGGTCCGAACCACGCGGCAGAAGCTGACGCTGCTCCTCGAAATCCGGATGGAGCCCCCGCGGCGAGGAAACATCATCCCCTGCCGTTGAAGATCTTCTTTCTGATCGTATCGATCTCTCTTTTCACATCCACGCTGACCGGAATCTACATGGCGTATAAATACATGCGAAACCGCACCGCAGTCACTGTGCTGCTGCTGCTGGGAGCTGTGATTCCTCTGGCGCTGCTACTGCTCTGATCCTTAGAACACAGCGTTAAAAACACGACGGCGCGAGTCCTTCAGCGGTCGCGCCGTTGTGCTTTAAGAATTTATGCGTAGAGACGTCGACGAGCGACCTGGACGAGCCCGGCAAGGCCGGAGCCCAGCAGGGCGAGGGTCGAGGGTTCGGGAACAGGAGAGACCGGCGGTTCGCCGGGAGTCGTCGCGGACTCCACGCCGAGAATATCGAAGGCCCAGTGCGAGTCACGGGCGTGTCCCGTAGCGTCGCAGTAGGTTCCGGATGTCACGGTGCAGCTGGCATCGGTCAAAGCACCGCCAGTGAAGCCGGCGCCGAGTGTAGGACCGTTCGCGAAGTTCGCGTAGTCCATTACGGAGACGGTATAGACACCGGGAGCAAGATCGTTCACTTCGAGGTACGTATCGTAGTGAGCGCCTGTGACGGCATCGGCAGGCACGGTGCCGGTCTCATCATCGTCATTCTGACCGATGTAGATGGCGGAAGAACCCGTTCCCTGGAAGAGCGCAAGGATGGGATCGAAGCCGCCGGCAGCGATTGTCTGTCCCTGGGCGTTCACTCCCCCAGCGTAGGACCAAGTGCGAAGAACCACGTTTGAGTTAGCGCCCACCGAAAAGGTGAAGAGCTGAACATCGTTAACGCTGGTGAAATTTCCAGTGAAGGAAAAATCGTCGGCATGAGCGGCAGCAGACGAAAGGGCGAGAATGCAAGATGCAAACAACAGCTTTCCTAAGCGCATTAGGAATCTCCTCTAATTTTTGTTTTTGTCGGTTTCGAAGAAGTACAACGGGGCCCGGAAAAACCAGATCCTGAGAGACAGCACAACGATCAGAAGCCTTCTGCTGGAAATGGCATACCGTTGGTATTCAATTCAAAGGCCAAAGGTATTCCACCTTATTCGATTGAAAACAAATGACATCTAAGAGGGAACGCCCCGGTTTGTGTGCGCCACATTGCACAGGGCCAAGAAAGATTGTTCCTCGTCCGACGGAGAGCTTTTCGATCTGGCTAGACGCCAATCGATTTCAGATCGCGCTGAAAGGTAAGTTGATCCCCCTGCATGACGGAGTGCTGCGCGATGGGATCGCGTTCGGGATAGTCGTGACGATAGTGAGCACCGCGGCTCTCTCGGCGAGCGAGGGCCGAGGCGACGATGATGGTCGCGATCGCATGAAGATTGCGCGCCTCGATGGCCCGGCGAGAGAGGCCGAGCGGCATCGTCCGTGCCAGCGAATCGAGGGTGTGCTGCATGGCTTCGAGGCCCTTAGCATCACGCAGAAGCCCGGCGTACTTCCACATGTTGGAGCGAAGGTCCTGAATCCAGCGCTCGATCTGATCGTCGGGAGTACGGATCTCGTCGCCTGAAGTATCAGGGACGGGTGCGGCAATGATCGGCTGGCAGGAGGCGACATCGGGGATCATGGCTTCGGCGGCGAGAGCGCCAAAGACGAGCCCTTCGAGGAGAGAGTTGGAGGCGAGGCGGTTGGCTCCGTGAACTCCCGTGCAAGCGGCCTCACCTGCGGCGTAGAGGCCAGACAGAGTCGTGTGGCCATGGATATCGGTGAGAACGCCACCCATCAGATAGTGCGCCGCGGGGCGGACGGGGATGGGATCGCGATTGAGGTCGAGGCGGTACTTCGCGAGGAAGAAGGAGATGCCTGGAAAGCGGGCGTGCAGATCTTTTTCGACGTGACGCATGTCGAGGTAGACAGGGCCGTCCATGCCTTCGCGAGTGATGGCACGAGCGACGACGTCGCGCGGAGCGAGCTCCAGAAGCGGATGGTAGTGCTGCATGAAGCGCTCGCCCTTTGCATTGACCAGCCACGCACCTTCGCCACGGAGAGCTTCACTTAGGAGGAAACGAGGGGCGCCAGGCTCGCTGAACGCGGTGGGATGGAACTGGTAGAACTCCATGTCGGAGACGGCTGCTCCTGCGCGCCAGGCCATGGCAATGCCGTCGCCGGTAGCGACGGGAGGATTGGTGGTATCGCTGTAGACCTGCCCGGCGCCTCCGCTGGCGAGCAGCGTGGCGCGGGCGTAGATGGTGAGAAGCCCGCCTTCTCCGTCGAGGAGGGTTGCGCCGGTGACGCGGCTTTGTCCGTTGCAGGACTCGACGATGAGGTCGACGCCGGTGGTCCATTCGAGGAGACGGATGTTCGAAAGCGTGCGAACGTGACGAAGGAGGGAGACCGCGATCTCCTTGCCGGTGGCGTCGCCGTTGGCGTGCAGGATGCGTGAGCGGGAGTGTGCGCCTTCACGGGTGAGCATCAGCTCTCCGTTCTCGCGGTCGAAGGCCGTTCCCCACTCCAGCAGCTCCTGTACGCGCTGGGGGCCTTGCTCGACGAGGATGCGGGCGGCTTCGGCCTCGACGAGACCGTCGCCGGCGGCAAGAGTGTCTTCCAGGTGAAGCGCAATGTCCTCATCGCCGCCCATGGCAACGGCAATTCCGCCCTGAGCATAGGCGGTATTCGATTCGGCGAGCTCCTCCTTGGTGACGACGAGCACCGAGCCGGCATGGGAGAGACGGATGGCGGCACTGAGGCCAGCGATTCCAGCGCCGATGACGAGGAAATCAACCTGATACGGTACGGGGCCTAGAGAGCTGGGATCGGCGAACGGGCTTGCAGACGACACTGGAACTCCTCACCTTCGATGCTAGAGCATTTTCCCTGTTGATGGGTATACCGATGCGGGCGTGCAGTGGCGTTGTCACTGGGAGAAAACGCCCATAAGAAGCGTGCTCCCGCGCTATTCCTACAGGGAAGATGCTCTATTCGATCCTGCGCCTGTTACGAAATCCATACGATAGGATGAAGGTACTGTGCCTTCGATTCAGCTCAAGACGCCCTCCGCCAGCTACGAGATCGTTATCTCTTCCGGACTGATCCGGACACTTCCTTCGCGGTTGAAGAAGCTGCAGAACGGCAAGCCGTTCCGGCCGTTTATCGTCACCTCGCCGGAGATCTGGGGGTTGTGGGGCAAGCAGGTTCTTGCGGCGTTCGGGAAGGAGTCTCCCACCGTCCTGTTTCTGCCCGCAGGCGAGAAGCATAAGCGTCTGGGTACGGTGGAAGGTCTTCTGGAGCAGATGGCCAAGGCTGGAGCGGATCGGGATGCATTGCTCGTGGCCTTCGGCGGCGGCGTGGTGGGCGATGTCACCGGCTTTCTGGCTGCGATCTATATGCGCGGCGTTCCCTATGTGCAATTTCCGACGACGCTGCTGGCGCAGGTGGACTCTTCGTTAGGCGGCAAGACCGGCGTGAATCTTGCTGCTGGAAAAAACCTAGTGGGAAGCTTTAATCATCCGCTGGCGGTGCTGGCGGATATCGATGTTCTGAAGACACTGCCACCCGCAGAGCTGCGTGCAGGATTGCAGGAGTCGGTGAAGGCAGGAGTGATTCGCGATCCGAAGCTCTTTCGGTATCTCGAAAACAACGCTGACGCGGTCCTCGCAGGAGATGCAAAGGCACTGACTCATGTGGTCACGGCCAGCGTCCGTGTGAAGGCCGATGTGGTCGAGAACGACGAACGCGAGTCCGGCCTGAGAATGATTTTGAACTACGGGCACACGCTGGGCCATGCGATCGAGGCTGCGACGCAGTACAAGCAGCTTCTGCATGGAGAGGCGGTTGGCTGGGGGAGCATCGCCGCAACCCGGCTGGGATGGATGCGCGGAAGGATCAGCGAGAAAGAGGCAGATCGCATCATTCAGCTGATCCTGCGCTATGGGCCTCTGCGGAGTTTCAAGGCCACCGCGACGAAGCTGGTGGAGCTGACCTCGAATGACAAGAAGAATCGCAGCGGGACGCTCAGCTTCGTGCTTCCGGCAAAGATCGGCGAAGCAACAATCGTCCGCGACGTGACGCGCGACGAGATGCTGGCGGCAGCGGAGTGGATGCTGGAACGGATGCGCGAGCAAAGCGCTGGCTCAGGGGTCAAGAAGCGGAGATGACGGCGGTGGAGCAGAGGCGGGAGCACGAGCTTTCGACGGGAGCGCGGCCTATAGGTGCGACGACGGAGAAGTCCGCCGCGGCGAATGTGCAGCAGATGTTCGATTCGATTGCCCCGCGATACGACCTGCTGAATCATCTGCTGTCGATGGGGCTGGACCGCTGGTGGTGGGCGCGCACGGCAAAGAGTTTTCGCGAAGTGTTGCAGCGGCCTGAGGCTGCGGTACTCGATCTCTGCTGCGGGACCGGCGACATGACGTTGGCCTTGATGAAGTATCGGCCCGCGGGCGTGGGAGAGTCTCCGGTGTTCGCCGTGGATTTTTCGCGCGAGATGCTGGAGCGGGGCAAAGCAAAGTTTGCCGGAAGAAATATTGTTGCCATCGAGGCTGATGCTCTTCACCTGCCGATGGAGGATGGTTCGCTCGACCTGGTGACGTCAGCCTTCGGTTTCCGCAATCTTGCGAACTATGAGGAGGGCCTGGCGGAGCTGTATCGTGTGCTGCGGCCGGGCGGCCAGATCGGGATTCTGGATTGCAATCAGCCGGAGGGTGTGGTGGGCGCGCTCTACAACCTGTACTTCAAACGCGTACTGCCCCAGGTGGGTGGAATGATCTCAGGGGATGCGAGAGCGTACGCGTATCTTCCGGCATCGGTCGAACGCTTCCCTCGCCCGAATCGGATGCTGGAGATGATCCGGGCTGCGGGATTTCGCGACGGCCAGTGGACGGGATACACCTTTGGCACGGCCGGACTCTATCGCGCATCCAAGCCATAGTGCGGAAGCAGGCCAAACTACTCAGGCAGGCCCGGGTGCACCGCCTGGGGTGGGCAAGGTAGGATTGAGTGTCGATGAGCGTAGCTGCCACACCTGAGAGGCCCCTGATCAACCCGAAGGAGAAGCGGACGGCCGCTTTGTCTTCGGTACTTGCTGCGCTCGTGGTTACGCTGCTGAAGTTTCTGACCGGGGTTCTTACAGGGTCGCTGGGAATGCTCTCCGAGGCGGCGCACTCCACCGTCGACCTTGTGGCCGCTGGAATCACACTGTTTTCTGTGCAGATGTCGGATCGTCCGGCGGACGATACCCATAACTACGGCCACGGTAAGGTAGAGAGCCTCTCTGCCTTTGTTGAATCGGTGCTGATGCTAGGCTCGTGCGTCTGGATCGTCACGGAGGCCGTCAAGAGGATCACGTCGAAAGAGCATCTTTCGCTCACGCCCTCAGTCTGGCCTTTCCTTGTGCTCCTGCTGTCGATTGCGGTCGACTTTACGCGCTCGCGCAGGCTTCATAAGGTTGCGTTGGAGTCCTCCAGCCAGGCGCTCGAGGCCGATGCCATTCACTTCAGCACCGACATCTGGTCGACCCTTGCGGTCCTGATCGGACTGGCGACTTCCTTTATCGGGGTTCGATGGAAGATTCCCGCTCTCGAGCTTGCCGATCCCATCGCTGCGCTGATCGTCTCGGGAATTATCCTGCATGTGACCTGGGGACTGGCTCACAGAACCATCGATGCTCTGCTGGATGCTTCGCCCAAAGAGACGCGAGAAGCTACCCACGAGCTCGAACGGGAGCTGAGTACGATCGATGGTGTAGTAGCGGTAAATCGTTTGCGGACGCGGAGATCGGGCGCCGACTACTTCGCTGACCTTACCCTGGGCCTGGCGCAGAACCTGACCTTCCAGCACACCGAAGAGATCACAGGTGAGGCGACTGCGGTTGTAAAGCGGCACCTGCCGGGGGCCGATGTGGTGATCCACACCGTACCCATGCTCACCGGCTCAGAGAGCATTCATGACCGCGTGCGCGCGGTGGCGGCACGCATGAATCTGATGACGCATGACGTAAGCGTGCAGCGTTTTGGGCAGCAGCTCCAGGTCGAGCAACACCTGGAGGTGAAAGAGACGATGCCTCTGCGCGAGGCACATGAACTGGCAACGAAGCTGGAGGCACAGATCCAGCGCGAGATTCCTGAGGTGACCACGATTCTGACCCACATCGAGAGTGAGCCGGCGACGATCGAGCAACCTGACTCACAGGAACGCGACCGGCAGCTCGAGGTGCGTTTGCGGCGAGTCGCCGTCGCATTTCCGGAGATTCTGGATATTCACAACGTGATGGTGATCAGGCTGGGTTCGCATCTTCAGGTGAACTGCCACTGCACCATGCCGGACGACCTTCCGATGATGAAAGTTCACTCCGTGATTACGGCACTCGAGGGCGCGTTCAAGCTGGATGCCCCGGAGGTAGACCGGCTGCTGATTCATCCTGAACCTGCAACGGATAACCGACGATGAAAGTGCGTGTGCGATTCAAGGGCTGGGGCCCGGTTCGGCGCTTCTTCAATATCGTGTTGGGAGCGATGGCGATGATTGCCGTTGCGATGATCTCCGCCTTTCTGGCGATGCGTCTTGCGATCCACGGTCGTGAGGTGAAGGTTCCGCAGTTGACGCACATGACGATTTCGGAAGCCAGCCGCAAGGCCAGCTCGATGGGCCTACGGTTACAACTGGAGAATCGCTTCTATTCGCCCGACACTCCGGCAGGACAGGTCCTGGCGCAATATCCCATAGCAGGGGCGACGGTGCGGCGGCAGTGGCCGGTTCGCGTGACCGAGAGTCTGGGATCGCAGCAGGTCTCGATTCCCGACCTCAAGGGCGAAGGAGAGCGTGCAGCCTCGATCAACCTGAGACGGCTGGGGCTGGAGTTGGGAACCGTCAGCCACGTCTCTCTGCCCGGACCGGCCGGAGTTGTCGTAGCACAGACCCCCGCTCCAGGCGCCGAGGGCGTTGACCGGCCGAGGGTAAGTGTTGTGCTCAACGATGGGCCGGGAGAGGCGTCTGCGGGATATGTGATGCCCTCGCTGGTTGGACTGACGATCTCGGGAGCATACGTAAGGGCAGGCGCTGCAGGACTGAGGATCGTGAGCGCGGAGGACGTTACACCTGCAACCACTGCGCAATCTCCTCCACTGCCGGTAGAACCGGCTCAGCCTGGAGCCCCGGCTCCCTCGCCTGCGCCATCGCCCAAGATCGTGGCAGCGCTCACTCCGGGAATCGTCGTCGCACAGAGCCCGCAGGCGGGTCATCGGGTCACGCGAGGAGATACGGTGCAGCTCTCGCTGACACACTGACGCCCCGTTAGACCTTTACTCCTGCAGCGTTATGTGGAATTAACGGATTCGTGCGATGCTCTTCTTCGCGCTTAAGCGGTTCGTTCCAACAGCGCTGCAAAGAAGCCATCCATGGGGTGAACTCCGGGCAGGGTACGGAGGAAGCTGCCGCGGACGGCTTCTCGTAGCGGCTCACGCAGAATGTTTTGTTCGACCAGACCGTCGAGCAACGGCTGAAGTGGAAGCACGCGGATGGACTTTGCAAAGGCGGGATCTGCGGTCACGGCTTCGATCACCTGTTCGCACTCCTCAGGCTCAAGGGAGCAGACGGAGTAAAGCAGACGGCCGCCGGGAGCGAGGCGCGAGAGCGCAGCCCGGAGGATCTTTCGCTGGCGATCAGCATGACGCGTAAGGTCAGGCGCGGTGAGGCGAAGACGTATCTCAGGATTGCGCGACAGAGTTCCAGTGCCACTGCAAGGAACATCGGCAAGAATGAAGTTGAAGGACTCCAGAGCCGCAGGCGGCGCGGTCGCATCGACCATCTCGGTTCGAATCTTCGCCGCGACGGGATCATTGCCGAAGCGCGCCTGCATCGCTTTCAGCCGTCTCGGGCTGATGTCGGTGGCGAGAATCTCTGTCTGCGGCAGACGATGGGCGAGCATCAACGTCTTGCCGCCGGGCGCGGCGCAGGCGTCCCACAAGCGCGCAGCCCGCGGCTCGGACGCTGCAGCAAGCTCAGCCACAAGGCGCGAGCCATCGTCGATGCGCGGCAGAGCTTCGCTCGCGCTGTCGGCGAAGAGTGTAGACTCAGCAGGCTCTGCCTGACCGGCCTCGCAGATCCTGATGGCAGCAGCGCGGCCATACTGTGCGACCCAGCGCTCCACCAGCCACTGTGGATGTCCAAGACGTCGACCGATGCCACCGGCGCTCTCATGCAGAGCGCGTCCTGGCGGCTTGGCGGATGCGAGTTTGCGCAGAATGGCGTTGACCATTCCGGCGACGTGCGGGTGCCCGCTGACGCGCGTCAGCTCAACGCTCTCGTTGAGCGCGGCATGCGGCGGGATGCGATCGAGATGCAGAAGCTGGAAGGCTCCCAGCCGCAGAGCGATCGAGACTGGCTCGGCGAGTCGCTGATCCGGACGCTGCAGCAGCGGCTGAATCCGCGCGTCGAGCGCGATCTGCCAGCGAAGCGTGCCGAGGACCAGCGCCGTCGTGAGGTTGCGATCCTCAGGCGAGAGATTTGCCGTGTGGGCTGAGTAGAGAAGATCGTCGCTGTTTCCCTTGCCGTCGGCGACGAGCGAGAGAATCTCGAATGCGGCAACGCGCGCCGGGGATACAGGTTTGGATTTAGCGATTGTTTTAGGCAAGAAGAAGCTTTCCGTCTTTAAGCATACCTGCGCCAGGCACCGGGTGTCGCGCCCACGCGCTGACGGAAGGCACGGACGAAGTTGACCGGTGACTGGAAGCCGGTCATCGTGGCAATCTCCTGCACT
>Ga0268266_10005198_pt1 | contig 12252 bp, 10 predicted proteins | sample KBSS13metaG_FD_190356 | JGI IMG/M metagenome (GOLD analysis project Ga0268266, IMG submission 190356) | Switchgrass rhizosphere microbial communities from Kellogg Biological Station, Michigan, USA - KBS S1-3 metaG (SPAdes) (version 2) | ecosystem: Host-associated > Plants > Roots > Rhizosphere... | reverse complement strand
CCGACTTCGCCCAGCGCTGCTTCGACCAGATCAAGGGGTTCGGCGAATATGGCTTCCCCGAGAGCCACGCGGCGAGCTTCGCCCACCTCGTCTACGTGTCGAGCTGGCTCAAATGGAAATATCCGGCGGCCTTTGCATGCGGGCTGTTGAACTCGCAGCCGATGGGCTTTTACGCGCCGGCGCAGATCGTCCGCGATGCGCGCGAGCATGGGGTTCAGATGCGCGAAGTCGATGTGAATTGCAGCGACTGGGACTGCACGCTGGAGGGTGAGCGCAATTTATCCTTACGGCTGGGCCTGAGACAGGTGGAAGGCCTCCACCGCGAGGCTGCCGACAGCCTCGTCGCGGCGCGGCCCTATCGCACGGTTGAGGAATTGCGGACGCGCGGTCACGTCCCGGTGCACGCGATCCAGCGGCTGGCGGCGGCGGACGCATTCCGCTCAATGGGGCTCGATCGGCGCGCGGCCTTGTGGGATTCGCGGGCGCTCCGGCAGGCGCCCGACCTGCCGCTGTTCGCTTATGCCGAGGCCCGCGACGAAGGTGCGGAAGCCGATCCGGCCCAGCTTCCGGTCATGCCGCTGGCCGAGCATGTGGTGAACGATTACCAGACCGTCCGGCTCAGCCTGAAAGCGCATCCGATGCGCTTCCTGCGCGAACATTATGCGGCGCAGAAGTTCGTCACCGCCGACCGGCTGAAATCCACCCGCGATGGCAAACGGCTGGCGATCGCGGGGCTGGTGCTGATCCGCCAGCGGCCGGGCAGCGCCAAGGGGGTGGTGTTCATCACCCTCGAAGACGAGACCGGCATCGCCAACCTCGTCGTCTGGCCCGACGTGTTCGAGAAGCAGCGCAAGATCGTCATGGGCGCGCGGCTGATGGCGGTGCACGGCATCATCCAGAAGGACGAGGATGACGGGGTGATCCACGTCGTCGCCCGCGGCCTGGAGGATCATACCCATCTGCTGCGCCAGCTGAGCGACGAGGCAATGCCGTCGACGCTGAACCAGGGCGATGGCGCCGGCAGCTGGCGGGCGCCCGCCGCACGCCACCCACGGGACGTCGAAATCATCCCCAAAAGCCGCGATTTTCATTAATCTCAGGGCAAGCTGGGGGTGCCATTTCCGCCACAAAATTTCGCTAGATGGGCAGCATGAAAACGATTCTGACCAAGGCCGGACTGGTGCTGTGCGCTGCGACGCTCCCCGTGAGTGCGGCGGCGCAGGCGGCACTCGAAGGCAAATGGGCGAACCCCAAGCGGAGCGTAATCGTCAACGTCGCGCGCTGCGGCGACGCCATTTGCGGCACGGTTGCCTGGGCTTCGCCGACCAATCGGGAAAAGGGCGTCACGCCCGGCAAGCGCGTGCTGAGCGACCTCAAGCCGCTCGGCGACGGCACCTATCGTGGCCGCGCGCTCGAGCCCAAGCGCAACCTCAGCGGCTCGGCGCTGGTCCACCAGGACGGGCCCAACGTGATGATCGTGAAGGGCTGCGCGTTCATCGGGCTGGTGTGCAAGGAACAGCGCTGGACGCGCGTCAACGGAGGCTGATTACCTCCGGCCCGATTTCGCCGGCCAGCACCGCCGCCTGCAGGGCGCTGATCTCGTCCGCCCAATAGCGGTCGGCGGTGAAGTGCGGCGACAGGTCGCGCACCGCATCGTGAATCGCCTGGATCTTCGGCGAGGTCTTCAAGGGCGCGTGGTAATCGATGCCCTCGGCCCCAGCCATCAGCTCAACCGCGATTACGCCCGCGGCATTGGCCGCGATCGTCCCCGCCTTGCGCGCGGCGATCGGGGCCATCGACACATGGTCCTCCTGGCCCGCCGACGTCGGGATCGAATCGACGCTGGCGGGGAAGGCGAGGCTCTTGTTCTCGCTGACCAAAGCGGCGGCCGTTACCTGCGGGATCATCAAGCCCGAGTTGACCCCCGAATCCTCCGTCAGGAAGGCGGGCAGGCCGCTCATCTTGGGATCGACCAGGACGCTGATCCGTCGCTCGGAAATCGAGCCGACCTCGCACAAAGCCATGGCAATCGTGTCGGCCGCGAAGGCCACCGGCTGGGCATGGAAGTTACCGCCCGAAATCGCCTTGTCTTCGTCGGGGAAGACGATCGGATTGTCGGTCACGGCGCCGGCCTCGATGGTCAGCGTTCGCGCCGCGTTGTCGAGCAGGTCGAGCGCGGCGCCCATGACCTGCGGCTGGCAGCGGAAGCTGTACGGGTCCTGCACCCGGCTGCAGGCGATGTGGCTTGTCAGGATCTCGCTGCCGTCGAGCAGGCCACGGATCGCGGCGGCGACGCGGATTTGCCCGGGTTGGCCGCGCAACCCCGACACGCGCGGGTCGAACGGCTTGGCACTTCCCTTCAACGCATCGACCGACATCGCACCGGCGGCAATCGCGGCCGCGAACACGCGCTCGCCCTTGAACAAGGCGTCGAGTGCGAGCGCGGTCGACGCTTGGGTGCCGTTGATCAGCGCCAGGCCCTCCTTGGGGCCGAGCTGGAGCGGGTCGAGGCCGATACGCTTGAGCGCGTCGGCCGCGGGCATGACCTCACCCGCGACGCACATCCGGCCGTAGCCCATCAGCGCTGAAATGAGGTGGGCGAGCGGCGCAAGGTCGCCCGACGCGCCGACACTGCCCTGCGACGGGATCAGCGGCATTGCGTCGGCATCGAGCAGGCGCTGCAACGCGTCGATGACCAGTGGCCGGACGCCCGAATAGCCACGGCCGAGGCCGAGCAGCTTCAGCACAATCATCAGCCGCGTGACATGGCGCGGCAGCGGGTCGCCGAGGCCCGCGCTGTGCGACAGGATGAGGTTGGTCTGCAGCTCGGCCAGCCGGCCATCGGGGATGCGCGTCTGGGCGAGTAGGCCGAAGCCGGTGTTCACGCCGTAGACCGTCTCGCCGCCGGCGACGATCCGGTCGACCGAGGCGGCGGCGTCGGCGACGCGCTGCATCGACTTGTCGTCGAGACGCGCTTCGGCACCGCCCCACAACTGGCGCAGGGTGGCGAGGTCGATGGCGGTCGGATCGAGGGTCGATGTCATGGAGGGTGCGTCTAGGAGATTGGGTGCCAGCCGACCAGCGGCTGTTAAGCCGGAGCGGTCGCCCGTGGCGCCGACGGCCGGGCGCCGGCGACCAGCCATGCCAGGCGATGCCGAGGCTGACGATGACCGTTATCACCAGCAGGAACGCCAGGTTTATCTGCGACACGCTGGCGAACATGGCCGCCCACCCAGGCAGCCGGCCAAGCGTCTCGTAGGTGACTTCCTGTGCGGCGATGACGCCGGCCGCCAATAGCCAGGGGCGGCCATGTTTCGGTGCCAGCCAATAAAGATAAAGCGCGATCGCCAATGCAATCACATTGCCGCCGCCCATGGCAAAGCCGAAGCGCCACGCTGTTTCGGGCGTGTCGGAAGAGAGACCCGGAACATAGCGGCTGATCAGCCGGAAGCCGATCGGCGCGATCACGAAGAGCAGGCTCCCGAGCATGTAGCGGGCGTGCAGCTGAACCTTGTGCCGATATCTGAGGCCGCCCCAGAACAGGATCGCAAAGCCGATGTTGGCGAGCGGATCGAAAAAGCCGAATTGCGCGATCTGGCTCGTGTCCGGATCAGCCATGGCCACTGGCGAGCCCAGCGCACCAGCGAGCGTCGCCGCCTCGACATGGATGACCCACATCCCACCCACGAGGAACAACGGAAACAGCGCGAACACGGCGAGCCCTGTCTTGCGGTGCAGGGCCAACCGGTCGTGGTGCACGGTCCAGCTCTGCACAATCGCCAAGACGGTCCAAAGGACGGCGCCCGCCGCATGCCAATGATGGGCTGCGTTATGGCTCGAAAGCCTGGTGAAATAACCTGGCCAGAAAGCCGCGAAGGTCAGCGCCAGCAACGCCAGCACGTACAGGTAAGCCCCGCGATAAGGCATTGCGCCTCTCCCCCCGATTCCCCGGAAGGCTGCTAACATGAAACGCCGTAGCCGGTAAGCGGCTCAGCCGATCATCGGCAAATCGAGCCCCTGCTCGCGCGCGCAATCGACGGCGATGTCATAGCCGGCGTCCGCATGGCGCATGACCCCGGTGCCGGGGTCGTTCCACAGCACGCGTTCGAGCCGCCGCGCGGCATCGTCCGTACCGTCGGCGACGATGACCATGCCGGCGTGCTGCGAATAGCCCATGCCGACCCCGCCGCCGTGGTGAAGCGACACCCAAGTCGCGCCTGACGCGGTGTTGAGCAGGGCGTTCAGCAGCGGCCAATCGGAGATGGCGTCGCTGCCGTCGGCCATGCTTTCCGTCTCGCGGTTGGGCGAGGCGACGCTGCCGCTGTCGAGATGATCGCGGCCGATGACGATCGGCGCCGCGACTTCGCCGTTTTTCACCATTTCGTTGAACGCGAGGCCGAGCCGGTGGCGCTGGCCGAGGCCGACCCAGCAGATCCGCGCCGGCAGGCCCTGGAAGGCAATCCGCTCGCGCGCCATGTCGAGCCAGCGGTGAAGGTGCGGGTCGTCGGGTATCAGTTCCTTCACCCGCTGGTCAGTCTTGTAGATGTCCTCGGGATCGCCGGACAGCGCCGCCCAGCGGAACGGGCCGATGCCGCGGCAGAACAATGGGCGGACGTAAGCGGGGACGAACCCGGGGAAGTCGAAGGCGCGCGTGACGCCGTCGTCGAGCGCTTCCTGGCGGATGTTGTTGCCATAGTCGAAGGTCGGGACGCCCATGTCCTTGAACGCCAGCATGGCCTCGACGTGGCGGGCCATTGAATGACGGGCGGCCACGGCGACGGCAGCGGGATCGCGCTCGCGCATGTCCTGCCACTGGGCGACGCTCCAGCCGGCTGGGCAATAACCGTTGGCGGGATCGTGGGCGCTGGTCTGGTCGGTGAGCGCATCGGGCCTGATCCCGCGGGCGAGCATTTCGGGGAGGATTTCGGCAGCGTTGCCCAGCAACCCGACGCTGGTCGGTTCGGTGGCGGCGCGGATGATTTCGAGCGCCTCGTCGATGCTGGTCGCGCGGCGGTCGACGTACCTTGTCTCAAGACGCTTCTCGATGCGGCTTTCCTGGACCTCGATGGCGATGCAATGCGCGCCGGCCATGACCGCCGCGAGCGGCTGCGCGCCGCCCATCCCGCCGAGACCCGCGGTCAGGATCCACTTGCCCTTTAAGTCGCCGCCATAATGCTGGCGGCCCATCTCGGCGAAGGTCTCGTACGTGCCTTGGACGATGCCCTGCGTGCCGATGTAGATCCAGCTGCCGGCGGTCATCTGGCCGTACATCATGAGCCCCTTGCGATCGAGCTCGTTGAACACGTCCCAAGACGCCCATTTGGGGACGAGGTTGGAGTTGGCGATAAGCACGCGCGGCGCGTCCTTGTGAGTCCGGAATACCCCGACCGGCTTGCCCGACTGGACGAGCAGGGTCTGGTCCTCATCCAGCCGCTCGAGCGTCTCGACGATCTTGTCGAAACATTCCCAGTTGCGCGCGGCGCGGCCAATGCCGCCATAAACGACCAGGCTCTGCGGATCCTCGGCGACTTCGTCGTCAAGGTTGTTCATCAGCATCCGCACGGCGGCCTCGGTGGTCCAGTGCTTCGCTACGATCGCACTGCCACGGCGGGCGCGGATGTGGCGGCTGTTGTCGCGCCTGCTTTCGTTCATCGCGCCGCCTTAGCGCCTGCCGCGGCTCGGCCCAAGCGGCCGCCAGCGATCGATCCAGACCAGCGCAAAGCCGGCGAGCAGGAAGCCGAGCGCGATGCCGCCGACGTTGAGCGCGACCTGCGCCCAGCCAAGCTTCCCGACGTCGATGAACGGATAGGGATAGTGACGATCGAACTGCGCGCGCGCGAGCGCGTAGAGGAGATAGGTGCCGGGGAAGAGAAGCCACAGCCAGGGGGCGTTCCAGCGCAGGCTCGCCCGGGGCACGAAGAGCAGCCAGTACAGCGCCATCGCGATCGGGCTGACGTCGTGAAGCAGGTAGTTGGCAATGAGCGGCAGGCCGCTCAGCGGATGCAGCCCGCGAAGAAGTGACGCATAGACGATGCCGACCAGCAGGATGGCAAGCGTCAATCCGCCAAGCATCAGCGGCGAGACGCGGCGGCCCGCAGCGACCGACGTCATCGTCACCGCAAGCACGAGGTTGGAAATGATCGTGAAGAAGCGCGCGAGCGTCCACACGGTCAGGACCAGATCATAATGACGGAAGGTAAAGCTGGACCAGAACTGCAGCCCGATGCCGGTCCAGCAGATGAGCGCGACTAGCGCCGCCGCGACTTTATGCATCCTGCCCCGCGAAAATCCTGCGTTCCGGGCCGGGCAGGCCGACCCAGTAACCGAGCTCGGCCAGCGACTCGATCGGCCAGACGGCGAGGTCGGCGGCCTTGCCGGCGGCGATGCTGCCAATCTGGCTGGCCAGGCCGAGCGCGCGCGCGGCGTTGGTCGTCATGCCCAGCACCGCTTCCTCCGGCGTCAGGCCGAACAGGGTGCACGCCATGTTCATGGCCAGCGTCGGCGACAGCAGCGGCGATGTCCCCGGGTTGCAGTCGGTAGCGACGGCGATCGGCACCTTGTACTTGCGCAGCAGCGCGACCGGCGGCTTCTTCTTTTCCTGGAGGGCGTAGAAGGCGCCGGGCAGGAGCACCGCAACGGTCCCCGCCGACGCCATGGCCTTCGCGCCGGCTTCGTCGAGATGCTCGAGATGATCGGCGCTCAGCGCCCGATATTGTGCGGCGAGCTCGGCCCCGTGCTGGTTGGACAATTGCTCGGCGTGAAGCCGGACGCGGAGGCCGTGATGAGCCGCCGCCTTGAACAGGCGCTCGACCTCATCGGGGGTGAAGGCGATGGTATCGCAAAAGGCGTCGACGCTGGTCGCCAGGCCCTGTTTGGCGGCGGCCGGTATGAGCTTGTCGACGATCTCGCCGACGTAATGCGCGCGGCGGTCTTTCTGATCGGCCGGGATAGCGTGAAGCGCGAGCAACGTCGGGACAATGCGGACGGCTTCGCTGCCGCCAAGCTTGCCAGCGATGTCGAGGAGCCGGAGCTCGCTTGCCGGGTCTAGGCCGTAACCGGACTTCACCTCGACCGTCGTGCAGCCGCCGCGCATCAGCGCGTGGAGCCGGCGGCGCGATTGATCGAGCAATTCGTCGTCGGACGCCGCCGCGGTGCGCTTGACGGTCGAGGCGATCCCGCCGCCCGCCGCCGCAATCTCCTCATAGCTGGCGCCGGCGCGGCGCATGGCATGTTCGTCGGCCCGCGTGCCGCCGAAGACCAGATGCGTGTGGCAGTCGATCAGGCCCGGCGTGACCCACGCGCCGCCGAGGGCGTCGACCGATTTCGAGCGGAAGCCAGCCAACTCCGTGCGCTTGCCGACCCGGACGATCTTGCCGTCCTGAATGCCGACCGCGCCATTTTCGATCAGCCCGAGCGGGTTGCCGGGCTTCTCCTCGAGTGTCGCGACATTGCAGTCGACCAGCAGCCGATCCCACATGCCCCTGCCCTTAGGCGAGCCGAGTTGCTACGGTCAAAGCCATGGCGGGCTGGCCCAACCTTTCCGAGCTTCTGTCGAGCGCAAATGAGAGCGCGCCGGTCGGCCTCGTCGGCGCGCCGCTCGCCGCCGGGTCGGTGACGCCGGGCGGCTGCGACCGGGCGCCGGCCCTGCTCCGCGCGACGCTGCGGCGGATCGGCCGCTATGACGTCGAAACCAGCCGCGGGCTGGCGACCGCCATGCACGATCGCGGCGATGTCGAGGTCGCTGGGCTGAGCATCGAAGACGCGACCCCGCGCCTCCGCGAGGCCGTTGGTGCCAGTGCCGCGGCGCATGCGCTGACCCTCGTCGTCGGCGGCAACAATGCCGTGACCCGGCCCGCGCTGCTCGGCCTTGGCATGCCGCTCGACAAGGTTGGGCTGATCACGCTCGACGCCCATTTCGACATGCGCGACCTCGACCAGGGGCTGAGCAACGGCAATCCGGTGCGGGCGCTCATCGCAGATGGCCTGCCCGGCGCGAACATCGCACAAGTCGGGCTCGCGCCGTTCGCCAACAGCAAGCAGATGCACGAGGACGCGAAGGCGGCCGGCAATTTGGTGGTGACGGTCGGCGAAGTTCGCGAACGCGGCATCCAGCACGCGCTCGATCGCGCATTCGATCATGTCGAACGCTGCGAGGCGCTGGTGATCGACTGCGACATTGACGTGATCGACCGCGCGCAATTTCCGGCGGCACCGGGCGCCCGCCCCGGCGGCATGGCCGGGCATGATTTCTTCGCGGCCGTCCGCCGCCTCGCCGGGGACAAGCGCGTGCGGGTGATCGACCTTACCGAATGGGACCCGCCGCTGGACTCAACCGACCTCAGTGCGCTGACCGCCGCCCGCTGGGTCGCGGAATGCCTCGCCGGGTTCGAGTCGCGCTAGGCAGTAGCGATGCGGCGGCCTTTGTCCGACAGGGTCCGAAAGGTGATCGAGAAGCGCAGCTGGTCGCCGGGGGTGATCCGATGCTCCCAATCCCAGCGCGCCGCGCCGGACAGGAGGTAGGCCGAGCGCGGCTCGACGGCGAGCCCGGCGCGACGGAAGCCCGTTGCCGTCCGCTGGCGGAAGCGAAGCGTCGCGGGCGTGTTCAGCGATACGCCGACGACCTGTTCGAAGACGTCGCGGTCCTTGTGCCAGCCGATGCCGGCGCCGGGATCGTAGCGGGCCAGCAACGCATGGACGAAGTCGCCCGGATCGATCACGGCGAGCGCCGCAGCCTTGGCGCGCACTGACTCAAGCCAGTCGGGGATTGGCTCGCTGGGCGTGAAACTGGCGTCGTCAAAATCGTAGCGCCAGCCGAAACTCTTCGTCTTGCGGTTGCCGAGCCAGCCCTGAAAGCGAAATGGCGCGAGGTCGAGTGCTTCGAGGCGCGCGAGCAGGTCGTGCTCCTCAGCCTCGCTAATGACCGCTTCGCGATAGGCGAGACCATCGATCAACGGGGCATCGAATAGGGTGCTCACGTGCCGAATAGCTCCTTGAGCTCGGACGGCCGCAGCTCCGGCGCGAGTTGGTCGAAGGTGCACTGCTTCGGGTCCTTGTCCGGCCGCCAGCGGAGGAAGCCGGTGCCGTGACGGAAGCGCCGGCTGGTGACCTGGTCGTAGCGCACCTCGGCGACCAGTGCCGGCTTCAGCGGCTGCCATTGCGCCGATCGTTCGTTGCTCCAGCGGCTCGGCCCGCCGGGCGCCTTGCCGGTGAAGCCGGGCGGCTCGATCAGTTTTTCCAGTTTCTTCGTCAGTGCGGGCCGATCGGCACTCGCGATCGCCGAGGTGAAGCCGACATGGTCGAGCAGGCCCTCATCATCGTAAAGGCCGAGCAGGAGTGAACCGACCACCTTCTGCCCCTCGGCATAACGGAAGCCGCCGACGACAACGTCGGCCGTACGCTGTTGCTTGACCTTGATCATTGCCCGTTCGCCGGGCCGGTATTCAAGTTCGGTCCGCTTGGCGATCACGCCGTCGAGCGCGCCGCCGCTGCGTTTCAGCCAGCCCAGCGCGGTGCGGCGGTCGTGGGTGACCGGCGACAACAGCAAACCGTCGGTCTCGTTGGCCCTGAAGAATTGTTCGAGCGCCCGCCGCCGCTCCGACAGCGGCTCGTCGGCCAGCGATTTCCCGGCGAGCTCGAGCAGGTCGAACGCCATCAGTTCGGCGGGCGTCTCGTCGGACAGCTTGCGGATGCGGCTTTCCGCCGGGTGCAGGCGAAGCTGGAGCGCGTCGAATGACAGCGCATCACCGATCGAGATGATCAGTTCGCCATCGAGCAGGAAGCGCTTCGCCTTCGCCCTCCGGAGCATATCGGCCACCTCCGGAAAGTAGCGCGCCAGCGGCTTGCCCGCCTTGGACGTCAAGGTGACCTCATCGCCGTCGCGCCGGGCGAGGCAGCGAAAGCCGTCCCACTTGGGCTCGAACTGCCAGCCTTCGCCGTCGGGAAGTTCGGCCGCGAGCAGGGCTTCCATCGTCGGGCCTGATGTCTTCCGTGCCATTAGCCGACAAGCGCCCGTTGCTCGCAGTCGTTCCCGTTGCAACCAGCCAAACGGCCGTTACGGTGCCGGTCCGAGGGGAGAGTGCCATATGATCGCTAATCCGCAGGTCGAAGCCGCGACCGCGCGCTACATCGACAGCCTTGGGCCAGCCGCGCTGCAGAAAGCGCATGATTATACGGTCGGCAAAGAATGGATGGAATTGTGGGCGCTGGTTGTCGCAGCGGTCGTGACCTGGCTGATCGTCCGCTCCGGCGTGCTCGACAAACTGGAGAGCAAATTCGCCGAGCGGCGCAAGAATGTGCGCGCGCTGATCGTCGGGTTCGTCTTCTTCGTGGTCTCGACGATCCTGACGTTGCCGTGGACGCTCTACGCCGATTACTTCCGCGAGAAGGGATATGGCCGGACAAGCCAGCCGCTCGGGGATTTCCTTACGCAGGGCACGATCGCCGCGCTGATCTCCGCTGTCGTCGGGGCGCTATTCTTTACCGGCGTCTACTGGTTGATGCGGCGAACCGGAAAGAGCTGGTGGATCTGGTCGGGCGGCCTGACCGCCGCGGCGCTCGCCTTCTTCTTCCTGATCTCACCGATCGTGATCGAGCCTCTATTCAACAAATATGAGCCGGTTCCCCCAGGCCAGGTGCGCGACGCGGTGGTGGCGATGGCCGGCCGCGCGGGTGTGCCGCCCGAACGGGTGTTCATGTTCAACGGATCGCGCCAATCGAACAACTTCACCGCCAACGCCGGCGGCGTGGGGAATACGGCCCGCGTCGCCATCTCCGACGTCGCGCTGAAGAATGCCTCGCTCGACGAAGTCCGCGCGGTGACCGGCCACGAAATCGGCCACTACGTGCTCGAGCACACCTGGATCGGCCTGCTGTTCTACTCGGTTGCGGCGATCGTCCTGTTCTTCCTTGCCGACCGGACCTTCCCGTGGTTCGCGCGGCGGTTCGGGAGCAACGCGACGATATCCGAGCCGCGCGGCATCCCGGTGCTGCTGTTCATGATGTCGCTGCTCGGGTTCGTGACGCTGCCGCTGACCAACAGCTTTTCGCGAATGATGGAAACGCAGGCCGACGATTACTCGCTGCGCACGGAGAACCGGCCCGACGCCCTGTCGACCGCGCTCGTGAAGACGGCCGAGTATCGTTACCCGCGGCCGGGCAAGCTCGAAGAGGTGGTCTTCTACGACCATCCTTCGGTCGAAGCGCGGGTCCGGCGTTCGATGGAGTGGAAAGCCGCTCACCCGGAACCGCCGACGCCCTAGGTGAAGCTTTCACATAGCCGCTCGTTGCCGCGCCGCTAGCTTGTGCGGTGCAGCAACGGGAGGCGGCGTGACGGGGCAACTCACGATCGACAGCGGCGACACGGCATGGATGCTGGTGTCGACCGCGCTCGTGATGCTGATGATCCTGCCGGGTCTGGCGCTGTTCTATGGCGGCCTAGTCCGGGCCAAGAATCTGCTGTCGGTGATGAGCCAGGTGCTGGGCATCGCCGCGGTTGCGATCCTGACCTGGGTGCTGTGGAACTACAGCCTGGCCTTCAGCGGCGGGAACGGGTTCGTCGGTGGGTTGGCGAAGGCGGGGCTCGGCGGGATCAGCGATGCTACGCCGTGGGCCGTCGGGACGCGCGGCAAGGCCATCCCGGAATTGCTGTTCGCGGCCTTCCAGATGACCTTCGCAGCGATCACCGCGGCGCTGGTCATCGGCGCCCTGGTCGAGCGCGTCCGCTTCGCCGCTATCATGGCGTTCGCGGCGCTGTGGCTGACGATTGTCTATGCGCCGCTGGCGCACATGGTGTGGGCGAGCGACGGCTTCCTGTTCAAGTTCGGTGCGATCGACTTTGCCGGCGGGACGGTGGTGCACATCAATTCGGGTGTCGCCGGACTGGTCGGGGTGTGGTTCGCGGGCTCGCGCATCGGCCATTTGAAGGAAGCAATGCCGCCGCATTCGCTGGCGCTGACGTTGGTCGGCGCTGGCCTGCTGTGGGTCGGCTGGTTCGGCTTCAACGCCGGGTCCGCGCTCGAGGCGAATGGCCTGGCGGCGGTGGCGATGATGAACACGTTCGTCGCGCCCGCTGCGGGCGTGCTGGCGTGGATGGGCGCCGAGCGGCTGGTCTCGGGGAAGCCGTCGATGCTCGGCGGCGCGTCGGGTGCGGTCGCCGGGCTGGTCGCAGTGACGCCTGCCGCCGGGATTAGCGGACCGGTTGGCGCCATGCTCCTGGGGAGTGCCGCCAGCCTGGTCTGCTACGGCTTCGTCGGC
>Ga0268266_10005196_pt1 | contig 12258 bp, 5 predicted proteins | sample KBSS13metaG_FD_190356 | JGI IMG/M metagenome (GOLD analysis project Ga0268266, IMG submission 190356) | Switchgrass rhizosphere microbial communities from Kellogg Biological Station, Michigan, USA - KBS S1-3 metaG (SPAdes) (version 2) | ecosystem: Host-associated > Plants > Roots > Rhizosphere >... | reverse complement strand
TCATCGATGGGTTCGCCAAGTGGCTCAAAATTTATCGGTCTCCGGGCGCCGGGTTGAACCGGCTTGGACAAATTGAGCATGCACATCCTTTCGTTCTTGTGAGGGTCCTCGAGCCTTGGCTGCTGCTCTTTCAAACTCTTCGGCGGTGGCACGCATCATGTCGCAACGCCATGGGTCGCCGGATTGGGCGGCGCAAATTCGCCAATATCCGGCCAGGTCCAAAAGCATTTCGGCGCGGACTTCGTCACGGGATGGCGGTTTTTCACGCATCGGGCTGTACCTCTTGGGCAGTCTTTGATGCCCTGCACTGGTAGCCAAGAAAGCGGGCGGGGAGGCGACCCCGCCCGCTTTGCCGACTGATGGGGCTACGGGGCAAAGAACCAGCCTGGCATACGTCAGTCTATCGATTGCTCGTTTTTGTTCTGTATAAAACTGCTCACCTTGGCCACAATCGGCTGCCAGTCGATGCCAAGGTATTTTCCACCCGCTGTATTGTCGGACGCGTTAAGCATCGGCAGCGGCGATCATAGATGGGCGAACGAAATTCTTCTCCAGCCCCTCATTGTTCCTCTGGCAGGCGAAGAAACTATCGACGAAGTGCACCAACGGTACACTCCGGCTTGGCTTCAACGCTATTCAAATTCGGTTTGCGCGAAGTTCCCGCTCACGGGCAGCGCAATTGACGAAATGTCATTTCGATCGATGCAAAGTGTTCAAAAACCGGTGCTGCAGGTGAAGTCGTGGCGGACCCGGCATAAGCCTGTTATCGTGATCGGCAGATATCCCGTACGGCCCATTAACGTGAGGCCGGCTTTTGAACGGCGAGCTCCTGGTTGCTCCTCGTTGTGCTCGTATCGGCGTTCAAGCAGCGCGAATATTGGGAGTGACCAGCGCCCCAGCGGTTATTTTCCCCTTCGACAAAGGAAATCCAGATGAACAGCGGGAGCGAGATCGAGCGTCTGTTGCGTCAACAAAAGGCTCTCGCAGACTTCGGAACCTTCGCCTTTCGGGAGGGCGAACTTCAGATTGTCCTGACGGAGGCGGCGCGCATCTGCGCGCAGAGTTTGGACGTGTCCTTTGCGAAAATCTGCCGCTATCGGCCCAAAGAAAACGATCTGTTGGTTGTCGCAGGTTGCGGCTGGCGCGGCGTGGTCGGCAAAGTCGTGTCCAGCGCCGATGAAACCTCGACACAAGGCCGGGCGTTCGTCACAGGTGAGCCCGTTATTCTTGAGAATGTCGGCGAGAACAACAGCTACACGCTTCCCCCTTTCTATGAAGAGCATTCCATTGCCTCGACCGCGGATGTTCTGATCCAAAGCAAGGAGGGATCCTGGGGTGTTCTGGAAGTGGACAGCACGACCGTGCGCAAATTCGACCAGCACGACATCGTGTTCTTGACCGGCTTTGCGAATATCATCGCCGAAGCGGTGGTTACATCGGAAAAGACATTGGCGATGCGCGATTCGATCGACCAGATGACACGGTTGATCGGAGAAAAGGATTTGTTGCTGATCGAACGCGAAACGCGCGAAAAGGATTTGCGTGAATTGCAGTCGGAACTGCTGCATGTCTCGCGGCTGAGCGCCATGGGCCAGATGACGGCCGCCATAGCGCACGAACTCAACCAGCCCCTGACGGCGATTGCCAATTATATCGGGGCGGCAAAACTCACCCTCGCATCGGCCGCGCAAGTCCAAGTTATCGCCAATGCCCGCGATATGATCGACAAGGCAGGGCAACAGGCAATTCGCGCCGGCGAGATAATAAAAAAATTGCGGGACACGGTGGAAAAGCGCGCGAGTATCCGGGTGGGGGAAGGGCTTGAGGCGATCGTCAGGTCGGCCACCAGCATGGTCCTGTTTGGATATGCCGATGCCCAGATCGCGGTCACCATAACGGTGGCGGATGCCCTGCCCAAAGTTCTGGTGGACAAGGTGCAAATTCAGCAAATCCTGTTCAACCTGATCCGCAACGGCGTCGAGGCGATGCGCGACGTCGAACGGCGCGAGCTCGACATAACGCTCGGTCTGGGGGATCCCGGCTTTGTGGACGTGACAGTCCGCGATTCGGGCATTGGAATGCCGGCGGCCGTGGCATCACGGCTTTTCATGCCCTTCGTGACGACAAAGGGCGAGGGTATGGGGTTGGGTTTGATGATTTGCCGGACCCTGGTGGAGGCAAATGGCGGCCGTATCTGGCGGTTGGATGAAATTGCTCCGGGTACAGCGTTTCGTTTCCGCCTGCCGATCGCTGACACACCGGAAGACGCCTTACCGATGGTCGCGTGACCGAGTTGCGAACCCTTTCCTGCAACGGCACCAAGCGCCGCCCGTGAGCGGCAACCGTGTCGTTTGGGACAGGGCAGGTGCGATCTGGTGGAGGAAATCGCATCATATTGGCCCGATGGTTTTCCACCATAGGCATACTGATCCCAAGCACATGCGCGATCTGCTTGACACCGCGCCGGCCCGAAATATGGCCGCACTGCCATTGGGAGCGCCATGCACTCTGTGCTGGACCGCACCGGCCAATAGCAGGTTATAATGACTGAATTGCAAAAGGCCGGATCGCTCCGACATGGCATATAGAGTAAGTGTGGACAGAAAAGACGGAAGCCGGCTTGAACTTACCCAAGTTCACCAGGGGCGGACGCCGTGGAGGAACGGGCACATCGTCGTCGAAATCGGCGGCAAGCCGGTTCCCGTCATTGTGACGGGAGTCAAAGCGGCGCCTGCCAAAGCGTCCAAAACGGGTATCGAAGCACTCGATATCGTTTTGGCGGCGGAGTTGTGAACCGTCGCTAGCGTTGGCCCGCCGGCAGCTGCGACGGCCCCAGCTTCAACTTTTGCCGAACTCGGGCTTGCAGTGGCCCGCCAGGTACGCGCCGGATTCGACCCTGATGTCCTTGTGAATGACATCGCCGGACATGCGGGCGGAACTGGTGAGAACGACTTTCTCCGCTTCGATCTTGCCCTCGATCGTTCCGGACAGCTCCACGGTCTTGCCGTAGACCGTGCCCTTGATCTTGGCGCCGCTTCCCACCGTTACCGACGCGGCGCGAACATCGCCGTCCACCTCGCCGTCGATGCGTATGTCTTCGGTGCTTTCAAGCTGGCCCGTGATCTTGAGGGCCTTGCTGATCACCGAAACACCGGGCGTCGCCGAAGCCGGCGTGCTGGCAAGCGGCTGCGCGACCGCCGGGGTTGGCTTTGCAACAGGCGTGGCGGATGCCGACGGTGTTTCAGGCGGCCGCGTCACCTCGCTGGGTTTGGTATCGAATGGCTTATTGGTCTCAGCGGGTTTGTCGTTGCGTGTGAAGACGCTCATGATCGGGACTCCGGGAGTTGCGTGAGGGTTTCAAAGTAGCTGGGCGGGCGCCAGGGCATGCGCGCGTCAATCCGCGCCCCCTTTGCGACCGTGACTTCGTGGTGGAAAATACGCCCGGTGACGTCCGCCGAGCTCTCCAATGTGACATTAAGGGCAAATATGCGCCCGCTCAGACGCCCGCCTATGTGCACGTCGCGTGCGACCACGTCGCCTTCCAGATATCCGTCGGTACCCAGAACAAGGCGGTCGGCACAAACCCGTCCAACGACCTTTCCGTCAATATGCAGGTCTCCGTCCGTATCCAGAAAGCCCTCCGCCGTGAGGGCTTTTCCGAGATGGGACGCAGGCAGGTCCCCGCTTTTGGGGTCGCGTGGCGCGATCTTAAAGGTACGCAGCGGTGGAATGGTCATAGATGCGCGTGTCTGCTCCTAAACCGCCCCCCGATCCGATCATGGCGGCATCCGCCGGGTCCCGCAAGGTGACCGCGGACGTAAAAGCAAGCCGCAATCGGAATTTGGATGGCGGCCGCGTCGCAGATGTTAACGTATGCGCGTAGTTCCCGAGGCGCATAAGTTCCCCGCAGCGTCATCGGTGGGGAATGATGGCGAGATGGCGTGATTCATCCAAGGCTCAAGCGCGCCGGGATGCGGACCTGTTCGAAAGGATAGGTATCTGATGGGCGCCCACCACCTTGACCATTCGCCTTGAGGCTCTCATCGGAAAAATTGCGGCGCCCCATCTTCGGCCCCGTCACGCGCGTGCTGTAGACAAAAGATGGTGGGACGGACGCCCGTCACTTTGAACGGAGATCGCGCCCGGGATCCGTCGGCCGGACGAAAGCCGCACCGCCCCGCCACGTCACCACGCCGCGATGGCATCGCGGCGCCCTCCCGTCAGCCGGGTCGGGCTGGCTTCGCGGCGGGGCTGCCGCAGCTGTCCTGAGCTCTTTATATGGTGTGCGTGCTATGGAACTGGGCATTCTTCTGGTGCAACACCGGTGCGGCCCATAGCGCTTGCCCATCGGCACAATAAGCCCTGTTTGCAGGCTATCTCTTGGTGAATTTCCGAGGCGAACCAAGCCTATGCCCGAGCCAGCCCCTCAGCCCGGAGGGCTTCTGACAGGTTGTCAGGGCGCCCCATATTGACGCAAACATAGGCACTCCCGACAATGACCCCCGGGGAAATGTTGGGCTGGGGCCGGTCTCAAAGCAGACCGGCCATCGGGGGTATCCATGACTATCTTGACCGGCACCGGGCTGGGCAACACTTCGATCCAGTCGATCTTCACCAGTGGCACGGCTCTGTTCCAGGCCACGGGCGATACCAGCTTCACCGTCACCAACCAGAACACGCTCGCCAGCGTCACCGTCAATGGCAGCGGTTTCACCTACACCAGCACCGTCATTGCCGGCACCACCTATTACCAGCTGACCGCCGGCACCATCACAAGTGTCAGCTACACCGACAATAATCATGGGCCCAGCAGTCAGACCTGGACCGGACTGAATGTGTCGGCGGCCACCGCCTTCAATGATCTTCTGGACCAGACCGCCTTTCCCAATGACTTCTTCAGCGGCGATGACATCTTCAATTGGACGGCGGCCAATAGCACGGCTGGCCTTCCCGGCCTTTATGGTTACGGCGGCAATGACACTTTCAACGTCGGCGACTGGGATCACGCCCTTGGCAATTATCGGATTGATGGCGGCATCGGAACCGACACGCTCCACCTGACCGGCGGCGTCACCTCGAATTTTGACTTCAATTACAATCTGAGCTCCCTGACGCATCTATTCGCCAACCAGGGTTATTCGAACTTCTACGTCACGAATGTCGAAACGATCACGCTGGGCGCGGGCTATGATTATGCGCTCCAGGTTGCAACCGGCTTTGTCACCAGCGGCCAAACCGTCACCGTGGACGGCTCCGCGCTGGGCGCCTCCAATCACCTGATTTTCTCTACCGCGACGGCCTTTCCCACCGCGATCACCAGCGGCAACCTGAATTTGATCGGTGGCGCGGGCGATGACGCGCTGCAAGGCAGTGGCGGCGTCACCACGTACAATGGCGGCGCAGGCAACGATACCGCCGCCTTCACGCCGAGTCAGCAGAGCCCAAGCGGCGGCATTACGGCAAATCTCAGCATTGCGGGCCTGCAGAACTTCGGCACGGGTTGGGGCAGCGGCACCTTCATCAGTATCGAAAATCTCATCGGTTCGGGTCTCAATGATACGCTGACCGGCAATGCCAGCGACAATTTCCTTTACGGCATTCAAGGCACCGATACGCTCGATGGCGGCGCGGGCAACGACACCGCGGTCTTCAGGAACGCGCGTTCAGCCTACACATTCAGTTATGCCGGCCACACCGTCACCGTCACCGACAGCAACTTTGGCGGTACGACCGCAACGCTGACCAACATCGAGAACGCGCAGTTCAGCGACCAGACGATACAGCTTTTCGCTCCCATCGTGACCACCACGAACCAGCGCGTCGCGGCCAGCCAGACTTTCTCGATGGCAAGCCTTTTCACCGCCAACAATCCCGATGGCGATCCCATCACCGAATATATGCTGTGGGACGGCACGCCCGATCCCAACAGCGGTCACTTTGTGCTCAACGGCGTGGTGCAAGCCTCCAACACCGTGATCGATATCACGGCGGCGCAACTGTCCCAGCTCACTTTTGTCACCGGCACCGTCAGCGACAATATTCAGGTGCGCACCGCCGCCGGGACCTGGTGGAGCGCCCAATACAACGATCCCTGGGCGCCCTTCACCTTCGGACCCACGACCGACCGCGCGCCGTCCGTGCTCACCAACAACCGGTCGGCGAACCATTTCTCGCAGATCGCCATGTACCAAATGGTCTCGCTGGGTGACGCTGACGGCGATCCCATCATCGAATATCAGCTTTACGACGGCACCAGCGATCCCAACAGCGGTCATTGGGTGGTCAACAATGTGGTGCAAGCCGCCGGCACGGTGATCGACCTCACGCCGACGCAGTTTGCCCAGACGCATTTTGTCGCCGGCTCGGTCGGCGACAATCTCCAGATGCGCGCCTATGACGGGTTCCAGTGGAGCGCACCGGACGCTGGTCCCTGGTCGCCCTTTACGATCAGCGTACCCCCCAACAGCGCGCCATATTTATACAGCTCGACGCAGGTTGGGCGGCCCGGTCAATCCATTTCCCTTCAGCTGATGATCAACACGTCCGCCGTAGGGGACGCGGATAACGACCCCCTTACGCGCTACCAGCTTTACGATGCCACCAATGCGCCGAACAGCGGCTATTGGGTGATCAACGGCGTAGTGCAGTCGGCCAATATGACGCTCGACGTTTCGGGCGTGCAGATTGCGCAGACCTCCTTCGTGGTCGGTTCGGTCGCGGACAATCTGCAGATGCGCGTCTGGGACGGCTACACCTGGAGCGCGGCGGACACCGCGCCCTGGGCGCCCTTCACCGTCAACCCGCTTCCGGACAACAAGCCCTTCGTGGTCACGACAAGCACGGTGGTGGGAAAAAACCAGTCGATCGCCTTTTCGAACTCCATTGTCGACATATTCGATCCCGATGGCGATCCCATCACCGCCTATCAGATCTATGATGCGACCAGCAGTCCCGCCAGCGGTCATTTTGTCGTCAACGGTGTAGCCCAGGCGGCCGGCCAGACCATCACACTGACGCCGGCGCAATGGGCCCAGACCAGCTTCATGACCGGCACGGTCAGCGACAATCTGCAAATCCGCGCCTTTGATGGGCAGCTCTGGAGCGCGGCGGATACCGCCAACTGGTCGCCCTTCACCCTCAGCGTGCCCGCCAATCTGCCGCCGGTCATGTCGCCCCAGAACCTGGCGGGGCCGGCCAATTCGGCGCTGCCGTTCGCCAGCCTGGTCAATGTCAGCGATCCCGATGGCGATACCATCACCCGCTACCAGCTCTATGACGTCACCAACGGCGCGGGCAGTGGTTTTTTTGTCGTCAATGGCCAGGTGCAAGCTGCCGGCACGACGATCGACATCACGGCGGCGCAGGCGGCCCAGACGTTTTTCGTGGTCGGCACCATTGCCGGCGATCAACTGCAGATCCGCGCCTTTGACGGCCAGGCCTGGAGCGATGCGGATACCGCGCCCTGGGCGCCGTTCAACGTCGGTCCAACCTCCAACAGCCCGCCGGTGGTGTCCACGTCCAACATCACACGGTCGCGTGGCCAGACGGTTACGGGAGCCAGCCTGTTCGGCGTGACCGATGCCGATGGCGACACCATCACACAATATCAATTGTTGGACAGCACCACCGATCCCAACAGCGGGCATTTCGTGGTCAACGGCTCGGTCAAGGCCGCCGGAACGGTTTTCACCATCAGTGCGGCGCAACTGGCCCAGACCACGTTCGTCACCGGCACGGTGGCCGACGCGCTGCAGGTCCGCGCCTTTGACGGAACCAGCTGGAGCGCGGCCGACGTCGTGCCCTGGTCGCCCTTTACCCTTGCCGTGACCAACACGGCCCCGGTGCTCACCACCAATCCTGTCACCTCGGCGGGCAATCGCACCCTGGCGCTCTCCAGCCTGATCACGGTCAGCGATGCCGATGGCGATGCCATCACCCGCTATCAGCTCCGCGATAACAGCACAGGTGCGACGAGCGGCCATTTCGTGGTCAACAATGTGGTGCAGGCGGCCGGCACGGTCATAGACATTACCGCGGCGCAGGCCGCCCAGACCTCCTTCATCACCGGCTCGGCCGGAGACAATCTTGAGATTCGCGCCTTTGACGGCAATGCCTGGAGCGCTGCGGACGTCGGTCCCTGGGCGCCTTTCGCGGTCTCGATTACCGTCAATCATGCGCCATCTTTGACGACGTTCGACCGCACCCTTGCGGCGGGGCAGTCCATGACGTTGGCGAACCTGATCACGGTCAACGACGTCGATGCCGATACCATGACCCGCTATCAGCTCTATGACGCCACGGGGAATCCCGCCAGCGGTCACTTTATGGTCAATGGCGTGATCCAGCCGTCCAATATCACCCTGGACATCACGGCAGCCCAGGCGGCCCTGACCACCTTCGTGGGCGGCACCGTCGCCGACAATATCCAGATCCGCGCCTATGACGGCCAGGCCTGGAGCGCAGCGGACACCGCCAACTGGGCGCCCTTTGTCATCTCCCCGCCGGTCAATCATGCGCCAGTGGTCACGACCGGCACGGTGACGGCGCTCCGTGGCCAGACCATCGCTTTGTCGAACTTGATTGCGGTCAGCGATCCGGACGCGGACACGATCACCCGCTATCAGCTTTACGATAACAGCAGCGATCCCAACAGTGGCCACTTCGTGGTCAATGGCCAGGTGCAGGCGGCCCGTACGACGATCGACCTGACCGCCGCCCAGGCGGCGCAGACCAGCTTTGTCACCGGCAAAGTCAATGATGACCTGCAGATCCGCGCCTTTGATGGCATCGCCTGGAGTGCCGCCGATACCGCCAACTGGGCGCCGTTTACCGTCACGGTACCGCCCAACCATGCTCCGGTCGTGACCAGCACGGATATGCGCGTATCGGCGGGGCAGACCATTGCTCTGTCGAGCCTGATCTCCATCAGCGACGCCGATGGCGACACCATGACCCGCTATCAGCTCTACGACAACACCAGCGATCCCAACAGCGGCCACTTCACGGTCAACGGCCAGGTGCAGTCGGCACGCATGACGCTCGATCTGACGGCTGCCCAGGCGGCGCAGACCAGCTTCGTCACTGGCACCGTCAATGACGATCTGCAAATCCGCGTCTTTGACGGCCTGGCCTGGAGCGCAGCGGACACCGCCAACTGGGCGCCGTTCACCATCGGTCCGGCCGTCAATCACGCCCCGGCTCTCACCACCGCCGATACGCGCGTTGCAGCCGGTCAGACTGTGTCCCTGGCCAGCCTGCTCTCCATCAGCGATGCCGATGGGGATTCGATGACCCGCTATCAGCTCTACGACAACACCAATGATCCCAACAGCGGCCACTTTACGGTCAATGGCGTGACACAGCTGGCGCGCATGACACTCGATCTGACGGCCGCCCAGGCGGCGCAGACCAACTTCGTCACGGGCACCGTCAATGACGATCTGCAGATTCGCGTCTTTGACGGCAAGGTCTGGAGCGCGGCGGATACCGCCAACTGGGCGCCCTTCACCATTGGACCCACGGTCAACCATGCTCCAGTTCTCACCACCGCCGATACGCGCGTGGCAGCCGGTCAGGCTGTGTCCCTGGCCAGCCTGCTCTCCATCAGCGATGCCGATGGGGATTCGATGACCCGCTATCAGCTCTATGACAACACCAGTGACCCCAATAGCGGCCACTTTACGGTCAATGGCGTGACTCAGTTGGCGCGCATGACACTCGATCTGACGGCCGCCCAGGCGGCGCAGACCAGCTTTGTCATCGGCACCGTCAATGACGATCTGCAGATTCGCGTCTTTGACGGCAAGGTCTGGAGCGCGGCGGATACCGCCAACTGGGCGCCGTTCACCATCGGTCCGACCGTCAATCATGCTCCGGTGGTGACCACCGGCACCGTCAACACGACGCCGGGCCAAACCCTGGCTCTGTCCAGCCTGATCTCTGTCAGCGACGCCGACAGCGATACGATGACCCGTTATCAGCTATGGGATGACACCAACGCTCCCAACAGTGGTCATTTTGTCGTCAACGGCGTGACGCAAGGCGCGCGGACGGTGATCGATATCACCGCCTCCCAATTGAACCAGACCTCCTTTGTCACCGGTGCCTTGGGAGACGCGCTGCAGATACGCGCTTTTGACGGCAAAGCCTGGAGCGCCGCCGACAGCGCCGTCTGGGCTCCCTTTCAGGTCAATGTGAGTTGAGTTCCACAGACACAAAATCGATACATCCGATCAGGGCGGCCCGTCATCTTTGTCCTCGCACCTGTCTGCTCGATTTGGTTAATCATTCGTACATCGGGAACTCATTGCGCTATTTTCTGTGATGAGAAATGCGGTTATTACTTGCTGCGTTGGGCTTTCGCTGGGGCGGGGCCTGCGTCATCACGCAGATATTTTCGGCAACAAGCGCCGGATCATCGCTCCAACATGATGGGGCGTGATTGTCGTGCAGTTTAATGTTTTCTTCGACCCAGCCTCGCCCGATCTGGCAAGCCTGACGGCCGCCGAGCAGCAAGCCGTTCTCGATACCGCAAATGCCGCGGCCACTATCTGGTCCTGGTATCTCACCAGCGCCAACGTCACGCTGGACCTGAAGATCGGTGTCGACAACAGCCTGTTCAGCGGCAGCACCCTGGCGGAAGGCGGCCCAACCGATTTCTACACCACGGGCAGCACGTTCGGCGGCCAGCAGGTCTACGATTCGGAGACGGCGATTGAGTTGCGCACCGGGCAGGACCGGAATGGCTCAGCGTCCGATCTTAAGATCGGCCTCACTGTCTCTTCCATCCGCTCGATGCTGTTCAAGACGGACGATTATGGGGCGGTGCCATTTAATGGCATCGACGCGCTTTCGGTGTTCCTGCACGAGATCGCCCATGGCCTTGGCATGGTCTATTTCGGCGACGATCCGAACCCTCCCGGCGTCGCGGTCTACGACACATTGGTGCAGAACGGGCGGTTCATCGGCTCCAACGCCCGCGCGGTCTATGGAACGAGTGTTCCGCTCGAATCGACCAGCCTGGCGCATCTAAGCGAGACAAGCCTGGGCTCGGATTTGATGTCGCCCGCCATGAACCGGGGCGTCAATGCGCATATTTCCCAGCTTGATCTCGCCATCCTCCGGGACATCGGTATTTCGATCCGCCAGGCCACCAGTGGAGACGATGTCCTGCATCCCGTGACCGGCGTGAATCTGAACCTGGGGGACGGCAATGATACCGGCTATGCCCTTGCCGGCGGGTCAAACATCTTCGGCGGGGACGGCAACGACCGGCTGATCGGCAGCAGGGGACCCGATTATCTCGATGGCGGCAACGGAGATGATTATCTCGAAGGCGGCGGCGGCAACGATACGCTTTTGGGAAACGCCGGCGTCGATATCGCCCACTATGCCGGGCTGGCCACCAACTATGCGGTATTCCGGTCCGGCGGCACCACCACCATAGGCGATCTGCGTTCCGGGTCACCGGACGGCACCGACACACTCTACAATATAGAAATCGTACAATGGGGTGATGGCAGCACCACCCTGCTCAACGGTCCGCCGGTGGTGACGACGTTCAACACGACACTGCAGCTGAACCAGACTGTTCCGCTGAGCACCCTGTTTTCGGTCAGCGATCCCGATAACGACACCATCACCCGCTATCAACTCTACGACAACAGCACCGACCCCAATAGCGGCCACTTTGTGATCAATGGCACGGCGCAGCCGGCGCGTGTTGTGATTGACCTTTCTGCTGCCCAGCTCTTCCAGGCCTATTACACCGCCGGCGTGGTGGGAGAGACGCTACAGATTCGCGCCTTCGACGGAATGGCCTGGAGCGCGTCGGACAGCGCCGACTGGGCATCCTTCACAGTCTCTGTTCCGGGCAATACGCCTCCTGTTCTGAGCCCGAACCCGGTCAACGCCACGGCGGGCCAGACCTTGGCTTTATCGAGCCTGCTTTCGGTCAGCGATGCCGATGGCGACACGATTGTCAGATATCAGCTCTACGACAATAACGACGATCCCAATAGCGGGCATTTTACAATCAATGGCGTGGCGCAAGCGGCCCGCGTCGTGATCGACCTGACACCGACGCAGTTCGGACAAACCTCCTTTGTCACCGGCACGCATTCGGACACGCTGCAGATCCGTGCCTATGATGGCCGTGACTGGAGTGCGGCGGACAGCGCCGATTGGAACTCCTTCACCGTAACGCTGCCCACCAACCATGCGCCCGTCATGACCACCAACACGGTGACCAAACAGCAT
>Ga0268266_10005194_pt1 | contig 12259 bp, 11 predicted proteins | sample KBSS13metaG_FD_190356 | JGI IMG/M metagenome (GOLD analysis project Ga0268266, IMG submission 190356) | Switchgrass rhizosphere microbial communities from Kellogg Biological Station, Michigan, USA - KBS S1-3 metaG (SPAdes) (version 2) | ecosystem: Host-associated > Plants > Roots > Rhizosphere... | reverse complement strand
TAACGGAGCTCGAGCACGCGACGCTCGCGGTAGGAGAGGTTCTCGAGGGCCTCCTTGAGGGCCTCTTTGGTGAGCAGGTCGGCCGCCCGGTCGAACGGGGACTCGGCCTTCTCGTCGGCGATGAACTGACCGAACTCGGACTCCTCCTCGTCGCCGACCGGCTTCTCCAGCGAGACCGGGGCCTGCGCGGAGCGCTTGATCGAGTCGACCTCCTCGGGATCGATGCCGGTTACCTCGGCGATCTCCTCCGGGGTGGGCTCACGGCCCAGCTCGGTGACGAGCTTGCGCTCGGCACGGCCGATCTTGTTCAGCTTCTCGACCACGTGGACCGGGATGCGGATGGTCCGCGCCTTGTCGGCGAGCGCACGGGCGATCGCCTGGCGGATCCACCAGGTCGCGTAGGTGGAGAACTTGAACCCCTTGCGGTAGTCGAACTTCTCCGCCGCGCGGACGAGCCCGAGCGTCCCCTCCTGGATCAGATCGAGGAAAGGCAGGCCCTGGTTCCGGTAATTTTTCGCGATCGAGACGACCAGTCGAAGGTTCGACTCGACCATTTTCTGCTTGGCGTCGAGATCGCCGCGCTCGATGCGCTTGGCGAGTTCGACCTCCTCCGCCGCGGTCAGCAGGCGGACTTTGCCGATGTCCTTGAGGAACAGCTGCAAGGAATCGGTGGTCATGTCGGGTTTCAGGTCGAGCGTCGTTTTGGCGCGACGCCGTCCTTTTTTCCCGGTGTCCGCGGGCATGGCGTCCGCCGCCGCTTTCTGGGCGGGGTCCATGTCCTCGACGAGCTCGATGCCCGCTTTCTCGAGGTGTCCGTAAAGATCCTCTACGTCAGACTCATCGAGGTCCACCTCCGAAACCGCCGAAGCGATGTCGCCGAAGGTCAGCACGCCAAGCTGCTGACCGCGGTTCATGAGGTTTTTGACCTCCTCCAACTCCTGAAGCTCTGCTACCAGCATGTATCTACTTCTTTCCCTAGCGCTTGTCGAAATGTGCGTGCGCGTATAAATGCCTCAGACAGCGACAAGTCGCGCCACACGATGAAAAAGCGGACCGGGGGACTGGTCCGCGAATGAGTAAATCAAAGGCCTTTGATGCCGATGCCCCGTTGGGCGTGCGTTGAAACAACCGTCAAACGCTCGTTCGAATGGTAGTCGCTTCAGTTTGTAAAGTCAATGCCCGCCTCTACCCAAAAATCCCGACGCTGGCTCAGCGCTTTTTGGAACCGCGCCTACCGTGAGAACGTCACCGGGCTGGCGGCCATGGTGGCCTACAACCTCATGCTGGCGGTCTTCCCGTTCACCCTGCTGGTGCTCTTCATCGGCGGCCAGGTGCTGAAGATCCACGGGGTCGAAACGAGCGTCCTGACCGACCTCCAGCGCCTCTTCCCGAACACCGAGTCCCAGACCCTGGAAGACGTCCTCGGCCGGATCGAGAACAACACCGCGACGATCGGGATCGCCGCCTTCGCCGGCTCGATCTGGATCGGCGCCTCCTTCTGGGGCGCCATGGACACCGCCTTCTGCCGCATCTACCACGTGCCCTGCCGCGGCTGGGTCGAGCAGAAGCGCTTCTCCTTCGCGATGCTCGGCGTCGTCCTCATCTTCATCGCCCTCTCGATCTTCGTGCCGACCCTGGAGAGCACGCTCGTCTCCAGCACCGACAACCTCCCCTTCGGCCTCTCCGGGATCGAGATCCTGGACAAGATCCTGCTGCTCGGCGCCGCGCTCCTGATCACCTTCCTGATCTGCTCGGTCATCTACTGGGCGGTGCCGAAAGCGCCGGTGCCATGGCGGGCGATCTGGCCCGGCGCCCTCTTCGTGACGATCGGCGCGGGCATCGCCAACTGGCTCTTCCCGCTCTACCTGACGAACGTCTCCAGCCTCTCCCGCTTCGGCTCGACCCTCGGCTTCGTCCTCATCGCGCTGCTCTGGTTCTACCTGCTGAGCCTCGGGATCATGGCCGGCGCGGTGATCAACTCGCTGCGCTTCGAGCTCCACGAGACCGGCGAGCTCCCCTATGGAGACGAGGACGTGCCGCCCGCCAACCCGTGCGCGGGGCTGACCGACGAGGAGCGGGCGCGGGCAACGGCTGCACGAGCGCAGCGGGACTGAGATGATGCGCTCATCGTGGGGAGACACTCAAGTACTGGGTTTGCCCCGAGCAATGGGGATCTCAGCCCCGTACCGGGCCTGAAGCCCCCATCCCAGCGTCGCCGGATCCTCGACGCGATGGTCGCCGCCTGCGCCGAGAAGACCTACGCGGGGACGACGATCGCCGATGTCGTATCCCGGGCGGCGGTCTCCCGCGCCACCTTCTACAAGCTCTTCAACGGCAAGCGCGACTGCTTCGACGCCGCCGCCACCCACTGCATCGACCGGATCGCGCTGACCGTCGCCGCGGCTGCCTCGGGGTACGAATCGCCCGCCGAGGCGACCCGGCATGGCGCGGCGGCGATGCTCGAGCTGCTGGCCGCCGAGCCGGAGCTGGCGCTCGTCCTCAGCGGCGACGTGGTCGGCGTCGACCCGGGCCTGGTCGAGCGCTACTGCGCCTTCACGGTCCCGGCGCTGGAAGGGATCTGGGAGCGCGAAGGGGTGCCGCCGCCGAAGCACCTGAGCCCCGGCCTCGCCTTCGGGCGCGCGCAGCTCCTCGTCTTCCACGAGGTCGTCGCCGGGCGGCCGGAGCGCCTCCCCGCCCTCGTCCCGGACATCGTCTACCTGGCGATCGCCCCGTTCGCCGGGCACGACGAGGCGCTGCGCCAGGCGCGGCTGGCGGGCGCGGAGGCAGCGGCGTGAGCGGCCCGTCGGCGCTTCCCCGCGGACGCCACGGGCTCACCCGCGAGGCGGTGGAGCGCTCCCAGCGCCAACGCCTGCTCGACGCCGCCGCCCAGGTCACCGCCGCGCGCGGCTACGAGGAGACGACCGTCGCCGACATCCTCGCCGTGGCCGGAGTCGGGCGGGAGACCTTCTACGAACTCTTCGAGGACCGCCGCGCCTGCGTCCTCGCCGCCCACCAGGAGTTGCTGGACGACCTCGTCGCCCACGTGCGGGCCGCCTACGAAGGCCCCGGCGATTGGGTCGAGCGCTGTCGGGCGACCCTGCGCGCCCTGCTCGAGTGGTTCGCCGGGGACCCGGCCCTGGGACGCTTCCTCCTGGTCGAGCCGGCCGCCGTCGGCCCGGAGTTCCACGCCATCTTCCAGGCCGGCTTCGACCGCTTCGTCGCGATGATCGACGAGGGCCTCGACGACGACCTCCCCGACCCCCAGCCCCTCCCCGCCGCCAGCCTCGCGGTCGGCGCCGCCATCTCCCGCGTCTACGGCGAGGTCGCCGCCGGCCGCACAGCCCGCCTCCCCGCCCTCCTCCCCCAACTCACCTACGAGACCCTGGTCCCGTTCCTCGGGGAAGCCGCGGCGCGGGAAGCCGCGTTCGCGGGGGCTGCGCGGGGCGCGAGCTAGGCGGCGTTCGAGGTGAGGGACGGGGCCATCTGAAGCTGGCCCCCGGGGAAAGGGACGCTGCCCTCTCGGCGGCGGCCCTGGCAGGCTGTGGCCGCCGCCGAGAGGGCGGGCCTGTGGGGAGTGTCGGATCCGTGGAGGTATCGCGACGCGGGACGCACGCGGGTCCCACGGGAAAGTGACGAGACTCGCGTCTCGTGACGAAGAGCGCGGGAAGTCCACGCTTCCGTGCGTGTTGGACAACAGTCGATTCCGCGCTGGGCGGATTGACCCCCCTATAGGGAGGAAAAGTCGTGCAGCGCGTTTTCGGCCGTTCTTTCCAGGGCCGAAAACAGGATGAAGACGCACGGGAACGTGACGTTCCCGGCATCTTCGTCACCGAACCCGGGCAGGTGTGGCTTCTCTCGCACGGGCCCTCGACGTAAGTCCGACCTCGGCCCGGACCCGTGCCCGATGTTTCACGAACCCCTCCCGTCCTGGGCGTCTCATCGCGGTCACAGCCAGCCAGGACCGCGATGAGACGCCCAGGACGCCCCTAGGTGTAGATGCCGGCCACGTTGTTCCCGGTCAGTTCCCGTAACCGCTCGATCGGCGGTCGGTGACCGAGGGCGCCATGTCGTCGGGTGCAGTTGTAGCGCTCGAGCCAGCCCGAGAGGGCCGCGGCCCTCTCGGGTGAGGATCCGTAGACGCCGGCGTAGGCCCACTCGCGCAGCATCGTGCGGATGAATCTCTCCGCCTTGCCGTTGGTCTGCGGCCGGTAGGGGCGGGTGCGGACGTGGCGGATGCCCAGGGTGCGGCAGGCGAGGGCATGGGCAGCGGAGGCGTAGGCGGGGCCGTTGTCGGTCATCAGCCGCTCCACCTCGATCCCGTGGGAGCGGCAGAAGGCGAGGGCCCGGCGCAGGAAGCCGATCGCGGTCCTCGCCCGCTCGTCGGGCAGGACCTCGACGTAGGCGAGGCGGGTGGCGTCGTCGACGCAGACGTGCACGCACTCCCAGCCGACCCGCGCGCGCCGCACGCCCGAGCCGTCCCTCCTGGTCGGGTTGCGGTGCCGCCCTTCGCGCCCGAGGATCCGGTGCCCGGCCCCGCCGACGATCCGGCCGAGCTTCTTCACGTCGACGTGGATCAGCTCGCCGGGGCGGGAGCGCTCGTAGCGGCGGACCGGCTCCTGAGGCTCCAGGCGGCTCAACCGGCCGAGGCCGATCCTCCCCAGGACCGCCGAGACGGTCGAGGTCGCCATCCCCAGGACCTCGGCGATCTCGGGGCCGGTCAGGCGCAGACGGCGTAGCGCGGCGATCGCCTCGACCCGCTCGGGCGGGGTGGCGTTGGCGACCCGCCGGGGGGCGGAGCTGCGGTCGAGCAGCCCCTCCTCGCCCTCGGCGCGGTAGCGCCCCACCCACTTGCGGGCCGTCCTCACGCTCACTCCGGCGGCCTCGGCCGCCTCCGTGAGCGTGAGCCCCTGCTCGGTCACGAGCAGGGCCATCCGCCTCCTGCCCTTCGGGCCGAGGGGCGCGTTAGCGTGGAGCTTCATCCGGTCTCTCCTTGGTGCTGGGTGGCTTGAGCACCCCCAGCCTCCAAGGAGGTCCGGATGAACAACGTGCCTAGGAACTACACCTAGGACTGCCGCTGCGGCCGGAACAACAACCTCAGTCGTCGCCCATCTCCGCGGCCGCTTCGCGCAGCGCCTGATCCAGCGGAACCCTTTCGCGGCTCGGCAGTGCTTCCATCCCGCTCGGGTCGGTGACCACCGTCTCGTGCGAGAGGCCCTCGATCAGAGGGCGGGCGACGCCGGTGTCGACCGGGGTGACGAGGCCGACCCAGAGCGAGGAGAGGTGTGGGGTCAGGACCGGGACCGTGACGCGGATCGGCGGGCGGCGGTCGAGGGCTTTGGCGAGCTCGTCGATCATGCCGCCGTAGGTGGTGACGTCGGGGCCGCCGATCTGGATCTCGCGGTCGAGGGGGAGGTCGAGGTCGGTCGCGGCAGCGAGGTCGGCGACCACGTCCTTGGCGGCGATCGGCTGGGTGCGAACCGTCGTCCACTTCGGGGTGACCATCGCCGGCAGGCGCTTGACGAGGTAGTAGACGGTTAGAAAGGACTCGCTGCCCGCGCCCATCACGGCGGCGGCGCGGTAGTAGGCGACCGGGACCTCGCCGGCCTGCAGGGTGACCGCGGTGGAGTGGCGGCTGTTGAGGTGTTCGGAGCCGGAGCCGAGCCCGCCGAGGTAGACGATGCGCTTCACCCCCGCGGCCGCGGCGGCTTTGGCGAAGTTGCGGGCGCCGTCTTGGTCGCGCGAGGCGAAGTCGTCGTCCCCTCCCCGGCCCATCGAGTGGACGAGGTAGTAGGCGACCTCGACGCCCTCCAGGGCCGGGCCGAGGGCGTCGGGCTCAAGCACATCGGCTTCGCGCACCTCGCAGCCGGCAGCAGCCAGATCCTGCGCCTTCTCCGGCGAGCGCGCCAGCGCCGCGACATCCTGCCCGCCTTCGGCAAGGTGCCGGGCGAGCAGCCCGCCGACGTATCCGGTGCTTCCGAGAACCGCGATCACGGGCCTCAGGTGCCCGATCGGGGCGGAACTTAAAAGGTCAGCTCAGCCGTAGCGCTCGACGCCGCCGGCGATCTCCCGGAGCTTCGAGCGATCGTGGGTGGCCTGGACGCGCCGGACCGTGCCGGAGCGGGAGCGCATCACCAACGATTCGGTGGTCGCGCCTTTGCCGCGATAGCGGACTCCCTGGAGGACGTCGCCGTCGGTGACGCCGGTGGCGGAGAAGAAGACGTCGTCGCCGGAGCAGAGGTCGTTCGCTGTGAGGATCTTGCTCAAGTCGTAGCCGGCGTTGACCGCGGCGCTCCGCTCCTCGTCGTTGCGGGGCCAGAGGCGTCCCAGCAGCTGGCCGCCCATCGACTTCAGCGCCGCCGCGGAGAGCACGCCCTCGGGCGTGCCGCCGATGCCCCAGAGGAGGTCGACCGGGGAGCGCTCGGAGACCGCCAGCAGCGCCGCCGAGACGTCGCCGTCGGTGATCAGGCGGATGCGGGCGCCGGCATCGCGGATTTCCTTGATCTGCTCCTCGTGGCGCGGGCGGTCCAGGACGACGACGATCACGTCGCCGATCGAGCCGCCGCGGCGCTCCGCGACCAGCTTGCAGGTCTCCACCAGCGGCCGGTCGAGGTCCAGCAGGTCGGCGATGTCTTCCCCGCCCGCGAGCTTTTCCATGTAGACGCAGGGGCCGGGATCGAACATCGAGCCGCGCTCGGCGAGCGCGATCACGGCCAGGGCGCTCGGCATCCCGAGGGCGCAGAGGCGCGTCCCCTCCAGCGGGTCGACCGCGATGTCGACCTGCGGCGGGCTCCCGTCGCCGATGTTCTCGCCGTTGAAGAGCATCGGGGCTTCGTCCTTCTCCCCCTCGCCGATGACGACGACGCCGTCCATCGAGACCGAGTCGAGGACGAAGCGCATCGCGTCCACGGCGGCGCCGTCGGCGGCGAGCTTGTCGCCGCGTCCCACCCAGCGGGCAGCCGCGAGGGCGGCTGCCTCGGTGACGCGGACGAGCTCCAGCGCGAGGTTGCGATCAGGCTTTGCCTGCTCGGGCGACGGCATCGGAGCGAGGACCCTATAAGTTCTCGGGCGATGGAGGGACGTTGGGGTCTGACGCTGCCGCTCAGCGGCGTGCCACTCGCCGAGCACGGCGAGTACGTGAAGCGCGCCGAGGTGGCGGGCTACACCGACCTGTGGACCGGTGAGACGGCAGGCCCGGACGGCTTCACGCCGCTCGCGCTGAGCGCCGCCTGGACCGAGCGAGTGCGGCTCGGGACCGGGATCGTCGGCGTCTTCCAGCGCGGTCCGGCGCTGCTCGCGCAGGAGGCGGCGGCGCTCGCCGACGCCAGCGATGGGCGCTTCGTCCTCGGCATCGGCTCCTCCTCGGACAGGATCATCGAAGGCTGGAACGGGATCCCCTTCGAGAAGCCGCTGTCGAAGGTGCGCGAAACCCTCGAATTCCTCCGCGTCGCGCTGGCGGGCGAGCGCACCGAGACCCGGTTCAAGCTGGAAACGAAGCCCCAGTACGAGGTGCCGATCGTCCTCGCCGCCCTGCGCGGCAAGATGCTGCAGCTGGCGGTCGAGAAGGCCGACGGCGCCTTCACCAACTTCCTCCCGCTCGACGGCCTCCCCCAGGTGGTCGAGGGGGTCAAGGGCGCGCCGGAGGGCTTCGAGCTCCTCTGCCGCTTCTTCCTCCTCCCCGGCCCGCGTGAGGAGGTCGAGCCGCTCGCCCGCTTCATGTTCTCCTCCTACATCACCGTCCCGGTCTACACCGAGTTCTACAAATGGCTCGGCTGGGGGGAGAAGATCCAGCCGATGCTGGACGCCTGGAACGCCCGCGACCGCGAGAAGGCCGCCGCCGAAGCGCCCTGGGAGGCGATCGAGCAGATGTTCATCTTCGGCAGCCCCGAGGAGATGAAGGAGCGCCTCGAGCAGTTCGTCGCGGGCGGCATCACCACCCCGATCCTCACTCCCGTCGTCCCGCCGGAGAAACTGGCCGACGCGATCGACGCCCTCGCCCGCTAGGCGAGCGTGGCGAGGCTCAACGCGTAGTCCTCGGCCGGGTCGGTGAACCACCGGGCCAGCGCCAGGCCGGTGCCGGCGTAGGACTCCTCCAGGCGCGGGCGGGTGAACTTGGTCGAGATCTCGGTGCGCAGGATCTCGCCGGCGTCGAAGTGGACCGTGAGGTCGAGGTTCGCCAGGTGGACCTCCTGGTCGACGAGCGAGCGCAGGCCGATGTCGATCCACTCGTGGACGGCGTCGAAGCGGGCGACGTGTTCGAAGGCGTCGAGGTCGAAGTCCCCACCCAGCTCGCGGTTCAGCACGCAGAGGACGTTCTTGTTGAATTCGGCGGTGACCCCGGCCGGGTCGTCGTAGGCGAGCTCCAAGCGCGCGGTGTCCTTCACCAGGTCGGTGCCGAGCAGCAGGTGGTCGCCGGTGTCGAGGAGGCTGCAGATGCGCGTGAGGAAGGCGGCGCGCTCATCGGGGTAGAGGTTGCCGATCGTGCCGCCGAGGAAGGCGATCAGTCGCGGCCCGGCCTCGCTCGTCGTCGGCGTGCGCTCCAGGTGCGCCTCGAAATCGCAGACCAGCCCGTGGACGTCGAGTCCCGGGTACTCCTCGACCAGCGCCGAGGCCGTTTGGCGGGTGATCTCCTCGGAGATGTCGACCGGGACGTAGGTGCGCAGGCTGCCGGCGTCGCGCATCGCGTCCAGCAGATGGCGGGTCTTCGATGCCGAGCCGGAGCCGAGCTCGATCAGCGTCGCCGGATTGCCCGCCGCGGCGACGATCTCCGCCGAGCGCTCTTCGAGGATCTCCCGCTCGCGGCGGGTCGGGTAGTACTCCTCCAGCTCGGTGATGTCCTCGAAGAGCTGCGAGCCGCGCTCGTCGTAGAAGTACTTCGGCGAGAGCTCCTTCGGCGTCGTGGCCAAGCCCTCGCGCACGTCCACCTCCATCGCGGCAGCCTGGTCGGCGGGCAGGTGGACGTCGATCGCGATCGTCACGAGGGGTTCCCTTCTGAGTCATTTGCGAGGCGGATGCCGGCGAAGATCTGACGGCGCTGCGGTAGGTCCCAGTTGCGGAAGCTCGGCCGGGCGACGTGCGGGTGGGTCGCCCAGGACGCGCCGCGCAGGACCTTGTAGGTGTCGCCGAAGAACACCTTCGAGTACTCGTCGTAGGGGAAGGCCTCGAAGCCAGGGTAGGCGAGGAAGTCGGAGGAGGTCCACTCCCAGACCCCACCGACGCCGTCGAGCCGCGGCGCCGCCACCTCCCACTCGAACTCGGTCGGCAGGCGCTTGCCGGCCCAGCGGGCGAAGGCCTCGGCCTCCTCGTGGGAGACGTGGACGACGGGACGCGCCGGGTCGACCGGCACGTTGACGCCCATCGCGGCGCGCGACCAGCCGTCGCCGTCGCGGGTCCAGTACATCGGCGGCGCGGCCTCGGTCTCCTCCATGTAGGCGATGTACGCGGCGTTGGTGACCGGGGTTCGGTCGACCTCGAAGGCGGCGAGCTCTACCGCGTGCCGGGCGCGCTCGTTGTCGTAGGCGAAGCCGCGCTCAGGGGCGCCGACCTCATAGGTGCCCGCCTCGACGTGGACCGTCCCATCGTCGCCATCGAGTGGGGCCGGGGCGAAGCGCTCCGGGTCGGCCTCGGCGGGCCGGTAGGGCACGTCGAGCATCTGCAACAGCTGGAGCATCGTCTCCTGGTGCTGCAGCTCGTGGGCGACGAGCATCTCGTAGACGAATCCTTCGCGCAGCAGCCGGTCAGGATTGTCGGGACCGACGTCGACCTCCTCGAGCACCGCCAGCGTCCGCCCCCGCACTTCGTTCATGTAGGCGCGGAGATCCTCGTCCCGCAGGATCGGCAACTCGCCGCGCTCCTTGCGCGGATTCTCGATCGCGTCGTAGAAGTGCCCGAGCTCCCCGTGCAGCGGCGCCCGCCCGCCGACCCTCTGCACCAGCCAGAGCTCCTCGAAGTTCGCGATGTGCCCGAGGTCCCACGCCAGCGGACTCAGCAGCTCCGAGTACACCTTGTTCAACAGTTCGTCCCCGAGCGGCGCGATCAACGCAATCGTCCGCTCACGCGCCTCGGCGAGGAGCGCCGCGATCGACTGCCGGGTCGGGGTGGGCGTCACCTCAGTCGCGATTGAGGAAGACTACCCACCTCGGTCCGCCGGCCCAGGGGCCGCGTAGGTCAGCCCGTGCCTTCGGCCTCGGGGTCGCGCCAGACTTCCTTCAGCCAGGGCGGGACGACGGCGAAGGTCGCGTGGGAGTCGACGGCGATCGGCTCGAAGGGAATCAGGTGGACACGGCGGCCGGGGATGAAGCGGGTGCCGCGGGGCTCGCCGGTGGCGTTGCCGGCGTGGCTGCCGCCGGAGACGAGGAGGAGGCCGGTCTCCGGGCCCCAGCCATTCGGATGGCGGACGCCGACGTCCTCGGAGATTTCCTTGAGGATGTCGATGCCCGCGTCGGACCCCCAGTCGAAGTCCTGCAGCGAGTAGTTGTAGCCGTCGTGGGACGAGGCCCGCTCGTCGACGGAGCCGTCGGGGTTGATGCGGATCTGGACCGATTCCCAGTCGTCCTCATGTTCGCCCTCGTCGCCGACGATCGGGACGCCGCGGAGCGTCGCCGAGTTGGCGTAGAAGAGCCAGTACTGGATGTAGAGCCGGCCCGCCCGGTCGCCGGAGCAGTCGATCCCGGCCGCTTCGCTCGCCTCCCGCGCGCCCGCCCGGCAGTCGACGACGTGGACGAAGGCGGTCACCGGCAGGTGTTCGTCGGTGCGGTGGACGAGGCCGTCCTCCTGGGCGTCGCCGCAGCTCGTTTCGCGACAGCGGCGATAGTCGACCGGGACCGCGCGCGAGCCCTTCTCGAAGCCGATCGTCGGCATGTGACGCCGCACCAGGCGCCCGATCTCGTCGCCGTAGGTGGCGATCAGGAGCGGCTCGTCCCCGCAGCCGTCGGCCAGCTCGACCGCGCAGAGGACGTGCCGGGCGATCGAGCGCCCCAGGTCGACCCCGGGGACCCGCACGCCGATCGCCAGCATCCCGACCAAGAGCAGCGAGACGACGCACACCACCCCGACCCACTCCACCGTTCCTTGTCCGCGCTCGGAAGCCACGGATGTCTAAGTCCTGGCGGGCCGACATACTCCCCCCTGATGAGGCGGGGAAACGCGCGTTTTGCGGGTGTCATCTTGGTGACGGCGGCACTCATGGCCGCCGGGTCACCCGCGACGAGCGGCGCCGCCCGGCATGCGAAGCCGAAGAAGCCGAAGACGACCCCGGCCGCCTCGGCGCCCTTCTGCTCCTCGCCGGTCGTCGACAACTACTGGGCGCCGATCGAAAAGCTCCAGCCGATCCCGGCGGTCCCGGAAGGCGGAGTGTTGCCGTTCGCGCCGGTGGGGATGACGCTCGGCGCGACCGGGCCGCAACGGCTGCTGGTCGGCGGATCCAACATCGGCTTCCGGCTGACCAACGGCGCGCCCGCCACCGAAGCCAAACCGCGCCGCCTCGGCTGGGTCGTGCTCGAGCGGCTGATCCGCCTCACCGACGAAGGCCGCAACCTCCACCCGGAAGCCCTCAAACGGATCGACCTGAAGCAGCTGCCGGCGGGCAAGCACCGCGGGCTCACCTTCCCGATCCCGAGCAAACCAGCGATCTACTCGCTTGAAATCACGATCCAGAGCCACCGCGGGCGCCTGCTCGGCCGATACGGCCAGTACATCCGCGTCGTCGACCGCCTGGTCAACGTCGGCATCACCCTGTCGGCCACTGACAAAGTCGTCCCCGGCTCCTACATCGAAGGCTGCTTCGAAAACCACGGCACCGCCGCGGTCACCCCGACCGGCACGAGCCTCGAACACCTCGAAGGCACCACCTGGCGCCCGGTCGTCGTCGGCCCCCAATACACGCCGGCCCCGTCAGCCACCCCAAGAACCCTCGGCCCCGGCGAAGCCGAACGCCTCGCGACCCTGATCCCCCCCAACGCCCGCCCCGGCCTCTACAAACTGAACGCCACCGGCACCACCGACCTAGGCGAACCGGTCATCCTGAGCGCCGAATTCGGCGTGCTCTAGGACTGCGGCGGACCTTCTGTAGTTGACCGTCAGAGAGCCGGTGAACTGCAGACGCTCTAGAGCTGCTCGATCTCCGCCGCGATTTCGCTCGCCGCGGCTTTCGCGTCGGCGAAGAGCATCGAGGTGTTCGGTTCGTAGAAGAGGTCGTTGTCGATGCCGGCGAAGCCGGTCGAGAGCGAGCGCTTGATGACGATGACCTCGTTGGCCTCGGAGA
>Ga0268266_10005193_pt1 | contig 12260 bp, 7 predicted proteins | sample KBSS13metaG_FD_190356 | JGI IMG/M metagenome (GOLD analysis project Ga0268266, IMG submission 190356) | Switchgrass rhizosphere microbial communities from Kellogg Biological Station, Michigan, USA - KBS S1-3 metaG (SPAdes) (version 2) | ecosystem: Host-associated > Plants > Roots > Rhizosphere >... | reverse complement strand
TGGCCACCGACGAGAACGACCTCATCGATCTTGCTGGCGTCGACGCCTGCATCCTTCATGGCCTGCTTGCAGGGTCCAATCGAACGCTGCAGGAGGTCATCGACCAGGCTCTCGAGCTTGGCGCGGGTCAGCTTGCGAACAAGATGCTTCGGTCCGCTGGCGTCGGCCGTAATAAACGGCAGGTTGATCTCGGTCTCCTGCGCGGTCGAGAGCTCGATCTTGGCGCGCTCTGCTGCGTCCTTCAGACGCTGTAGCGCCATCTCGTTGCCCTTGGAGGTCAGGTCGAGGCCCGTCTCGTCCTTGAACTCCTTGATAAGCCAGTCAACGATGCGCTGGTCGAGGTTGTCACCGCCGAGGTGAGTGTCGCCGTTGGTGGACTTCACCTCAATGACGCCTTCGCCGACCTCGAGGATCGAGATATCGAAGGTACCGCCGCCGAAGTCGTACACGGCGATGGTCTCGTCCTTCTTCTTGTCGAGGCCGTAGGCGAGAGCTGCTGCCGTAGGCTCGTTGACGATACGCTTGACGTCCAGACCGGCGATCTTGCCGGCATCCTTGGTCGCCTGACGCTGTGCGTCATTAAAGTATGCCGGGACCGTGATAACAGCCTCGGTGACGCTGGAGCCCAGGTAGTCCTCGGCGGCCTTCTTCAGTTTCTGAAGGATCATCGCCGAAACTTCAGGCGGAGTGTACTCCTTGCCCTGCGCCACTACAGCGATATGGTCGCCCTGCTTGACCACCTTGTAGGGCACCATCTTCATCTCGTCATTCACTTCGTCGTAGCGACGACCCATGAAGCGCTTGATCGAGTAAATCGTGTTCTCCGGATTGGTGATTGCCTGGCGCTTTGCCACCTGGCCTACCAGCCGCTCACCATTCTTGGTGAAGGCGACGATCGACGGCGTCGTACGGCCGCCCTCTTCGTTCGGAATCACCTTTGGCTCGCCGCCTTCCATAACGGCAACGCACGAATTGGTGGTTCCGAGATCAATACCGATAATCTTTCCCATACTTTCGTCTCCCCATCGCGGGCCACAGATTAGGTGTGGCCGAATCTTATTGACTCAGTGGATGATGCCACCTTGAGTCACTTATTGTCAATATATATGATGTCATCAGCAACAAGAAGATGCATCTTTGTCTCCCGACCCTTAAATCTTCTCAGCGACACGTATTTCCGCATATAACCGTATTTTTTTGTGTCTCTTACCGTCCGACGTGATCGGAGGCCGAATGATCCTGGCTACTCTTCAGAAGCTGGTTTCGAAGATCTGGTGAGGAGGCCGTTTTGCCAATGCTTGGACCCGCTCGATACCCACTACACAGAATAAGAATTGAGATGCTCTGACCGGTGAAGCCGTAGGCCCCGTCCCTGAAAGAAGCTTCATGCCTCCTCTCCTAAACACCTCCAAACATTGATTCTGCGTCCTATTGTTTTTTCGAGGATGTAACTCGTCTCTCTCGATTTGAATCAGAACTACAACATCTGTTAGTTTGCGCGAACGGAAAGGCTGTCGATGTCTAGCGCTGCGGCTGTACCTGCTGACCACTCCGCCGAGGTTACCCAGGGTGTAAATCCCTGGCTTATCGCCGCTTCGGTGATGCTGGCTACCTTTATGGAGGTATTGGACACCGCCATTGCTTCGGTGGCGCTTCCTTACATCGCCGGATCGCTGTCTGCTTCCAACGATGAAGCGACTTGGGTTCTGACGAGCTATCTTGTTGCAAATGCAATTGTTCTTCCCGCGAGCAATTGGTGTTCGCTGCGTTTTGGCCGCAAAAAATTCCTCATCACCTGCGTCATCATCTTCACCGTCGCCAGCTTCGCCTGCGGAGCCGCCCCCTCTCTGGCCATCATGCTCCTCGCACGCGTCGTCCAGGGGGCCGGCGGAGGAGCCCTCCAGCCCCTCTCTCAGGCCATCCTCTTCGAGTCCTTTCCTCCCGCCAAACGCGGGGCCGCAGCGGCCGTCTTCGCCTTCGGAGTCGTCGTGGCTCCTGTCCTTGGCCCCACTCTCGGCGGCTGGCTCACCGACACTTATTCCTGGCGATACGCCTTCTACATCAACATCCCTATCGGCATTCTTGCCGTCTTTATGATCTCCCGCTTCGTCCACGACCCGCCCTACATCAAGGACGCCAAGGTTCCTCCCTTCGACAATCTCGGCTTCGGAACCCTCGTCGTCTGGACCGGCTGCCTACAGATCATCCTTGACAAAGGTCAGGAGGACGACTGGTTCGGCGCCACCTGGATACGCTGGGCTTTCTGCTTCATGATCACCGCTTTCCTCTGGTGGGTCTGGATCTCCTGGACGCGCAAGACCCCTCTCGTCAATCTCAAGATTCTGAAGGACCGGAACTTCGCCATCGGCTGCCTGCTGATCTTCCTCTTCGGCATTGCCATCTACTCCACCGTTGTCGTTCTTCCGCTCTTCTACCAGGAACTTCTTGGCTACACGGCCTTCACTGCTGGCCTCGTTGTGGCCCCACGAGGTTTGGGAGCGATCTGCGGCATGCCGGTTATCGGATATCTCTCCAATAAAGTCGACCCGAGATATCTGCTTACCTTTGGATTTGTACTTTTTGGACTTACAACCCTCTACTTCGGCAGCATTACGCTGCAAGTCTCTCCGACGACACTCCTTATCCCGATCCTGATTACCGGCTTCGGATTAAGTTTTGTCTTTGTACCGATTACAACGGCAGCTTACGGCACGCTGCCCAACGAGCAGATCGGCAACGCCAGCGGCTTATTTAACCTGATGCGAAATGTGGGGGGATCGATCGGAATCTCGGTGGCGCAGACGCTTCTAACGCGCCGGGCAGCGGTGCACCAGAACCTGATCATCAACTCGGTGCCGATAACAGGGCAACAGTTCCAAAACTCGATTCAGAATACAACCGGGTTTCTTTCGGGCTATTATGGTCCGGCGAATGCTGCATCTCCAGCCCAGGCAACACTCTATCGCGAGCTTCTCCGTCAGGCTTCGAGCTGGGCCTTTGTGGATGTCTTTCGCTGGCTTTCGCTGCTAAGCTTTGCCTGTGTGATTGCGGTCTGGCTGCTGAAGAAGGTCAAGCCAGGCAAGGGCCCAGTAGGAGCTCACTAAATACGCCAAAAATCACTGCCGGGCTACTCCCCGACCGGCTGCGATAAACTCGAAGTTTGCGAGTAAGTGGCAGGTTGCAGGTACGGGATGAGTTTGTTGGTGCAGGTACTATTTTGGATCGCGACGGTGGGTTCGGTGACCTCGACGATCTACTGCCTGATGGTGGTTGCGGCAGCGATTCGGTTTGGCGCGCGTAAGCAGCGTGACGACCGCGCAGCTGAGGTCTCTCAATTTCTTCCTTCGGTGAGCGTGCTGAAGCCGCTGCACGGAACGGAAGATGGCCTGGAGCGCAATCTCGAAACCTTCTTCCAGCAGGATTATCCGGAGTTCGAGCTGCTCTTCTGTGCACGGCACGACAATGATGCAGGGTTGCGGCTGGCTCAGGAAGTCGGGAAGCGATTCCCGCATGTGGACGCAAGATATGTGACTTGTGGGGAGCCGCCGCCACAGTTTCACAATGCAAAGGTCTATTCGTTGGCGAAGATGGACTCCGTCGCGAAGTACGATCTGTATGTCACGAGTGACGCGGATGCCCGGGTGACGCCCGACTATCTGCAGAAGATGGTGCAGAACCTGAAAGATTCGCGAGTCGGGCTCGCCTCAAGCATCTATCTGGGAACGCTCCATCAGGGGTTGGCCGCAAGATTTTCCTCCCAGCTCGACGCTGTAGGGAAGAGCGTGGAGATGAGCTCAGGTGTGATGGTCGCCGACATGATCGAGGGAACAAAATTCGCGCTAGGCGTCACGATGGCGGTGCGAAAAGAATCGTTCAGGCTGGCAGGCGGCTTTGAAGAACTGGGCCAGTTTTATGCCGATGACTTTGTGCTGGGGAACCGCCTGGCAACTCGTGGAGTCGGAGTGCGTCTGGCCACGCACGTCATCCGGCTTCTGGTCGAGGATACCCCGTTCGGTGTGTCGTTCCGGAATCAGCTGCGGTGGATGCAGAGCACGCGGCGCTCGCGGCCGTGGGGGCATCTTGGCAGCGGACTGACCTTCGCGATGCCATTTGGGCTCATAGGTCTGTTATGGGGATTGCTGAGCGGCCATCCGGCTATGGGACTGGCGTGGTTTGGGGCAATGGTGGTGAATCGCTGGGTGCAGGCCGGAGTCGTTCTTCGGGTGATGGGCGATTCGAACTGGCTGCGCGGGATGCTGATCTATCCAATGCGAGATTTGCTGGGAAGCCTGTTGTGGCTGGGAAGCTATGGCGGAGATAGGTTCTACTATCGCGGTCAGACCTATCGACTGGGTGAGGGCGGCCGGGTCGAGGCACCATGATCAGCGATTGGTAAGGAGAGTCTTCCCACCGGCAGAGGCAAGTTGATGAACCGGGCCGAAAGAGGTCAGGTCGCGTGTCCGAGCTTCTGGGTGATAGGTGAACAGGAAGATGCGCTGTGGGCTGGACCATAGGCGACGTAGAGAGTCTTCGTCTTCAAAGATCTTCGGTGAATCGGGCCAGAAGGCTCCGTACCATAGACCGTTCACATTCCCATGAATCAGATGAAGCTGATGATGGGTATAGAAGATCAGAGATGAGCCAGACGTGAGTTCGCCATCGAGGATGATCTGATCGGAGGGCTGTATCTCTGCCTGCTGAATCGCTAGGGCGAGATCACGCGAGCCAAGGATGGGATAGAACCGTATGAGTGCTTCGTGCGCGGCCAGGAGCGTGACGATCATGGCACCAGCCAGCGTCAGATTAGCGGCATAGAGAAGACCACGACGGCGAAGGAGATAGCTCCCTAAACCGATGGCGAGCATGCTGAGGGAGACGGCGGCCAGGGGGCCGCGGAACAGCCCCATAGCCGCTCCGGTAAGGTCGAAGATGTGTCCGAGGGAGAGATTGTAGAACTCCGGATTCGCAGCGAGCAGTGTGGCGATATCCGTGCCGGCTGGTGGATGCTGCGTTGTAAAGACGAAGTATCCGCAGACGATTGCGACGATTGTCGTTAGAGGAATAAGAAACCAGAGTGCCCATGCAAGAGATTTAGCCCGAGCATAAGAAGGCTCGACACAATTGTCCGTTTCAGCGCAGGTTAGAAGTCCGGCAGCCATCAGAGCCAGGGCGGGTAGAGCTGGAAGGTTGTAGTACTCCTGGCGGCTCGAAAGGGTGAAGAAGCCAAGAACAAGTGCGGCCCACAATAGAAGCGAAAGAGCGGCTTCGTTTCGCCGTGCGGAAAGGGCGGTGCGATGCCGTAGATCACGGATGTAGCCGATGCCTGCAGGGATGCAAAAGGCAGTCCACGGCATGATCCACAGAGCGGTAAGAAGCCAGAACAGTGGGATCGGCACCTGGCCGTAGTCATGAGGGATGCGACGGCCCAGGAAGCGAGCTATGTGTTCGTTGTAGAGATAAAACCACGCCCAACCGCCTTGATGAGGAAGACCAAGCCCCGTTGGCAGAGGAATGGCAGGAGTCCTCAAGGCGGCGAGGATATGCCACGGTGCGGCGACGAGGAGGAAAACGCCAATCGAAATAAACAGGTGCATTCGGAAGAGCAGCCGAAGCTGCCGAGTAAATGCCAGATATGTCACAACAAAGCCGATGGGGAAGACGAGGCCGATGAGTCCCTTCGTGAGGACATTGAGTGCCATGATGGCTGCGAAGCCCATGGACGGCAGAAGCGACGAGCGATTGTTGTGGATGCGATCCAGAGCGATCAGGAAGAGATGAACTCCCAACGTCATCCAGAGCGCGAGCAGGATGTCGGGGATATAGAAGCGTGTATACAGATAAGGGCCGATGCTAGTGGCCAGCGCGAGAGCAGCGTAAAAGCCTCCGCGATCCTGAGCCCCTGCCGGCGAGACACCGCGGAAGAGCCTGATCCCGAGAGCGTAGACCGAAAGAAAAAGTGCGAGAACGCCCAGTGCGAGCGGAAGACGGGCCGCCCAGTCGTGCACTCCGAAGACCCGCATGGACGCAGCCGCCATCCAGTACATCAGTGGAGGTTTATCGAAGAAGCGGACTCCATTGATATAGGGCGTGACATAGTCATGGCGCACCAACATCTCTCGGGCGATCTCAGTGTAGATAGAGTCGACATCGTCGAGGAGTCCCGGCGTGAAAAGGCAGCCGATCTGAAGAATCAGCCAGGCGATGATGATGATGGCAAGCGAACGAGGACTCCAGCAGCGTGAAGACGACGCAAGAGCTCCGGCGGGCGCAGGGACAGGCTGGACCTCGGTAACCGGGTTTGCGTGAGTAGCAACGAATTGGGTAATTCCTGAGTTCACATTTGCACGGTCTGCGTCTGTCGGTTATGACTTTCGGAGCTTACTGCTCGTGACCTGAGCCCGAAGCCTGATCCAGCGGACGATCTGTGAAGAGTGCTTTGCCTGAAGTCTCCGCGAGAAGAATCTTGTTGTTCCCTATCAGGCGATCAACCTCGTCCCGTTTCTCGAGAGGGACAAAGAGAATTTTGCGCGGTCCATTTCCCCAACCCTTTGCCAGATCGTCGTGAGTTAAAAAGATCGGAGGAGCATCGGGAAAGGTAGAGCCGAAGAGCATGGACGTCGAGCGCCCGTCCACCAGGTAAACCACTTTGCCAAGGTAAAAGGGAATAGAGGAACCGTAAGCCTGATCGCCGAAGAGCATCACTTCGCTATCTGTGGAGACGCTATGATCCGCCTCCAATTGCAAAATTCTATTGGCGAGATTGGCCGAAGAGAGCATCGGACCGAAGCGAATGAAGGCGATATGCGCCGCGATCAAAAAGATTGTGGAAGTAAGCGCAATTGCAACAGTCGACGCCAGGTGACGGCGTTTCTTGCGTAGCCACCAGGCGACCGTCGGGCCAACAGCAAATGCCACGGCTGCCAACGCCGCTGGAAGCCGCAGGGCGGCGAAGCTGGGGCCGGTGAGGTCAAAGAAGTGTGACATCGACAACGTGTAGTCGCCAACTCCGCGATGGGCAAGCAGTTCGCCGATATCTGGAACAAACGGGAGTTTGCGAGAGCTCCACAGTCCATAGACGAGCGCCGATGCTGAGGCGAGGCCGATGAGGGTATAGACCGCGTGGGCGGCTATGATCCAGCGGCGAGTTGAGCTTTCCTGGCTGTAGATCTCCTCGGACCGGATGAGACCAACGGCGAGAAGAGCCAGCAGCGCAAGGTATGCGGGAAAGGTGTAGTACTCCTGATTCGTCGAGATGGAGAAGAAGACCAGGACAAGAGCTGCGTAGATGACAAGGAGCAGCGTCGTTCTTGTCTGGAAAGATCTGGCTTCGAGCGGATGCTCTTTCCGAAGGCGCCAGCCCTGAAGGAAGGCTGCGGGAGCGAAGAGGCTCCAGGGGAAGAGCCAGACTAGATGAAGAGTCCAGAACAGATACCCTGGCAGCTTGTTGTAGTCCTTCGGATAGCGCTTACCCAGGAAACGCAGGAAGTGTTCGTTAATAAAGTAGAACCAGAAGAAGCCGTGACCATTCATGCCCCCTGTATTCCGCAGACCGGCGAGGATGTGCCATGGGGCGGCGATTGCAAAGAAAAGTAAAAGTCCGCTGAGGGGCTTTGTCTTGCCGATATCGCGCCATGCCTTTGTCAGGATGAGGTAGAGTCCTGCGGCTCCAAAGAAGAAGACGAGGGCGACCAGACCTTTAGTGAGGACGGCAAACGCAAGTGCAGCCCACATGGTATAGGCGTACAAGTTGGGGCGGCTTACTTCAGGTTCATAGAGACGCAGGAAGCAGTAAAGAGCAGTCGCGATGAAGAGCGATAGCAGCACTTCCGGAATATAGATTCGGGTGAAGAGAAAGACTCCGGCTGACGTTAGAGTGAAGATCCCGGTATAGAAGGCAGCGCGTTCGCCGTAGGCCCGCCGGCTCCAATGGAAACCTAGCAGAGCCAGTAGAAGAACTCCAATGGCCTCGGGAAGATGCGCAGCGAAGGCGTTAAAACCGAAGGCGCGAAAGCTAAGGGCATCAAGCCAATAAGGCAGCGCGGCTTTTTCGAGATAACGGATGCCGTTGACCTTCAGAGTCACCCAATCGCCCGTCATAACCATGTTGCGCGCGGCGTTGGCGTGAGTGGCGTCTGCGTCGTCCAGCAGAGCAGGAGCGAAGAGGGAGCCGAAGAAGATGACGAGCCAGAGCGAGAAGATCGTGACCAGAGCTATCGAGCGGCGAGGTCCGGCGGAGACGAGGGGCTGAGTTGATTTGGAAGAGGCCAGAGGCGCGGAGAGGGTTGGGGTCGTCATGGGCTGGGCGCTCTTTCTAGGATAAATCGCCGCTTGGAAAAAGGGCGGATTTCAACATCCCTCCGTAAAGATGGTTATCGATTGAGGATGTATCTTGCTTGTGGTGGTATTTTTCTCCCCATTCCTGAAGGTGAGGTGCAATGCCGACGTTTGCTGCGGTCGATATAGGGTCTAACTCCTGTCGTTTGAAGATTGCCGAGGTCCAGATGCATCGGCTGAAGACTCTGCACGAAGACCGGGAGGTTACCCGGTTAGGCGAAAGTGTCTTCCAGACAGGCACGATCTCACCGGAGGCAATGGCGGCGACCATTCGGGCTCTCAAGCGTTTTCATAAAGCGGTACAGCTTCATGTGGCCGATAAGGTGCGTGTGGTAGCGACCAGTGCCATGCGCGACGCCCGCAATGCAGATGCTTTCACTGAGTGGGTACGTTCTGCCACGGGATGGAGCGTTGAAGTGATCTCCGGTCTTGAAGAAGGCCGTCTGATTCAACTTGGAGTTGTTACCCATGAGGTAGGCGCTCGGGGTCGTTGTGTGTTGGTCGATCTCGGAGGCGGAAGCTGCGAGGTAACCGTATCCGATGGAGGGCGAATCAAGGCGATGGCGAGTCTTCCTTTGGGTGCGGTTCGGCTGCAGCAGGAGTTTCTTACCACCGACCCGCCCACGAAGGAAGATGTTACGCGATTGAAGCAGTATATCGATCGCGAGTTGAAGAAGGCCGTGAGAAAGATCGGGATGCCTAGGGTGGGGCTGGTGATTGCAACTTCGGGAACGGCAGCGGCACTCGCAGAGGCCAGCGGTTACGCACGTAAGAAGGCCGAGACAAAAGGCAAAAAAAGATCGCTGGCAAAGCGGCGCGTAGAACACGTTGGTGCGTTGACAGCCGATGTCAGCGAGGTCCGCTACTTGGCAGATCGCATGGTAAAGATGCGCGATGAGCAAAGAGCGGCTGTGCCTGGAATTGGGCCCAGACGCTCGGAGATCATCGTCGGAGGCGCATTGGTCTACGCGAGCCTGATGGAACGGTTCGGCTTAAAAACGTTTCGCTATTCTGCTCTTGGTCTGCGAGACGGAATGCTGGCGCAGATGCTGGGAGATGTAGATCTGCGGGCCTCAGTACATCAGAAGATCGAAAACGAACGATGGGCCGGCGTGTTGGAGGTCTGCAGACGTTACGGTATCGAGCAGCGTCAGGTTGAACCGGTGAGACAACATGTCGTCGAGCTTTTCAAGGCGCTGGTTCGTGTCCACGACCTCCCGGAAGAGTACAGGATGTGGCTGGAATCAGCGGCGATGATGCAGGATGTGGGCAAGTTTATGAACCATCAGGGGCATCATCGGCATGCCCAGTACATCATCGCTAACTCCGAGATCTTTGGCTTCTCCCCGGAGCAAAGAGCCATTGTCAGTGCTCTGGCGCGTTATATGGGAAAGACGCGACCCGATCCCATGGATCGCGTATTGCGCACCATCTCCGTTGAAGAGCATTCCAATGTATTTCGTGCAATCGTGCTGTTACGACTGGCAGCTGCGCTTAACCAGGATCGGGCAAGCGCCGTGCTACGCATACGAGTGCATGTCTATCCTAAGCGGGTTGTGCTGGAGCTGGTTCCGGGCCGCGGCGGTGCTGAGCTGGAGGCGTGGTCGGTCAAGAAAGAGGCAGCTTACTTCCGCGAGATCTTTCGGCGCGAGCTCTTTGTTGAGGTTGTGTAGAGAGCACGCACCGGGCGGGGATCAAGCAGCCACTGCAGTGTGCCCGGACCACGGTCGATAATGACGCGTGCAATGGATCCTTTGCGAAGACGAATCTTCGGAGGTATTGCCGTTCCCGGGGGGACGAGCAGGCTCGCGAGAAACTGAGTGAGATTGGGGTTATGGCCGACGACCAGCATATTTTCGTACTGTCGACACTCTGAGAGCAGATGCTGGAAGTCTTGGAAGGTAGCCGCTGGCGCGAGCGCATTCGACATCAGGATCTGCGATTCGTAGCCGATCTCGTTGCCGACCAGAGATGCCGTCTGTACGCTTCGTTTGAGTGGACTGGAAACGATTAGATCGAACTGAATCTTCAATTCGTAGAGTACGTGAGCAAGCTGCAGACAATAACGTTTACCGTCCTTATCGAGTGGACGGTTGCGATCGAGTACGGGATTCGGCCGGCGCACTCCCGCCGAGGCATGCCGAAGAAGAAAGAGGTTCATAGTCGTCCTCAAGATTGTAGAACAGGCCCTGGTGAACTTTTTTGCGTAGGGTAGCATAGCTGGCAAGCAGAAGCTCATCCGGTGCCAGAGTTATCTGGAGCGCTCTTCGAAGAGTCTGTCATCTTGGATTCGGCACTGTCATGAGAACGATTAGGCTCATGGTGGAATACACCAGGATCGGGCTCATCCAGAGACGGGACGGCGGGTTCAGGATCGGGGATCGGATCTGACGGTATCGCAGTTCTGTTAACTCGTGATGTCGCCAGTGTGTCATCGGGTGAGAGAGGCGCCGGATAGAGAGGAGTCAAGGGACCCGGGTTATAAATCATCTCTATATGGTGGGGACGGTCTGTGTCGGGGTGAGTTGCTGCCACCGGTTGCGGGGATGGCTTTGGAGGTGCGGATGCAGGAGCGATGCTCGGAATAGGACGAGCGTATGAGTAACCCTCGTGTTCAACAAAAGATTCGGCCTCCGGTTGAATGGGATGCTGAAGTACGAGAGAGGCTTCGGCTCCGCGCTGCCAGAAACGCGTGAACAGCATCGCGAACATGCCTGCCTGAGCTATCAGGAACATGGGCCAGACGCGTGGTTGGGCCAGCATATGCATAGCGGTGCGGGTGGCGAAAAAGGCAGCGCCCCAGCCCAAAAGAGTGAGTACGAGAAAGACTCCCCATGATCGTGCGAGATGACTGCGTAGTAGTCGAAATGCCGGACCCAGGGTTTTGCGAACGCGCCGGTCTGAGCGGCCTGAAGGCCTTGTATGAGTTCCGAGTTGGACCGTGTAGACCTCGACGAGGTCAAAGTAAAGACGCAGCAGAGAAGCTACCAGCCCAAGGATGAGAGCTCCACCGAGTGTAAGGAGCAACGAGACTCGGCCGACGAAGCGATCATCCACGAACTCTGCCCATCTCTGCTGAACCAGAAAGAGTGCGCCGAGCACGATACCGGAAACAATGAGCGTGAGTACTGTAATCCGGACGAAGCGCCAGAAGTGCAGGATGCCTTGGCGCATAAGAGTGCTCAGGCGGGTCTTACTGCGAGTGACATAACAGAATAGAGTTCCAGGCACGAGGAAAAAATACAGGACGAAGTAGGCGATGACAGAGCCATGACTGATCATGGCATTCGCCTGTCCTGCCTGATCTGCGTGAATTTGAGTAGCAGTGGAGATTACTTCAGCCAAATCGAACCCGGAGGACAACCGTTGCGATGCAAGAGAGCGATCAAGAAGGTGCGAGAGTTGTCTGTACAAAGGGAAGCAGAAGGCGAGTGCGAGCCCGAGATTAAAGAAATACGTCCACAAAAACGCCGGGAAGCGACGAAGAGTGATTCCGAGACCGTGGAAGAAGATGCTGCGCTTTTGTGACATGGAAGAGAGCCTTTCAAAAACAGGAACTGAATGCGGTTTCTTCTCCGGTCAAAGAATCCAGGATGCAATCAGAGCCGCCATCTGCTGGAACGCCGTCCAGATGGCTGCCAGCTTATGAGCAGGCACCTTGTCTACGCGATTGGTGATGCTGTTGTTGAATAGATTGCGATCGAGCGGAACGATATGATCGGGATCCAGCTCGACCGAGACGACCTTGGCATTGCGAGTATAGGTAAGGCGCTTCCACTCATCACTCCCGTCCCATTGCTCACGCACACGGCTGCCGTCGTTGAAGGCGATTTCGACCGTAACAGGAAGGATGAAGTCGCCCTTACGACGAAGAGAGACTGTGGAGAGATACGAGACCTTGCCTGCTCCGTGACGCTCCGGCTCCC
>Ga0268266_10005191_pt1 | contig 12261 bp, 5 predicted proteins | sample KBSS13metaG_FD_190356 | JGI IMG/M metagenome (GOLD analysis project Ga0268266, IMG submission 190356) | Switchgrass rhizosphere microbial communities from Kellogg Biological Station, Michigan, USA - KBS S1-3 metaG (SPAdes) (version 2) | ecosystem: Host-associated > Plants > Roots > Rhizosphere >... | reverse complement strand
CATCGAGAGCCCTTCGCATCGCCGCAAAGTAAACCGCGGTCTTGCCCGATCCCGTCACACCATACAAAAGATGCGGAGAAAAACCGCCCTTAGCCATCGCCGCCGCAATCGTGCCGAGCGCCTCCATCTGCGCCTCATTCAACGCATGCTCGTGCGCATGCTTCTTTCCATGGGATCCGACTCCGCCGAAGTGAAACTCCTCGGCAACCTCTTCGACGCGAACCAGTCCACGCTTCACCAGCGTGGCCAACGTCGATTCCGGAACCCCTTTGCGGCCCACCGTTTCCTTCAGGTCGCGCACCCGCATGCGTCCACCTACCGCCGCAAGCTCCGCCATCACAGCAAGCTGATTCTCGTTCAGCTTTGGCAGACGCCTGCCCGCTCTCTCCCCGTTCACCGGTCGCCCCAGCGAAGAAGCTTCCTCCATCAATGAAGTGTCATCCTGAGCGGAGCCTCGGGCAGCTTCATCGCCAGAGGAGGAGTCGAAGGACCTACAGTTCTCTTCTTCCTCCTCCAACTCATGCCCCACTAACACCGCCACCTTCTCCAGCCGCCGTGCATCCCTCTCCTCAGCCACGGCCTCACGCACCAGCCACTTCTTCCGAACCATCCCCTCCAGCAGAGCCTTATTCGCTCCCGTAGCCGACCGCAAGGCCGTCAGCTTCGCCGCGTCTCCACTCTCGAGATAGTTCAGCACCGCATACTCGCGGTTCTGCTCCTCAGGACTCAGCTTCGATCGCCGCGAAGCTCCCTTGGCCGCCCCCTCATACAGAATCTTCCGGCCGACTTCCGTAATGCGGTACAGAAAGTGTTTCTTTACCTCGGCACCCAGCGGAAGCATCCCTCGCAGCACCTCACCCAGCGGAGCCAGGTAGTACTGCGAGATCCATCGAGCCAGCTCCATCAGTTCGTCCGGCAAAAGCGCTGCATCGTCCAGAATCTGTTGAATCGGCTTGATCTCGAAATCGTCCGCAGGAGCATCGTCGTGCACACGCATCACGACACCCATCAGCCTTTGCCCGCTGAACGGCACCAGCACCCGCGCCCCTACCTCCGGGACTACGCCATTCACTTCATAGGTAAATGTCTGATCCAGGGGAACCGGAAGCGCAATGTCGGCGTAACGAGACACAAGAATCAGCATAACCGCCCGGCCACTTCGCCTGTCTAAAACCCCGGCCTTCGAAATCCACAGACCTTTTGGAGAACGCATGCTTCATCGAGCCATCGCCACGACCCTCTTCCTCGCCGCTCTGACGCATGCACACCAGCCTGCCCCCAAAAACGCCATCGCCTCCCTCACCCGCGACATCCCCACTCTCATGCAGCAAGCCGACATTCCCGGCCTGTCCATCGCGCTTATCGAACCTCACCACACGACCTGGCTCCATAACTTCGGGACCGTAGATCCCTCCACGAACGCTCCCGTAACCGACCACACCCGCTTCTCCGCCGCCTCACTCTCCAAGCCCGTCTTCGCCTACGCCGTCCTCAAGCTCGTCGATCAGGGAAAGCTCGATCTCGATACTCCACTCACTCACTACTGGCCCGCTGACGCTCCTTATCCGGTCGAGCCTGCCAAAGATTCGCAGCTCTCCCAGATCACCGCACGCATCGTCCTTAGCCACCGCACCGGCTTTCCCAACTGGCGTCCCGACGGCAAGCCGCTCCAGATCTTCTTCACTCCCGGCTCACGCTTCAGCTACTCCGGCGAAGGCTACGTCTACCTCCAGCGCACCGTCGAGCGCATCGCAGGCAAGCCGCTCAACCAGATCATGCAGCAGCTCGTCTTCACTCCCCTGGGCATGAATGACTCCACCTACATCTCTGTGCCCGGCCCCAACATCACCCTGGGCTATTCGCCCGCACTCAAGCCGCGCGGACCCATCCGCAGCGAAGACGGCAACGCCGCCTCCAGCCTCCTCACCACGGCGCACGATTACGCTCTCTTCCTCGAAGCCATCCTCGACAAGCGCGGACTCAAACCCGCAACCTTTCGCCAGATGGAAACTCCGCAGATTGCCGTCGATCCCGCTTGTAGCAACTGCGCCAACCGTCCCGCACCCACCACTCTCTCCAAGGAAATCTTCTGGGGACTAGGCTGGGGCATCGAGCAAACCCCGACCGCGAAATACCTCTGGCATTGGGGAGACAACCCGAGCTTCAAGGCCTTCGTCTCGATCGATCTAGACCATCACCGCGCCGTAGTCGTCTTCACCAACAGTCAGAACGGCCTCTCCATCGCTCCCACACTGATCCACGATGCCCTCGGCGGCGACCACCCCGCCTTCCACTGGATCCACTACGACACCTACGACTCGCCGTCCTTCCGCTTCACCCAGGACATCGTCCACACCGGCGCCACAGCCCTCACAACGCACTCTGCCGATCTCCAACAGCACCTCATCTCCGAGGACACCCTCGAGTCCGCCGGCTACATCCTCCTCTACGACCAGAAGAAGAACGACGAAGCCATCGCCGTCTTCACTCGCAACGTAGAGCTCTACCCCGACAACGGCAATGCGCAAGCCAGCCTCGGCGAAGGCTATATGGTCGCAGGCAACAAAGCCCTCGCCATCGAAAGCTACGAGCGAGCCCTCAAGCTCGTCCCCAACAGCCGCTTCGTCAAATCCCAGCTAGCCAAACTGCAGGGCACACCAAAAGAAGATGCGGCCCACTAATCCAGTGGACCGCATCACCAACACTGCTACAAATTACTACCAGCCGAACGAACCACCTTGGCCATTGAGCCAGCCCAAGCCAGACAGCGGACCGCCCTGCCCCTCCGGCTCATACTTCGAGCCCGCCAGATCCGCATCCGTAAATCCGAACACGAAAAACTGATTCGGATTCGATCCTGCAACCCCGCCGTAGTCCTGCAGGAAGTCGTTATCGTTCGCCACCCAAAGGGTGTGAATCTTCTTCCCGTTGCTGTTCACATCCGGCCCAAACGCGGTGCCTTCAATCTTCGCCGGAACCTGATCCGAAGTAACGCCGTTATCTCCCAGCACCTTCACGATGTCCAGGAACAACGTCTTCGGAACCGCAACCGTAGCCGCCGCGTTGCCGTCCATCCCAGCAATGTCGGTAGCGTTGGCGATGTCGATCTTAAACAACTGCTTCACCTTCGCCTTGCTTCCATCACCCAGTCCCTTGCCATCGCGCTCGTCGACCAGGAACTCGTGATTGTTCAGAGCCACGATATCGCTCACGCCGCTTCCCGTCGTCAGCAGATAACCGAACTCATGAACCGTCTTACCCGTAGGAATGTTGATCAGAGCCATGCGCAGCAGATTCGCTCCAGCTCCACCAGCATTCGTGTCCTCAATCGTCGCCGTCTGCAGAATCCCCAGCAGCCACTTGCCATCGGGAGTAAGAGCCAGCCCTTCCATGCCCTTGTTAGGAACCCGTCCCGTCGAGTTGCCATCCTGCTCAGTAGTCGTCGTCGTTGCCGGATGAGCTACATCGAATCCCTTCGGCAGATCGAACGTACGGATTCTCTCGCCCGTGCGGCGCAGAAACTGATACACGTACGGTCCATACTCGTCCGATATGAAGTAGGTCAGCCCGTCGTTCGACACGCGGATGCTCTCCGGATCAAGACGCGCATCCCGCACATCACTCGAGCTCTGCTTCGGATCGAAGTTATCCGAACGTCCCGAGAAGTAGTGCTTCAAAAACGTGTTCTGCTTTGGAACTCCCGAAGGAGCGTTATAGGCCGTTCCATCGCCGTACACCAACGGCAACAGAGCCCAGAGCAACGTCGTGTCCTGCAGCTTCGGCGAGATCACATACGGAAGCCCCGCGCCTTTGTTCTTCGCAAGATTCATCTGGATCGTCTGCACGCGCGGAATATAGCTCGCCGTGTCGTCGATCAGCGGGTTATACGGAATCGCATTCGGCCCGCGATCCGGCACCGCAAGAAATGTATCTCCTGAAACATAAGCAATCCCCGAACCCAGCCCACCCAGCAGATTCGCTGGAGCCCCATTTTCCAATGTCCCGTTCAGGCCCGAAAGATCCTTGTACTGCCCCGCAGAGGAGCTCGTAAGTGTTCCCTTCGCAATCAGCTCCACCTGCGCCTGTGCCGGCACCAACGCGCCACCACACACCAGTGCCATCGACATCTGCAAAAATGCTTTCTTCATCGAGGTTGTTCTCCTGAATCCGCACGAAGGCGGTCTCGCCGATGCTAAAAACCAAACCACTCCCCATACATGAACACCCGATTAATTTGCCTAAATGCAAAAGGCTGCGCAAACACGCGCAGCCCATCTCCCCACCAATTTGTCATCCCGACCGGAGGCGCAAAGCGCCGTAGTGGAGGGATCTGCTTCTACCGAAGATCCAGATCCCTCAAAGCCCCTACGACGGCGTCTGCGAAGAGATCAGCAGCAGAGTCACGCTTCCATCCGTGATCCGCTTGTGCGGAGTCATACGCGGCACAAACATGTAATCACCTTTCTTCAGAATCACCGTCTTCGCACCCTCGCTCTCAGGAGCCAGCCACTCGCCCGGCTTCGTCTCATGGGTTCCCTTAGGCGTACCGCCCAGCTCATACTTCGTCTCGCCCTCCAGCACCTGGAAGACGTGATCGCGCGTTGCATGCCACTCAAACTCTTTGCCCGCCTTCTTCGTCTCCTCGTTCAGAATCATCAGCGTTCCCGGCGTCGTCAGCAGGTTCTTCGTACTGTGATTCGCGGTTACACCCTTCACCTCACCCGCCATCTCCCCAGCGGTGAACACCTGAATACCACTTCCATCCGCGACCTGCTGCATCGCAGAACTCGCACTCGACGCGTGAAGCATCGTGTCGGCAAAAGGAGAGGCGGCCGCTGCGGCAATGGGAGCCGTCAGCAGAAAGTTGCGGCGAGTCTGTTTGTTAGCCATGCCCAAAAGTGAACCACAATCCACCCACTTTAGGCCACTCCCGCCCATCAACACGACCACCCCTGCCCTCATCCATTGGATCACGCATGCCCTCACCCACAAGAAACCGACCCGAAACTCCAATACAGAAGCGTCCTCCTGAGCGAAGCCCGAAGGGCGCAGTCGAAGGATCTGCGCTTTTCCTAAACGATCCCAAATCTCCTGTACTTGCCCTCGTCTCCAAGGTGTCATTCCGAGCGAAGCGCAGCGGAGTCGAGGAACCTGCATTTCGCCTGAACCGCCCAACATCTCCGCTGAGGTTCGTTTCTCAGGCAATCACACATCTCCTGTATCCTGCCCTCAACATGAAGAAGCAGCTCCTCCCCACCATCCTCGCTCTTCTGCTCCCTCTAGCCGCCTGCAACACGCAGCCCGGGCAGGAACATCCCGCCGCCCCCGCTCCACGCGCCGCCGTGGAGCCCCTCGCCGCGCCAGCAGCCTCCAAACCGTTCGACTACTACCTGCTCAATCTCTCCTGGTCACCGGAGTACTGCCACTCTCACCCCAGCGACATCCAGTGCGCCCAGCACTCCACCTTCGTCCTGCACGGCCTCTGGCCCGAGAACAACGACGGAACCTTCCCTGAGAACTGCACCACCGCGCCCGGCCCTTCGAACCCCGCGCAGTACAGCGACATCTACCCCGACGCCGGCCTGCTCCAGCACGAGTGGAAGACCCACGGAACCTGCTCCGGACTCGCTCCCGACGCCTTCTTCCAGCTCGCGCGGCAGGCCTTCCACTCCGTTCAGATCCCGCAGACCCTGTCCACACTCAACAAGCAGATCTCGCTCCCGCCCGCGAAGATCCTCGGCCTCTTCACCGAAGCCAACCCTTCCATCACCAGCTCCAGCCTCGCCCTGAGCTGCGGCAGCAACTACCTCACCGCAGTCGAAGTCTGCCTCGACAAACAGGCCTACCCCATCGCCTGCGGCAAGCTCCGCTCCTGCCGCGCCAACACTGTACGCATCCCTCCACCCCGGTAAGTAAGCCGCGCCACTCTTCAGCTCAACATAAGTTAGACAGCAGGCCTCAAGGAACCGGGATCGCTGTTGCACTCACCGGGATCTCGATCACCTTATCCGTCCTGCTATCGCTGGTAACTTGCAATGTCGTGGCCCTCTCTCCCAAGGCGTGCGGAGTAAACGAGACATTGACCTGGCAGGTGCTGCCCGGCGCGACCTGATAACACCCTGCGTCCACGGAAAAATCCCCCGCGTCTCCTCCCGAAAAAGTAATCCCGCTGACATTCAGCAGAGCATCTCCAACATTCTTGATGATGATGTACTGAGCATCCCATTTGCTTCCGATCTCCTGGGTCGGAAAAACAATCGGCGTCGTCGGCATCGAGATCTCCGGCAGCCCGCCGGTCCCACTCAGCTGCACTCTGGCCAATCCACCCGTGACTCGATCTCGTATCGTCACAGAAGAACTCTTATTGGCCCCTGCAGACAAAGGATGGAATCGTACCCCAATCTGGCATGGTGTCGCCTGAGCGCATGTGCCACTGTCGATCAGAAAATCTCCCGGAATATCGAGACTGACCACCATCGGGTGTCCATCCGCTTGAGTAACGCTGACATTCTGCACCGCACTCGTATCTCCTACAGCTATGCCTCCGAATCCCAGCTGCGTAGGCGTCGCCGACGGATAGCTCCACACCGGAGTCTCCTGCCCGGTCAGTTCCAGCGATCGCGAAGTCCCGGAGATCTCATCGGTATAGGTCTTGTTTTCAGATTCCGCTGCTCCAGAGAAATACACTTCCTCAAAGCAGCTTGCCCCAATTTCCAGTCTCCCGGTGCAGCCGCCGCCTGTTGAAAAAATCAAAGGAGCTGCCCCCGTATTGGTGAGCCTGACCATGCCCACGTAACCCCGCACGATATTGGCGGGGAAATCAATTGGAGTAATTGTGAAGTCCGCTCCGTCTCCGTCGCCACCGACGCCATAGACGGGGATATTGCCCCACCTGGTCTCGATCGTCGCCATGCGCAAGCCGCTTCCTTGCGGGGCAAACGTCACTGGGGCACTACAGTAGAAGTTCCCCAGGCACGGATCTCCAGGAGAGATAAAGTCTGCGGCATTCGGTCCCGTAACCTGCGTTACAAGATAGGGAAGAAATCTGCCCCCCATAAGATTAAGGAGTCGTTGCGCGGAGCCTCCCAAAGGCACCGTTCCAAAATACAGCGGCGAAGTATCCAGGACAGTGCGGTCAATGCTCCCCTGCACCGTGATCGGCAAGGTATAAGGAGTTGCACGAGATGAGGCAAGCATCGTCGCCGTCAGGTTCTGGGTAAACTCCGGCTGGGTGGCTGCCTGGACGGTGATATGACATATTCCGTTCACCACAATCTTTGTGCCGCAGTCGCTGCTCTCGATCCCCGTCGTCTTCTCGATCGTCAAATCCGAAGTTCCGCCGTTAATAACGGCCACCACCTGAGGAATTCCCGCAGCCGAAAATGTCACACTCGCCGGCACAAACACCAGCGGTCCACCCGATAATGCGGTACCAGTCCCATTCACCGTCACACTTGAGGCAAACCCCGAGTAGAGATCGATCGCTTTCACGATCGCTGTTCTCGCACCTGCTGCCGTGGGAGTGAATCGAACCGAAATCCTGCAACTCTTTCCCGGCTGCAACACCGAGCAATAGGATCCATCGACAGAAAAATCCCCAACATCTCCCGACATGGGGAGCTGAATCTCCATTGCGTACTGGGTGTTATTCGTGACGGTCACAGCCTGTAACGACGAACTTCCCCCTACATAAACTTCTGGAACTTCCGGAAAACTCAGCGTCGCGGGCGAAACCACCATCGATGGAGGTCCCACCGGCGCCAGGCCCATTCCGCTCATGTTCACCGTAAGAGTCGGGTTATTTGGATCCGTGGTCGTCAACTGCAACGTCCCGCTGAATGTCCCTTGAGCCAACGGTTGAAAGATCACAGAAACCGTGCAGCTTCCACCCGGCAAAAGCCCCGTCGTAGAACACGTCATCGGAAGAATCGCAAACTGCTCAGGATTCGCTCCGGCGATACTCGCATTGGGAATCCCGATCGGAACAGTTCCAATATTCGTCACCGTTACCATCTGGATTGCTGAAGCTGTTCCCACCGGCGTCGAAAACGTAAGCGAACTGGGCGAGAGAGCGATGTCAGGGTTTGCACCTGTCCCCTGCAACTCAATCGTCGAGCTCAGGCCGAGAAGGGGATCCGTGACCTTGATCCCGCCTTTCCTCACTCCCGTGGTCGATGGTGTAAATGTAATGTTGACCGTACAAGTCCCCACACATTGCGCGGCCGATGGAGTAAACTCCGCGGAGGCATCCCCCGTCGAAGCCGCAGTCAGGTTAATTAGATCCTTTCCTGGGACCTGAATGGTTACGGTCCCCGGCGCGCTGGCTACGCCCACCTGCGTAGTCCCAAACGTGAGCGACGCCGGATTGATCCGGGGAGCAACCGGAAGCCCGATCCCGCTCAAATAGAGATTCTTGTAGACCTGAGAATTATGGACAATCAGACCATCTGCCAGGTTGCCAACCGAGTTGGGAGCAAAAGTAACCGTGTCCGTGCAGGATTGCCCGCGTTCCAACGTAGACGGGCAGTGGAGCAAATGGAAGAAATTTAAACCTGCACTCACCTGCGCCAAGAGTCCCGACAACGGATCAGTCCCGTTATTCGTAATCGTCACATCTTCGCTCTCTCTGGAAAACACAGGAACAGAGAGAGGCGCAAAGGCAGAAATCGTAATGGACGGTCCTTTAATACCATTCCCGGTCAACGAAACATCGCCATAATCCGTCGAAAGTTTCGCAGAACGGCTTCCCAGATCACCAGGGGTAAACGTCACCAGAATCTTGCACTCGCCCTCAGAACAACTCACACTGCTGACTGCAAAATCAGACGCATTGGTCCCGCTGATAGAGGGAGGAGACAGAGCTGGCGTCTGGTTCTTATCCCCCGACACCACACTGATCGTGAGCGGCGTGCTCGTCGTAGCAGGGTTCCCGTTTTGAGCAATCCCCCAATCTCCAAACGACACCGGTGCAGCAGAAAAATTCACTCCCCGATCAGAAATCTCAACTGGAACCGTCTGCGTTACAAGATTCGTCCCCACCATCGCAGTCACTGCGACCGATCCCGTGTCCGCGCCAAGAACCAGCGCATTCAACAGAACATCCATGGAACAACTTCCGCCGGGACTAAGAACTGTACCGCCGGAGGGGCAGCTGGCGTTGCTCTGTGTCAGCGTGCCGTGCGTTGACGTCATATGGACCGTTATATTCAACGCACCCGTCCCCGTATTCGTCAGCACAAGATGCTGAGGAACACCCGCTTTCGTAAAGGTCAACGATGTCACCGCCGTTCCATTCTGATCGGTGACACTGAAGGCGCTGGTCGTAAGGGCCACCCCTTGTCCTTGCAGAGGAATGCGGATCAGCGGGTTCGGCGCATTGCTCACAATGTGAAGCGTGGCAATCTTGGATCCCGCGCTCGCGGGAGAAAATAAAACTTCAATCGCGCAGGTAGCCTCGGGAGCCAGATCTATCCCCCTGCAGGTACTCGCACCCGTGTCCATATTGACGCTGAACTCCAGCGCATTTACACCTAGGAGTTCAGCACCAACTTGAATAGGCGAAGGTCCCTTATTCGTCAGGACCACCCGCAGAGTGGATGTACTCCCCACATAGCTCGCCGGAAAAGAAAGACTGGATGCCGTCGCCATTAAACCCGTCGAGACTGCGGGAATCGCCAGGCTTGGGGGAGCCGCCGTACGCGCAGGCTGAAAAGGTGCAGGAGAAGGAATCAGAGCGAACATCGCGGCTGTGTTTTGAGTCGGGTTGTTTGCAATCGCGAGCGCGGCACCAATCACATCGGTCGGCGCTTCTTCTCCCGTAGCCGTTGTATAACCAAACAACTTGCCGCACACCGATCCATCTCCGGCTGCGCCTCCCGTCGATTGAACGCAGCCCGCAAGAATGTTTGCGAACGTATTGAGCTCATAGACGGAAACACCGGTCGGTGCTTGCGCCCCGGGAGCCATTCCTGTCGCAGGATTTGCCAGCATCGCCGCCATCTGAAAGGCCTCGCTCAGCGCGGAACTTTCCGCCTGCGATGCGCCAACCGCATCCGCCGAGCTCATAAACGGTGCCAGCGACCACACCGCCGCAACGGTCGTCACCTCATTGATCGTTACATCCGTAGTCGCAGTGATGTCTCCGCATTGGCCCAACGCCACCATCATGCTCAACTGCGGATTCACAGTCCCCGGATTCGTTCCCGGATCTCCTCCCGTCGCAACCATGTAAACCAACGCATCCGGATTGGGACACGTAAAAGCACCCGCAAAATCGAACCTGCCCTCTGCATCGCTGATGAGAGGAGTCGCAAACAGAGGAGTCGCCGCCGATCCATCGCCGCTGGTTCCCACGGCATACATCTGGATCGAGGCCCCAGCCACAGGCACCACTCCACCCTGCACCACTCCGTACTTCACCGAAGGGGGTGGATTCCCAGTCCCAGTCCCCGTCCCCGTCCCAGTTCCAGTGCCCGTTCCGGTTCCAGTCCCAGTTCCCGTCCCAGTTCCAGTGCCGGTCCCCGTCCCAGTTCCAGTGCCGGTCCCTGTTCCGGTTCCAGTGCCAGTTCCAGTTCCAGTGCCGGTGCCGGTCCCTGTTCCAGTGCCGGTGCCGGTGCCGGTCCCTGTTCCGGTTCCAGTGCCAGTCCCAGTTCCAGTGCCGGTCCCTGTTCCGGTTCCGGTTCCGGTGCCAGTGCCAGTGCCAGTGCCAGTGCCGGTAGAAGTCTGCTTCGAGCCGCCTCCGCCAGAGGAGCAGCTCACCAGACCGCACATCACCAAAGACACAACAAAGGCCCTGAAAATCCCAGAAGACCCACGCAACCGCGCCAGCCCCAAACCAAGTTTTCGCATGGAGACATCAGCTTACCGTTGAAACACTAGTACTTGAACAAATTATGCAAAAAAGTTCATGCCACTAAAGTTCACTTCCCAACCCACAGTGTCATTCGCGGCTAGCCCACATTCTGTCATTTCAACCGGAGCGCGTTGCGCGCAGTGGAGAAATCCGCTGCTCTACCGCGGACGTCGGCAGCCGGGTCCCATTCGAGTCGCAATGCCGAGGAGCGAGGAACACCCCGCATCTTGCGCGAACCGCCTCTTCACCTAACCTCTCACCCCAAAAGAAAGCACCACCCACCGCGCAGCTCCCCGCATACTCATTCAAAACACCCCACACCCCGGCATTTCGACCGGAGCGGGCGCGTTGCGCGCAATGGAGAAATCCGCTGCTCTACCACTGAAGTTAGCTGAGGCGTCCCACTGGAGCCGCGAAATGCCTGTCAAGCCTCAACATCGCACTCATCGCCGCAAGCGATTGAAAATGGATAGCTTATCGAATCCCCTCCTCTGCCGATCAGTTCCCCTGAATCCGCTAAGATCAAAGAAGGAATCGTACAGAGGAACACCGTACTCGAACCGGAAGACGAATCCCCAGTGGTCCAGGGCTAAACCCTGTCTTTGGAAGATTTTGCGCAAAAATGACCGGGGGGACTACCCCTTGGCGGGAGCCGTCAATCCCAGCTCCTTCATCACCATCTGCAGATCTTTCCAGGCCTCGCCCTTCTGCCTCGGATCGCGAAGCAGGAAGGCCGGGTGATAAGTAACCGCCAGCTTCGCCCCACGGCAGCTGTGCCACCGTCCTCGAAGCCCGGCGAGCGATTGCTTCACGCCCAGAAGATAAGTCGCCGCCGTCGATCCGAGGGCAACGATCACCTCTGGCTGCACCACATCGATCTGGCGCAGAAGAAACTGCGAGCAAGTGTTCGCCTCCACCGGCTCGGGAACTCGATTCGCCGGAGGTCTGCACTTCACGATGTTCGCGATGTAAACCTGCTCCCGCTTCAGCCCCATCGCGTTAATCATGTTGTTCAAAAGCTGCCCCGCCTTGCCGACAAACGGAAGCCCCTGGGTGTCCTCATCCGCCCCAGGCCCTTCCCCAACGAACATCAGCCGGGCGTTCGAATCTCCATCCGCAAAGACGATCTTGCGACGGCCCGCATAAGCGAGCGGGCAGCGAGTGCAATCACCAATGTCTTCGCGGACAGCCTCTAAGGCCGCCGGGCGATCGGCCGGAGCCAGACGTACCTCAGGTAGAGGCGCAAGTTGATCGAAGCTTACTAATTTTGCGATCTGAGACTCCGGAACCTCCATCACAGACGGAGGCAATGAAACGGTCTGCCGCGGCGCGACAGACTCAACTGGTTGTGGTGAGGAAACCTGCTCTACAGAAGCAACCACCTGCTTCGTCTGTACAGGGGCAGACGC
>Ga0268266_10005190_pt1 | contig 12261 bp, 6 predicted proteins | sample KBSS13metaG_FD_190356 | JGI IMG/M metagenome (GOLD analysis project Ga0268266, IMG submission 190356) | Switchgrass rhizosphere microbial communities from Kellogg Biological Station, Michigan, USA - KBS S1-3 metaG (SPAdes) (version 2) | ecosystem: Host-associated > Plants > Roots > Rhizosphere >... | reverse complement strand
GCATAATGGTGTGCACACCTGCCGGCACTGACAGGGTCCCCGGCGCACGTCCAGTCTCCACGCCGTCAATGCTGACAACTGCCGCGAGACCGGATGTGTCGATGCGTAACTTTCCGGGAAGCTTCGCGAGTCTCAGGCGCGCAGTTGCAGGCGTTCCGTGAGTCACGGCGATGTTCACTTCCGCCGGCAGGTAGCCATCGTGCTCTGCTCGAATAACGTGAGATCCAGGGAGCAACCACAAGTCGCCGCTCGCATGGACGGAAACCAACGTGCCTGGAACACGCACCCGCGCATCTTTCGGCTCAACGTCGAGCGTGACTGAGTTGAGTTGGGAAATCAGTCCGATAAACAACAGCGCGACCACGACCACTGCAGCCACGCGAATCCAGAAAGCTCTTGGTCGAGGCGGGCGTGGCGGCTTAACGCTGCGGGCCCTTTCGCTCGCCTCCTGCGACTCAGCATCGGTGGCGACACGTGGAGCCTCGATCAGCAGGTCTTCATCACCATCTCCGTGCTCGATCAACGAAACAGCGGCGGCCGGAGAGACCGTGGCGTTGCCCACGAGATGGCACACGTCCAGACGAAGCAAAGTGCGGGAGATGTCGGTAACGATGACCTGCGCATCACCGATCGCAAGCACGTCGTGCCGACGTAAATCGCGCGGCGCAGTTAGCAATCGCCCATCAAAGCGCACTCGAACGTCGCTGGCTGGACCGAAGATCCAGACGCCTTTTCGCCGTTCGATTTGGACGGCAATTCCGGGGTCTACGCCCGGGACGACAATGTCGGAACCTTCACCGCCGATGGTGGGCGTCTCGCCGAGAGTGCGATCACCAATAGGCTCCCGCACACGTACCTGTGCGTAGGTGTTCGCACTCGCCAACGCCCCGTCGGTCATTCTTTCGCCTGCGCACTGATAGCGTCTGGACTGATAGCCTCTGGACGTACTGTCCAGCCCACAGCTTAGGCCCTTACGAGCGCAAATTGGTTCCGGTCAGCGTCTATTTGACGGGACGAAGCCGTAGGTCGGGATCAGCGACTCGAGGCGAGCAATCTGCGAGCGAATCACAGGGCCCTGCGGGCTTTGAGCGCGCGCCGTGTCCAGCAGCGACCGCGCGTCTTCTCTCACGCCGGGGGCAGAGAGCCTGTCCGGACGGTCGATGAGCTGCTGCAATCGCAGGGAGAGATCAGCACGGGAAGTGGTTCGCGCCTTACCTTCCTGGGCGAATGCCAGAGACGAATCGGCAGCGAGCACATCCTCGTAAGTTCGCTCGGCCTCTTCCCAGCGCTCCTGATTCTCAAGCATCGCAGCACGCTGGCGCATGGAGGCGAAGCCGCGGGCTGTGAGGGCCGCACCGACGCGGCGCAATCCTTCCACTGCTTCCGCGCCTCTTGGGTTCAGCGCGCGGGCTTTGACGAATGACTCGCGAGCTTCATCCAGACGACCCGCACCCAGGGCCGCAAATCCGGCGCCCACTGACTTGGCATAGTTGTCGTCACCGAACGCTGCGTTCGCCCGCGCCTGGCCTGCTTTCGCGGCGGCGTTGTTCGGATCCAGGGATAGTGCCTGGCTGTAGTCTTGAGCGGCTCGGGCGTAGTCGTGCGCGACTTCGGCGTTCTGAGCGTCGGCTATCAGCGGAAGCACGTTGGGCAGGTTCTGCGCGCGCCGCTGACCGTCGGCTGCGCGGCGATCGGTGGGGTTGATTCGACGAGCCAAGTCGAATGCCTGACCGGCTACTTCCTGCTGGCCTGCTCCCAGCGCCTGCTCACCGGCAGCCACTTCAGTGGAATACGCCTGCGGCGCTTTGGCTTCGACGACGTCGAGTAGCTTCGACGCTGTGGCGAGGCGCTCTTGTGACACACGTGGGTTGCCGGCGTCGTGCGCGCCGATTGATTCCGCGGCGCGTTGCTTCGCCTGTGCGTATTCACGGCCACCCCAGGCACCCGCGCCTCTGGCCTCCAGCGCCGCGAGCCGGTTGTCGAACAGTTGCCGCATGCTGCGCAACCGCTCTTCCTCCGCCGCCGTGAACGGCTGCGATGAAGTTGCTGCCGAGCGCGCGGCGGGTGCCCCGCCGGAAGTTGCACTTCCGGAAGCCGCACTTCCAGTGTCCGCAACGCGCGATCCCGCTGACGGCGATGACGCGTCAGCTCCAGTCGCAGCCGTCCCTGCCGCACCCGCTGCGGTTCGCGCAACAGGTCGATTCGTCGTCGAGCCGCTCCCAGACGCCGACCCAACAGGCGCAGTGCCCGCACCCGCCGTTGGCGGCCCTGCCGCACCCGTCCCTGCATTCGCCGTTCGGGCCCCAGATGCCCCAACGTTGTTTCCCGTGGACGCTCGCTTGGAGCCCGACGCCGTGGCTCCTGCAGGCGCCGCCGCTGCTCCCGAGGAAGCGTCGGCAGAATCCCCAGCCTGCGCGGTGCCACCAGCCGCAGTTGCAGAGTTCGGCGACGCGTTAGATGTGATCGCCGTCTTAATCGGCTCGACCACTGCGGCCACTTCGGGCGGCAACTCCTGCGTATCGAAGCGAGGCAACCAGAAATAAATCGCGGCGGCAGCACCCGCTGCCAGGCCCAACACAACCCACGGCCACCGAGTCGGCGGGATGGGCTCGAGGCGCGACACCTTCGGCAGCTCATCGAGTCTGACGTCGCCCCAGTTCACCGGCGCAGGGCCCGACTGAACGACGTCGCGTGCGAAAATCGCAGTTGGATCGGGGTACGTCCCCACGGTCACATTGTCGTGGCTGAACGTTGGCTCAGACACAACGATGATGGGTTCAGCCTTCTTTTTCGGTGGCGGCTGAGCCGGTGCCGTGTTGGATTGCGACGGCGCTGCGCTCAATTGCGCAGCAGTTGCAGTTGAAGCGCCCGCCCGCGACGAACCCTTGCCGTCGATAGGCCACATGGGGTTTGAAGGAGCCAACGGTGGCGGCGTCTGCGCCCGCGTTGATTCCGTATCGTCCAGGAATTCTGTCGGCACGTAATCCGGCGACAGCGGCGGCAATGCCGATGTCTTCGAGGTATCAACCGTCGGCGATGTCGGTGCAACAGGCTTTTCGGACCTGCGGTTCCACAATGCCGAACGAGCTTCGGTCAGGCTCGCCGTCTGTTCTTCACGGAACTCCGTCGGTATGTAGTCCGGCGATAGCGGCGGCAGTGCCGTCGTCTTGGAGGTGTCGACAGTGCGTGTAGGCTTGGGGGCTTCAGCCGGCTCCGACTTGCGAGCAGGTGGCGCCGACCGAGCAGCCGTTTGCTTCTGACGTTCCGAGTCGCGGAACTCCTGTGGCACGTAGTCAGGTGACAACGGCGGCATCGCCATTGTCTTGGAAGTGTCCGTAACTCGCGGCGGCACGGGATCAGATGAGCGGTCCCACAACGCCGATCGAGCTTCCGTCAGGCTGGCACGCGGTTGTTCTTCGCGGAACTCCGGCGGAACATAGTCCGGAGACAGCGGAGGCAACATCATCGTCTTCGACAGATCTGACGTTTTCCCAGGAGTGGGCAAGCCGGCTGGTTCGGACTTGCGAGCCGGCGCTGCTGAACGCACGGCTGTTTGATTCGACTGCTTGTCGCGGAACTCCGGTGGCACGTAGTCGGGAGACAGTGGCGGCAGGGCCGCTGTCTTCGATGTGTCCCAGCCAAGGGGAGGCAAAGCGACTGTTTGCGACGTGTCACCTGCCGCGGCTTCGCGAGCTGCATCGGCCTTGGCTGCGGCGCGAGCAGCGGCAACAATCGCGGCTGCCTCGGCGGGGGTCATGGAGCCTTTCGCCTTCGGACGCAATGCGTCGGTAGCTGAAGGCGGCGGCGGTGCCGCAGGCTTCGACTGGTTCGGGCGACCCAGGGCGCCGGAGGTTTCCGACAGGAAGTGAGACGCGCGCGAGCGGCTGCCGTCGTTGGATTGCAGGAACGGCGAGCGGATTTTGACCGTCGGTTCGTGTGTTGGTTTCGGCAATACGGCTGTTGCATCAGCAGGCAGTGCGGCTGCAGGTCGATGAACGGCCGTATCCACCACCGATGCCGGGCCGGCATGCGAGCTGGTGTCAGAAGCGGACGCGACAGCAGAAGGGATGTGATGCGCCCCATCTGCCGACGCACCCGGCGAAGGGCTGCGGTGCGAGCCGGTATCAGCAACCGACGCCGCGTTGGCATGCGACCCAGTGTCGTTTGACGCCGCCGACCCGTTGGCCGACAGCCGTGCCCCGGTATCGCCGCTCATCGCGCGATGCGAGCCCGTACCACCAGCCGAACCCCCCGTCGCGCTCCGGTGCGAGCCGGTGTCAGCACCCGGCGCACCCATCGAGCCCCGATGCGAACCGGTGTCAGCACCCGACGCACCCATCGAGCCCCGATGCGAACCGGTGTCAGCAGTCGACACACCCGTGGAGCTCCGACGCGAGCCGGTGCCGCCAGTGGCCGCCGAGCTACTCGGTGAGCCAGTGTCGCTCGACGGCCGCGCGGTACTTTGCGCCGGCGCCCAATGGCCGGAAGCCGCCGCAGCATCTTTCGGCGGGAGCTTCGCATGCGAGCCAGTGTCAGACGCAGACGCGTGCGAAAGCGGTCGATGTGTCCCCGTGTTGGAAAGCGGAGCCTCCCACGGCTGAGCACGATGCGACCCCGTATCAGACGTCGAATTCGAAGAATTCGCCGGAAGCCGCGGATGTGAGCCAGTGTCGGCAGACGCGCGCTCCAGCTGCGCATCGAGTCGCCTCAGCGCATCCGCGCCAGGCCGGCGAGTTGGCCGTGACTCATCAGCCGAACGGACGTCAGAAGACCTCCGACCACCACCGTCAGACTCCCAGTCCTCCTTGCGTCGCCCCCGCCGATCCGCGCTCGATCTCCGATCACCACTCTCCGGCGTCCAAGGCCTCGACCGCTGATTCTCAGCGGCGGCCGCTTCTGCGGCTGCCACAACAGCGGCAGTGCCCGTCGGCGTAGCCGGTGACACATTCTCGAAATCGTATGTCAGCGTGTCGTTGAGCGAGGCATCCAGCTCATCGATCACCTCGCGCATAGTGCGCGGCCGTCGCTTGGGATCCTTCGCCAACATATGCATGACCAGCTTGCCCAGCAGCGGCGGAATCTGCCGTGTTGGAACCAAGGTCGGCACACGCTCTTCCATCGCGCGCTTCTTATCAAAGTGCGGATAGTACGGTGGATACCCAGACAGAAGCTCGTACGCAAGCGCACCAAGCCCATACACGTCGTCCGCAGGAGTCGGCGGCTCACCACGCAACTGGGCCGGACTCGCAGTAAACGGCGAATACCCATGCTTGTTGGTGTCACGTGTTGGAACAGTCGACGACGCAGCACTGTGCGTTCCCACGTCCTTCATCGCCGTTTCGGCGACACCGAAGTCCGCAAGCTTCGCGTGCCCGCGCGAATCAAACAAAATATTGCCGGGCTTCAAATCCCGGTGGATCACTCCGCGCTCATGCGCGTACTCCAGCGCCTGACACACTTCGAGCAGAACCGGAATGATCTCGAGGAACCCCGCGCCGCGCAGCTTGCGAAGATCACCGCCTTCAGCCAGCTCCATGGGCAGAATCATGGCGTCGCCGGCCCGCTCCGGCGGATACACCTTCAGGATGGAGATATGGTCCAGCAGGCTGGCAATGCGGTACTCGTGCTCGAGTGCGCTCCACGCCTCTTTCTCGCCCGTCTTCGGAGTCAACACTTTCAGGGCGACATCCATCCCGAGCGTCGCATCGTGCGCGCGCCAAACCTCGCCCTGCCCGCCCGCTCCCAGCTTGTCCAGGAGCGTATAGCGCGGATCGAGTTTCTTGCTCAGTTCTGTCTCAACAGCCTCGGTCATAACCTTCAATTTTCGAGATACATCTGATGCAGCAGCTCGCGCCACTCGCGGTATTGCTCCTCCGCGGTGCCGGTCAGCTTCAGTGTCCGGCCCTCTACATCGACCACCTGCGGAGCCACTTCGTTCTGAAAGGACTCCGAAAGCTCCTTCAACTCGAGCGCATGCGTCCGGGCATCGGCATATTTCTTCAATCCCGACAAAACCGACGCCGCGCCACTGATCGCACCTGCCGTCCGCACTCCAGTTTCGAGACGGCGACAGTTGTAGTCATACAACCCGCACTGTTGTGGTACGAAAACACTCGCAACAATTGCGGCCGCACCAAGATAGGTCCGCGTCCTCGCCTGATTCAGCGTGCGCTGTTCCTTCTCGATCTCTTCAAAGCTCGCACGGCGCCATTGCCCGTACGAGTTGCTCATCTGGTCGGTGAAGTTCGCGTAGTAGCCGTTCACCGTATCGACGACGCCCGAGTCACTCTCGCGGATGCGATCGATACGCGTACTGAGCGGATCATCCGTAGCCGGCAAGCGCGAGACCGAAACCAAACCTTTCTGATCACGAAACAGGTAACCATCCATCGCCTGCGGCGCCAGATCCTGCGCGAACTCGAGCTGCGTCACGCGACGGATGTCGCGCCGGTTTCTCGCAGTCATTGTCGCGCGCGCCGTCAGCATGTCGTTGGCCACCTCCGAATAAACGTTTTGAAACGGATCGCGTGCCTTCAACGCGGCATCTGTCTTATAAGATCCCGTGTCAGCAGAGCTCGCGTACCGCTTGCTGTTCAGCCAGACGCGCCCGCTCGAATCCTTGACCGTAACCTGGAGAGCAAGCTTCGCTCCCGTCGATTCGATGATTTTGCCCGATACTGACACATCAACGAACTGCACGTTCTCCGGACATACACGCACCGCGCCCCACTGTCCGGAATTTTCCAGTGTCCCCCGCAACATCATTGCAACATAACGTGACTCCGCTGCGCGGATGTCGGGGTAAATGCGCCGCTTGTTCAGCGCTTGTTCATTTTTCGCGATCTCGAGCGGCACGCCGGGATCAAAGACATGCACGGCCACGTCCAGCAATTCATCTTCGGGAATTTCGCTGCCGGCCTGCGTTGCGTTGATCTTCGGGAGCGGGCGGGTTTCCTGGACCACGCAACCGGTTAACAGCAGGGCGAATACGGCTCCTGCTGTCACCACCCGGATCGACCTTCCCATTTTAGTCACCTGTGGGCTCCAGTGACCTCATCGCACCTGAGAATTTTTCTTGTATTCGACATATTCCTTCCACAGCTTGTCCTTCAGCTCTGGATCGGTTTCCAGCTCGGCGGCTTTGCGGATGCGGCGGGCGACGATGTCGTCGTCGTTCCCGTCCGGGATGGCCGTTGCGGTTGCACCGTTGCCGCTCGCGCTTCCTGTGCTGCCGGCGGATTTATCTGATTTCAAGTCGCCGGCGCGGGGCGCCTTTGAATCACCCCGCGCGGGCTGAGCACCGCCGTGCGAGCCCGCTGATGCCGCCGGCGTATCCGCAGCAGCGGTAGTCGTCGCCGAAACGGTCGCCTGACGAGCATCGCGCTCCTCGGCGGTCTTCTGTTGCTCCTCGTGAAGGTGAGCATCAAATGCGCCCACGGAGTCATTGAGTTGCTTATCGAGCGCCGCGCGCCGCTCGCCTGGAGTCTGAGCGGGCGATGATTGCGCCGCAGTGGGTTCCGCCGCCGGGTCCTTTGCGCCGGCAACAAGCGACTCGGCAGTCGGCGGCGGTGCGGTGACGCAGCCGCGGCCGGCGATGGCCACGCCCATCGCAACCGCGATCAACCCGATACGCACCCCATTCCTCATAACCCGGACTCAGTAAAGAAAGTACGAAGCTGGCTTCCCATCCGATTGCATGCAGTAGCCTGAACGCGCGCAATCAAGGGCAACGGCAGCACCGCGCCGATCATCGCCGACGTTCCTGTCACATTCGTTCCCACGCTGCCCGCGCTCTTGGCCTGTTTGAGATCCCAAATGGTGGCTTCGTAGTGAGACTCCTTCTCCCACCATCCAAATCCGATGCAACCCGCCACGCCCGGGGATGCTCCACAAGCCAGGCTCCCACCGCCATCTGTCTTTTGGGTACCGCCATCCAACCAGACGATGTATCGGACGCCCGATTCAGCTACGCGTTCCGCTACACCCGGCCTCGTTAACAAGGCAGCAACGCCCTCGGGCTTGGTTGGAGCCGTTCCAGGCTCAAACCATGGGAATAAGGCGTCAGTGAACTGCTCGTCTGTCCGCGTCGCGATCGCACGGTCAGGACCCGTCAGCTCCGCGGCAACGCAGTGCATGAACTGATCCTCGGCACTCGCGCCCTCGACCTGGGGTTTGGCGAGTATTACGACCGCCTCGTTCTTCTGAATCTGGGTCTGCAGCTCCCGGGACTCATCCACGCGCGATTGCATGCATCCTGACACGAGGAAGACGAACGCGAGGGCGGACGCGCCCGGAGACCCGAAACCTAGGCCGTGCATGGCTTTTCCCTGAATGCCGCCTCAGCAATCTACGCAGGTTTTCTGAATTGGTCCATTTTGCGCAGCTGAGGAAACAGCCGGGTGTAGGTCGCCACGACAATGAGCGTGGCCACGCCGCCCAGCACCACGGCCGGGATGAGCCCGAACCATCGGGCGGTCACTCCGGACTCGAATTCGCCCAGCTGATTGGAGGCCCCGATAAACATGGAACTGACGGCGCTGACGCGGCCGCGGATGGCGTCCGGTGTCTCGAGCTGCACCAGGATGCCGCGGATGAAAACGCTGATGGTGTCACCGGCGCCCATGAAGATCAGCGCGATCAAGGAGAGGGCAAACGAGCTCGACGAGCCGAACACAATGGTCGACAGACCAAACAACGCGACCCCGCCGAACATCCAGCGTCCGACATGGCGATCGAGCGGCCAAACGCCCACGGCGATCCCGGTGAGTGCCGCACCGATACTCGGCGCCGCGCGCAGTGTCCCGAGACCTGCGGGGCCGATGTGCAAAACATCGCTCGCATAGGCCGGCAGCAACGCAGTTGCACCACCAAACAGCACGGCGAACAAGTCGAGGGAGATGGCACCGAGGACCACCGGCCGATGCATCACAAATCGCAAGCCGCCGAGCAGGTCCGCACTGGAATCCGTGGAAGCCGCCGCGCGAACCGGCTTGATGTTGTAAACGAGCGCAACAACCGCGACGCCCATTGCAACTGCAACACAGTAGACGACGAGCGGTCCCAACAGATACAGCAGACCTCCCAGGGTGGGACCCACGATAGTGGCGATCTCGAGAGACACGGAGTTGAAAGCCACCGCCTTGGGGAATACCTCGGGCGGCACGAGGTTCGGCACCATGGCCTGAGTCGTCGGCATCGAGAATGCCCGCGCACAGCCGGCCAGTATCATGGCCGCGAAGATCGGCCAGACCTGCGTGGAACCGGCCAGCGTAAACAACAGCAGGACACCCGAGCAGGCGCTCTGAACCGCGTACGCCGACACCAATACGAGGCGGCGGTCCGAGCGATCCGCTACATGACCGGCCGGCAGCACCAGCAACACGAACGGGAGAAACTGGGAGAGCCCCATCAAACCGAGCAGCAGCGCATTGTGCGTCAGCTGGTAGATCTGCCATCCGACCGCGACACTGAGCATGCCCCAGGCCAGGGAATTGAGAAACCGGGCCGCTGCGTACACCGCGTAGTCGCGATAGCGCAGGACCGTGAACGCTCCAATCATGAGGGCGCGCAGCTTAACAGCTCGCGGCGCGCCATAGATGAAGTTTATTGCAGAGAGCGCAGAAACTGGCTCAGGACTGTGGGCTCAACCGGCTTCACCAGATAGTCGTCAAACCCGGCCCGAGCCGCGCGCTCCCGATCCGCCTGCTGTCCGTACCCACTCAGTGCCACGATGCGCAGGTGCGAAATGGCATTGTTCGTGCGCAAGCGCCGCGCAACTTCGTACCCGTCCATGACGGGCAACCCGATGTCGAGCAAAATAACATCCGGCTGGAAGGACTTGACGGTATCGAGCGCAGCTACCGCGCCATGCACACTTTGCGCATTGAACCCGTCAATCGTCAGCAACAAGGCAATGCTGTCAGCCGCGTCGACGTTATCGTCGACGACGAGCACCTTCAGCGCCTTCTCAGCACCCGGATTCGACTCCGCGGCGGCGTGCGCCCCGTCAGCCGCCTGTAATGTCGGGATTGCAGTGTTGGCCGGCAGGCGCACAATAAATTCGGCGCCCGTGCCGGTATCCACATTCCGCGCTTCAACAGAGCCACCGTGCATCTCCACCAGCAGCTTCACCAGCGTGAGCCCGATTCCCAGTCCTCCTTGTGCGCGATCGAGAGTGCGCTCCGCCTGGGTAAACAGATCAAATACGTGCGGCAGCAGCTTTCGGGAAATACCCGGGCCGGTATCCCGTACCCGCAACACAACCTCACCGCCTTCAGCCCAGACGTCCAGCCAGATCTCGCCGCCCTCGTCCGTGTATTTCGCGGCGTTGTTCAACAGATTCGCGACCACCTGTGCAAGCCGAGTCAGATCGCCCTCGATCGTCAACGTCCCCGGCGGAATGTTGAGGTGCAACTGATGGCGCCGTGTGCGAATCAGCGGCTGGCTCGTATCGACCGCATGCTGTACCAGCTCCGCAATCTCGACTCTGGCCTTTTTGAGCACAATCTTGCCGCGCACCATGCGCGAGACATCCAGAAGGTCATCGACCAACCGGACCAGATGGCGTGTTTGCCTTTCAATGACGGTACGCGCCCACTCGAGCTCCGGCACGCCGGTCGAATGAGCCCGCAAAACCTGCGCCGCATTGCGGATCGGCGCCAACGGATTGCGCAGCTCGTGTGCCAGCATCGCAAGAAATTCGTCTTTCTGGTGATTGACATCCTTCAAGGCCTCCTCGGTCTTGCGACGCTCAGTCACATCCAGACTGATGCCGACAACCAGGCTGGGTGGCTGGTCATCGACCAGACCGGCGCGCGTATGTATCCAACGCAGGCCCCGAGTCGGATGCCGATAGCGATACTCAGCCTCAGCAGACCCTGACTCGTGGCACGCCGCGACCAGATCCTGCAAGGCCGTGCCGTCGCGGGGGTCGATCAAACTCACCCACAGCTGATACAGTTTTGCCTGAGACCCCTCGCTGAGCCCGAACAAGTCATAACTCTCAGGCGAGAAGTGCACGCTGTGCGTGTCGGGATCCAACTCCCAGGCACCGACCTCAGCCACCGCCTGCGCGAGCCGCAAACGCTGCTCGCTCACTGCCAATGAGTGATCCGACCTGGCCTTCTCCAACGCCGGCCACACCAACTCCGCAACCCGGCGTATCAATTCAACTTCAGGCGCGCTCCAGCGGCGCGATACTTCCTCTACAACACTCAACGAGGCAATGAGATGTCCGCCCTGCAGCACGGGCGCCGATACCACCGCTCCCACGTGCTCCAGGCCGTACCATCGGCTGAAGAAATTGGCCATCGGCTCATCCGTGGGCACCGTGTCGAGCACGGTTACGAGGCCCTTGCGCGCTTCGACAGTAATGCTTTCAAACGGTCCCACCGGCAGGTTGACCACCTGCAGGTTCGGACTGTCGGAGCGATCCTGCCGCAGCATGACAACCTGGCCGCGCGTATCATCGAACTCGGCGAGCGTCACTTGAGCGGCCCCGAGGCGTTGTCGTAGCCGGAGCATCGCATTCGAGACCAGCTCATGCGGATTGTCGATGCGCGCAAAGTCAGTCGACATCTCCAGCAGGAAGGCGCTCAGCTCCTCGCCCTCCTTGATGCTGTGAACATTCGTCGAGGTTCCCATCCATTTGACAATGCGCCCAGCGTCATCGGTTACAGGCTCGGCGCGAATCTGATGCCAACGGAATGCCCCGTCCGCACGCAGCAGGCGTGTCTCGATGCTGAGAGACTCCTGCACCTGCAGTGCCTTGTTCCAGGCGGCGAGTGAACCTGCCTCATCTTCCGGATGCGCAATGGCTCCGGAAGGAAACAATGCAATGGAGCGGCGCAACCTGACCCCAAAATACTTCAGACCGTGGGAGTTCAGGTACTCGAGTGTGCCGTCCGGCTGACAGACCCACACCATGTGGGGAAGGTGCTCCGCCAGTCGGCGGAAATCCGCAGGAGTAAAGGCTTCCGTGGGGCTCTGCAAAAACCCCTCGTCCGTGCCCTTTGTTCGCGGTGCTTCACTTCCCATGGAACCCGGTCTTCGTCATCATTCGCCCCTCGTTGGGGGCCTTAAAAAAATGCTAGAAGTCATAAGCAATTGGCGTGCCTTTGCAGTCACCGTTCTATCAGTTGCCATCGTGGGCTTCGCGGCGTGCACGGTGATCCAGCCACCCCCGGACTTCAGCAATCCCCCCAGCGCCTCGGACCGGACGTTCGACGAAATTGCCCAGCGTTATCTGGCGCAGATGCTCCC